>MPLX02063603.1_pt1 | contig 16530 bp, 10 predicted proteins | sample 1617341 | NCBI WGS metagenome assembly MPLX02 (sample SAMN05944804, study PRJNA350692) | marine metagenome | biome: marine; feature: ODZ; material: water; isolation source: 120 m water sample filtered on 0.2 um supor filter | place: Pacific Ocean | collected 2012-04-08 | depth 120m m | reverse complement strand
CCAGTAAAGGAGAATAGAAGATCTCTTTCGTCTGGGTTGAAGGTAACAGAATCTGCAGCGCCACTAAGAGTTGGAATAAATCCATCACCAAATATACCAACACTGATTCCAATCTGAGATTCACTATGGAATCCAAATAAACCATCACCGGGTTGTAGTAGACTAAAGTTGGTAATAGAATCGCCACCAAATTTCCTGATGGTTCCGGAACCAAATACAGTAACATCAAGAGGAACTCTAGCTTCACCAGTAAGTTTACTGATGTATCCTCTGGATATCCAGTTAGGTGCAAAATTACTAACAGATTCACCTGTAATATCAATGTGACCATAGATACACCCTGGTAGTCCTAGACGTGGAGTACCAAGAATATCTCCAAAGTCTGCAATAGGAGCTGCGTTCTCTGAAGTTAATCCATAATCTAAGATATTGGATGCTATAGTATTCTGAGGTCTTACAGAATAAGTAACACCCTGATCAACTGTTAACGAATTGAGTACTTTGATACATCCAGACGTTGTTGTTTCATTTGTAGAAATAACACCATCAACATCAATACATGTAATTGCTCCCGTATTGATAATAAATCCATAGTCGCTCTCTGGGAAAGCAACGATAGAACTGCAGTTGTAATCATATACTTTCTTCTCTTCAAGATTATTAAATCCGAAGATTCTTCCAGATCCAATATAGTCATATACAGTTCTTTCAACTGCAGTTTGTAGAGTGAATAGAACACCACTACCAATCCAGTTGGGATTGAATGCAATCTCTGCTTCTCCAGTAAGGGAGAACAGAAGATCTTTTTCGTCTGGGTTGAAGGTAACGGAATCTGCAACGCCACTAAGAGTTGGAATAAATCCATCACCAAATATACCAACACTGATTCCAATCTGAGATTCACTATGGAATCCGAATAGACCATCGCCAGGTTGAAGTAGACTGAAGTTGGTAATAGAATCGCCACCAAGTGCCTTGATGATTCCTGAACCAAATACAGATACATCCAGAGGAACACTGGCTTCACCAGTAAGTTTACTGATGTATCCTCTACTTGTCCAAGTTGGTAAGAACTTATCTGCCGCACCATTATGTGGATCAAACGTAAATAATCCAAACGGAATGAGATTACTTGTCGTTAATATTTCACCAAAGTCTACCTGTGGTGCAGCAGGTTCTGATATCAGACCATAATCAATAGAGCTAGTTGGTTGATGGGATCCCAAACTAACTTGATACGTTGCATTAAGATCAACAGTAGCAGTTGTTCCTGGTGCTACATTAATTGCACATTCTGTAGATTGACCACTAATAATACCAGATAGAATTTCACTACTAGCAGGATCACATATACTAAGATATCCATGATCATATTTTTCAAAGTAAACAATAGCATCGTTTACATATGAGTTTGTATGCTTCTCATCAGAGAGTTCTAAAAGTTCTGGTTTTCTGCTAACCAGTTTAAATCCACCAGATCCAGCGAACGCATTTGTAGCGCGTTGCTGTCCGCCAGAGAAGGTGAATAGATTTCCAAATCCTGTTTCATGTACAAGAGTAATATCTCTTGCAGCACCTGTAACCTTGCTGATATATCCGCTACTAGTCCATATTGATACGAATGCATCATCTGTACTTGCAATCGTAAATAGAGTACCAGAACCAAATACGCCAACACCAATACCGATGGGCGATTGTCCGAGTACAGAGGTACTTCCAACACCATCGTGCTTCGGAGAAAATACCTCTGTGATTGTACCACTAAGACTAAGATTAAGACCTTTGACTTTTCCGTCAACGATATAACCGTATACTGCTGGCGCAGTCTGTTTACCAAAGGTAAACGCAATTCCTCTACCTTCGTAAGTATTAGTCGCTTTCCACGAAGCGGCATTAAGAGTTTTAAAGAATCCAAAGGATTCTAGATTGCCACCATGAACGACACGTCCATATTCAACCTGTGTTGCATTAAGGTCTGCAACTTGACCATTATTTATTGTTGTTGTTGGTGCGAGGGACAATCCCCCAAAATCAATTGTTTCAAATACATCAAGAAGACTTGGATTGTAAGAATAACAATGCCTATTTAAGCTGCCCAAAGATAAGCTGGTAATATTGAAAATACCAACTGAAGAATCTATTCCCGATATGAATGAGAATACGGACATAAACTACGAAGCACAAAAAAGGGGGATTGCAATGCAACCCCCAAAAACAAGATAATTAAAAACTGGGTCTTTAATATATAGGGTCAGTCTAGACTTACGTTTAGAGTTACTTTAATCTGGTCACCGTCGTTTTGAATCGCGTATGGACCGTTTGTGAATCTTTCAGCAAAGAAGATACTTGAGAACAAAGTCGCATCACCTGTTCCCTGCAAAGCAGGAGTTGTAGTGAATGTAGAATCTGTAGGAGTCTCAAATACAGTATAGTGTGCCGCAGGAACACTACTAGTTGTGCCTTGTGCGATGTAAATAACATCACCAGGATTTAAATTATGATCAACAGCAGAACCACCAGGATCTGATGTTACAACAGAGAAATCAAACAGAACAGAATCGTTAGTGTTTGATACCTGAATGTTGTCAATTAGGTTATTACTCAGATAAACGCGAGGACCGATTTCACCAGTCTTAGTTTTATAATCAATACCGATAATAGTTGTGCCTGCAGTAATACCATTAGGAGTTGCTGTTTGAGAAACTACTTGTCCAACAGTTAGATTCTCAGCAACATTAACTTTGAAAGTAGCAGTACCAGAAGCAGCACCTGTAAGTGCCTTATCTAGATAAATTACAGTACCAGAAATACCAATAACACGTGTTTCTGTAGCAATACCAGTACCAGTAACTACTTGACCAGCAGCAATGTTGGTTGCAGAGTCAACACTAATTTCATAAGTACCTGAAGTACCAGAGTTAATAGTTGGTGTTATGTCAACATCAAGAAGATTGATGAAATCGTTACCAATAGTACCCCTACAACCAGTCTTAGTGATTTGTCCACCAGTAGCAACAGATCCACCATCAACAACACCCTGAAGTGTGACAGGCATATTGTTTGCACGTGCTAGGTAGTAACCATAAACGTTACCAGCAGCAGCGTCAAATGTGAAAACTTGCTCTGGATACGAAGCAGTTGTACGACCCCTACCAAAAGAAACAGCAGTTGTGCTCAATCCTGCAGATAATTGCTGACTCAATTCAAGATCTGTTCCTTGAATGTCAACAACATAAGTGTTTGTAGGAATGCCAGCACCCTCAGCATAGTCACCTTGCTTAATGTCTGCTGCCGAATCAACTGTAATAGCATACGTTCCAGATGTTCCTGTTGCAGTAGTCGTATGGACCGCAGATACAGTAGTATTAATATCCCAACGATTTCCGTTTAGAAGAATACCATACTGTTCTTCAAAATCTTGATTCTCCTCAGTTCTATTATTCTCAACCTCTGGATACCCTGTTACGGGAGCAGTGCCATATCCTGTAGCATTACTAGCATCATAGGGTTCAAAATAATTAGCTGCCGATGGAACATCCGCCTCAGCAGGAGTGGTGTTACTCGTAAATAGTTTTAGGACTAAATTCCTTGGGATTTTATGAGTCGCGTTCAGAAGCGTCCGTAGCGAATCAATTTCACCCTGGTCTGTGACTAGAAGTGCCATCTAAGTTTTCTCCAAAAATATCTTCCTTATGATAAAGTTATTTATACAATGGTTAGAGTGCCAGTTTCACCGAAACCAAACATCTCTGTATATTTATAGCGTAAATAACTTCAAACTGTAGAATATCGCCAGCATTTAAGGTTCTATTCCAAGACGAAAGTGTTGTATTAGTATTTGTTCTTGCTGTTGCTCCAGTACTTATGTTACCCAATTCCGGTCTTTCTGTACCACAGATTGAAGAAAAATTCGGAAAATTTGCATAGTCAACTTTTCCGATATCAAGTTGAATTTGACTATCTTTGTCTGCAATAATAGTCCAAGATTGAATTTCACCAGTAACATCAAGAGTCATTTCTCCTTTTATACCAGATGTCATTGGAGCAGAACCTGCATCCATAATAAAATTTATTGTTCTTGTCAAATCCGCAGTTGTGGAAAGACCTACAATATAAACAACATCAGAAGATGTTGGGGCAGAAACAAAAATTAAATTTGTTCCACTAACACTGTAATCTATACCAGGAACTTGAATAAGTCCATTAACAGAAACAATTAACTGTTGATCATTAACTGGAGTATAAGGATCACCAGAAAGATCTATTAACGGAAATCCAGTAGTAGTTCCATCAAATACCCAACCACTAGTATTGAGTATTTCATTACCATATTGAAGATACTTACTCGGAATCTCGTAATTAACCCCAACATTATATTTCTGTTGTGGTTGAGAAAGTACATTATAATTAGAGTTTTTAACCGAAATATTATATTTTGGCATTATACTACTCCTGGTGTTACCTCAATTATCCCTTCAATAACACGTGTCTTGATACTTTGTGGAGAAGATAATACAATATCATATACATATCTTCTTGGGTTTAATGCAGCAGTTGTAGCATTGTCCAAAGAAATCTTCAAAATTCCATTGTAACGATCATCAAAACTCACAACAAAATCTGTTGAAGTACTTGAATAATAACTACGTCGCATCTTAGCTTCTGCTGTATATCCAGTCAGATTAAGTGGTGTTGAGTTGTCTTCATTCTGAATATTAAAGGTGGCATCAAAGTCCGTTCCTTTTTCCAATATTAGATTTAAGGGGATTGCTGCCATGAGGATAGAAAATTATACTTCAGGTTTAATTTCAGATTCTGGTTTTTGTTCTTCTTGATCAGGAGGAGTTAACAATTCTAGAGTTTCTAACCCACCAACTAATTTAAGTTTATATTCCTTAAGTTTGTCTAGTTGTTCAACAGCAGCAGAAATTTTAATATCTGCATCTTTAAGTTGCTTTTCAAACTCAAGTTTTAAAGAAGAAGGTTCCATAATAATCAGATTTAAATAATGACTATATTATTTAGGCATCTATTACCAGTTATTCATATATGGACCTATCATATAATCTGCTGGTTTGTTTGAAGATGGAATACCATATACCTTTACACCATTTGCATTAGCAGGATTTCCATGCTGATGCCTTTGATAAGTTTCTGGAGCAAAATATAGATTTCCATCTGGACCCAAAACACAACTCCCACCCATTTTTATATTAGAAGATTGATTATCAATCATGATTTCTCCATTTACCCCAGTATACCAAGCATCAGGAGATCCAAATGCACCACCGTTGTAATTGTAGGAATTACCCGTATCATCGTTATATTTAATTCCTGCCAACACAGGTTGAGCACCATTAATTTGCTTTATCACAATACTAGTAACAACTCCGTGAGTCATCGCTGATTCTGTCCATGTATCAGCTGCACACGTAACATAACCAGAATTAACACCAGTAGGTGTAGAAATAGTCTTAATAGATGAAGAAACTGATGGACTATAGAATGCAAGACCACCTGTGCAAACCAAAGGAGGATCAAAATCTATTTTAACTTCATCACCATCTGTGGTAGTATTACCTTGAATGAAAGTAGAGATGCTTCCATCAAACAAATTCTTTAATTCGTTATAATTTATATTGAGATCTTTATAACTACCTGTTGTATCAATAGAAACCATACTAGTATAATTTACTGGAGACACATAATCTTCAAGATGTATGATTTGATAAATGCCTTTCTCAGGATCAATCTCCAAAAGACTACTAGCACATTCGCCCGGCTTATCTCGGTAACTGTCCCAATAACCTATCTTCATATAGCTATCATATTTTGATGCATATATCTTACCATTTGCTGCTAATGTACCACCATTCCATCTTGCTGGTCTACTAAGCAGCGTATAATTACCATTGGCATCTGGTTCGGTATGACATGAGTTCCATAGAGTGGTATAGTAAGCAACACCATCATCATCATCATAATCGGTGTTAAAAGTTCCAGTATTCCATGCTTGATCTGCAGTCGTATCTAATAAAATTCTAGTTGATTTTGTGTAAACAGCACCAGCGCCACCACCACCGTAAAAGTTGTTAGCATAATTGGCAGTATGCTGTTTCATTCTATCTAAAGTTTTTGTAATAGGATCAAATTCACAAATCCATGGATAACCACCAGGAATTAAAATTAATTTTCCACTAGGAGCCAAAACCATCCCATTAAAATATCCTTGCGTATTATAAGTGGAATCTGGAAGTATACCTGATTGATCTGCCGTAGACATTTCTCCACAGAGAGATGAAGCAGTGAAACCAACCCCAGTAATGTCATGACTAGTACCATTACTACGAGGGGTATCACTAGATGAAGTTGCACGTAGTTGAGTAAGATTGCTCAGGTGAGGCATATTACAACTAGTATTATTAGTAGGATCTAAAGCAAAATAGTTCCAATCAACTGTGTCAGTAAAAGGATCAAACTTAGCAATATACTTATGATACCTACCAAGAAGATAATACATCCCATCTGGTCCAAGAGTTGCAGACTGAAACTTCTCTGTCCCTCCACCAAGCTCTTTTCTATATCCTTCATTGGTGTAATGACTACTATTATACGAAGCATCCTCAACCAAGTATACTTTGTTATTATCTTTCCTAAGTACTCCTAAATTTAATGAACCATTATATGAAGATGCAACAGTAAGGGTATATGGTGTTCCAGTGGTACTTACATTTGTTATTACATAAGCTGCATTATTTTTACCTGTTGACCAATCATTTGCTGCAGGCCAGTGTTCATCATCTGCGTCAGTTGTAGTGATATTTGATTTATCATGAGGAATCATTATCGCTCTTTTTTGAGCACCAGTTAATCCTCTCTCCCATGCATTAATGGTAGGACTTATAAACCCAACTGTATCACCAACAGCAAAACCATGATCACTATAGGTAGTAATAACTAAATCCGTACCATCGCCATTTATTATGTTTATATGATAACTTTCCTTAAAAGCACCAATATTTCCAGTTCTTCTTTTTCCTATAGGTATAGTAGAACCATCAGTAGGATCTATATCACTCCAATAAGGAGTTACCATACTAACCTCGCGAGTCTTTGGATCATATTTTTTAATACAATCAGTATTTCTTGGGAAAAAATACACACAATCATTATTAGGAGCTGTCACCATCGCACACCAAATACTATCATTTACATCATTAGAAGGTTGTGGCCCTGAATACCATGGAACATCTCTACCTTTAACTGCTTGACCAGATCCTTGGTTTTCACTACCCTTCCACAATTCTTGCCCAGCTGGTAATTTGACATTATCTTCTAACGCTGGTACATCAGATTCGTCAACAGCAACAACAGTGATATATGCATTATTATCCCCACCAAGAATTCTAAGTCTATCGCCTACTTTATAACCTCCACAACCAGCATAAGTCCCCACGTGATTCATCCTAACACCAATATCAGGATGATTCGCATTGCTCACTGAATCAATCGTTCCTTCAAGACCACTATACACAAGTGAATAACTGGGATTTATGTATACACCACCATTACCATCAACTCTCAAAAGTTCTACAGTAAATCCAATTCCACCGTCAGTTATAACATTATTGTTAGCATCAACATGTTCAGTCTGGTAATGTTGATTACTATCTGTATACGTTGAAGAGTCAGTATTAATAACATAGTTAGTACCAACATCAGCAACTGCTAAACTAAAACGTTGTACATAACCTCTATCACCGATCTGACGATGCTGGTGAGATTTATTGAATGTATCAATCCACTCTAACGTATTGCCGTCCTGGCAAAGATATATATTGCCATTAGGATGGGATGCACATAAACCTCCTGTAGCCCCTTCCTTCCCAAGCAAATACGCAGTTTGTGACTGTGGGTCAACCATTATATTAGATTCTGGAGTATCACCATAACCCATAAAATATATATTTCCATCTTGACCAACAGTACCAGATCCCCAACCCCTATTATAAAGGGTACTGTACTGCAATCTTGTCCTGTCGTAATATCTCCAAACACCAGCATTTAAATCGGCAGTTTTGTGTATCCCAATTTCACTCCAGGTTCCTGGCATAACTTTACCACCATCAATAGCAAATTTGCCATTAATTTGATCGGTAGTTAAAACGTGACGTAAATCTGCAAGTTGATATTGATATGCATGCTCATTTACTTTTGCCGGTGTTCCAAAACCTCTATGTATAATACTAGCCATGTTATTTAAATTACCTTAAGTATATTTATGATATGAGTCTCCATCCATATAGGTCACCACAATAGACTAATTTTACAGAACCACCATTTCTAGTAATGGCAATTGGAGTTCCATGAGATCCACCATGACCACCTTTACCAGTACCATCACCATCAGGATTATTATATGTAGATTTCATTGTAGGTACACCATGTGACGAATAACTTGATGGACTTCTTTCTGTTCCTTGTATACCTTCTTCATCATTAGGAAAAATTAAAATTGGGTTTTGAGCAGCATTACCAGAACTGCCATTGTAGTGCCAATCAACATTTCCAAGATATTCTCCAATACCAACATCTAAGATAGTTATAATATCACCCTCAGTACACGTAGACCCCAAAGGAAGTACCACATATCTTGGATTAATCGTATTAACAGCAACAACAGAATTTACATCTTTAGAAGTTAAATATAAACCCCAACCAGAAGGAGTTAATGCATCTCCACCATCATGAAGAACAAATCCATTTTTTCCAGTAAAACCTCTTCCAGAACCAAAGGCAGCATCATGTTGAACTATAGTTGCTTTATGTCCACCAGCAGTGTAATGATCCTGATCCCAGTCTGCCCCAACAAAATAAACATAATATAAATGTAACCTATCTCCCACATTATCAACTGTAAAATAAAGATTATCACACCAAAATCTATCTTCCTCATGTCCAAATATAGAAGCACCAGATCTGGACACGTGTATATTCGCACTTATGATCATTTCTTTGACTGTGCCATCTGCATTCGTACCTGCAACTGGTAAATGATCTCCACCAGGTGGGGAATAATTCACATGAGTACCATCATTAAAACCAAATTTACCATTTCCATCATACCCAATAACAATCTTTTTTAATGTATTATCGTTCCACATCGCTAAATTTGAGCTATGTGGATTACCAGTACCAGCTTCCCTTTTACCAATAGGATTTGTAAATGTTATCTTAGACCAACCACCAGCTGGTAAGTTATAACCAAGATCTGCATATGTATCAATATCTCCGTCAAATGCATATGAAATTGGATGATCGGGATTTCCTGTTCCACCCTGAGAATCACTATAGGTTGGAAAATCTTGTGGATAAGTACCAACATCAGTTAATCCATAACCAGCATGTCCAGATCCTGATGAATAGATATTAGTAAAAACAGCACCAGTTTTTGGTCCCATCTCCCTCGTAATCCTACCAGATTCAAAAGTGCTACTAACATTACTTGTAGAAGCAGCAGCAGCAGTCCATTCAAGACCATCAGCAGCAGTATTAACTTTTAAGTATTGACCTGGATTACCGAAAGAATTTGGAGTATCTGATAATCCGGTAAATGTAGTAACTCCACCACCACCAGAATCATCAGCAGCAGGCACCCAAGAAGTACCATTATATTTTAAAATATTTCCATTAGCTGGCGCATTAGTAGTGAGATCAACCTCAGTAAAACCACCAAGAGTTGTTACATATCCTTGTGTACTGTGATCACCCCATCCATGTGCAGTATTCCAATTTGTTATGTTGATATTAGTAATAGCAGCAGCAGGCGATGCCGCATAGATAGGATCAGTCTCGGTAAATGATGTTAAATATCCAGCAGCACCATGATCACCCCAACCATATACAGAATCCCAGTTAGCAATATCTGTTACATCTATTCCAAAAGAAGCAGATGCGGTAAATACTGGATCAATCTCTGAACCTGCTGCAGTCAAATATCCAGCTTGACTATGATCACCCCAACCATAAGCAGTATCCCAGTTGCCTATCAGGGTATTAGTTACATTGGAAGCCGGTGATGACGAATAAATAGGATCCGTTTCCCCATTTGAAGAAATTCCAGATCGCCAACTAACACCATCCCAAGTCCAGGTTATATTATTTGAAGTATATGTATCATTAACACTGGGGGAATTTGGAAAATTTAACGCCATTTCTAGACTACTATCTGCTTATTTTTATTTAGTTACTTGTTATAATAACCACGCGGGAATAACAATTTCCTATGAGGTCTCCTACCTCTCAAGAATCCTCCCTCCGCAGAATGATCTCCGGTTGCTCCAGCATCAATGTCTTGAATACTAAAATTGCGAGGATTACCTGCAGTGCTTGAAGCTCTACTAGTACCGGAATATGTGGGGTTTATAAAACTTGTGTTAGTATTACCAATCAATTGATTAATATCAAATCCCGATACTACTCCACCAGTTAACTGAGGTAAGTTTACGAGAACAGAATCATTAACCTCAATAGCACAAACTAGAACATAACTATTTTGTGCACCATCACTTCCATCTGCTCCAGTTTTATCCCATCGTATTGTTTGAATATCTGTTTCGGAAATAGTAGTCCAAGCACGTGTACCGCCATCAACTCCTGCAGTATAATCAACTCCATTAACCCACAACTTACCAGAGGTATCATTTGTTCTTGCATACCTAGTACAATAAATTCTCAAACTAGTTACTGAGTTAGCTGTAGTCCAACTGACTGGACTAAAGGTAACTCCATTAGCAGCTTCACCATTAGGAAGACACCAAGTATTTAAATTTCCATCAAAGACATGTTCAAGAGCTCCCTCCTGTGCAGTACCAGTTATTTGAGTAAGATAATTTGGTTCGTAAAAATTAAAATCTGCCATCAAGTAGTCCTCGCCAAGAACAACATTCCCATTGTTGAATTATTACTAATACCATCAAGACCAGTTTGTTGCGTTTGATATGCAGCATCAATAATTGTGTATACTTCAGATCCACTGACAGTAACTGTATCTCCTGGTCTAAATGATGTTAATCCAGGTGTTGTTGCTACTTGTAAAAGTGCAAAATCCTCTGGGAGATAATATGGACATGGAATCATCTTCTGTGAGATTGGAATATTTTTTATTGGTTTAAACCAATCAGCATTTGAACTCATTGCGTGGCTGAGGTATTTGTCATACGTAGCATTTCTATAATATATTACATTTTGACTCCCACTACCCTCATCAATATTATGATAGTATGTATCTGTAGAGAAATTAACATAGGTTCCTCTCAGATATCCGTATAAAGCATTTCGTGCTAGTGACCTCTCGTATGCCGGTTCTGTCACCGTCCCATTATAAGTACTATGACCCCGATTGTATCCAGGCAATATAGTGGTAATATCAAAATTACGAGTTGCTGCGTTTTGGTCGTAAGTAGTATAAGCACCTAAGAATACATCATCTAAATCAAATGTATTTGAACCATATGCATCACCCACCCATAAATTAAAAGTTGTGATGGGAGTAACAATTGACTCCATAATAGAGCAAAATTGTATTATAGCAAAATTAGTATCTTGAGGTTGTTGTGCTCTATATGTTCTAATTTGTAATGGATATGATTGTGGGGTTGCACTAGTTGAAATATTAATATAGTTAACATAACCACTTTCTTCAATAGCAGGTATTCCTGATTGTTTATCTAAACCTGCATACCCCGACATCTCTCCAAGCATAGAACCAGTTTCCTCACTCGCACTCGTTCCTTTATAATTTAACCAACTCCATCCACTACCACTTTTTGTATACAGTTTCCAACTGGAACTTGCACTGTCTACTAGTGTAAAAGCATAATAGGTGTACTTATATTTTTTAGTAGAATCATTTTGTACTCTCAAAACACCCCAGTGTCCATCATCACTTTTTTGGTACATATTACTACCAGCACCTAAAGTAGTCGTAAAAATCTCTGCAGTTCCGTCATATGCATTAGCAGAACTTTCTGGTGTACGCGCACCAAAACGAATATCGCCAGTTGTAGCAGTACCACCAACATCTTCTCCAGGAATAACAAATATTTCTTGGGAATTCCATCCAGATCCAACAGAATGAATAGTTATATTAGAAACTCTCCCATTATTATACCCATATCTCCAAACCCTTAACTTAAGTTCGGACCTTACTCCACCAGTAGTATTAGTGCCAGCAGGTACAGTATATTTCCAATAATTATTATAATAATTGGAAGCAGATGTGTAACCAGGAATGAGAACAATCTCACCCTTAGATGTGGCAGTGGATTCACTACAGTAAATGTATTTTACTGTTCCATCTTCTCCTGCTATATCTTCAAATGATGGATTTAATTCAGATGCTGGAAGTTCTTGTTCTGTTTCAGTTTGAGGACGACTAGCTGTATTCCATGATAATGTAGCTCCTGGAACACAACTAATGTTTGTAGGATTGATGCGGCCACTAATGCTAGTCTCATCGGATGGATAATATCCATAAGTAGCATCATTATAAACTACTCTCTGATTAGTGTTAAAATTATCTGTATTCATACAGACAGTTATGTTTGTACTATTCCCAGCGTCATTAACAAAATCAATCGCATCCCCCTTATAATGAGTAAGTGTTGGATTAATATAATCAGATACTTGTACTTCTTCTTGCTGCCAAACTATAGAAAACTGGGCAGTTGTTGATGCATATGTATCAATATCAAGTGCGACACCATTAGTTGCATTTACTGCAGAATCTGCAAGTTTAAATCTATCCATACTAGATTTAATTATATAATATACAGTATCAGGTTGTATATTAGTTCCTAATGAATATTGTGCATCAGTTTCTCCTGCAAGATATCTGACAGTATCTCCAGTTTCAAAACCATGTCTTGTGGAAATAATTTCGTCGGTGGCTTGATCTGCCATACCAGCATGGTATGGTGCATAAGTACTAAGACCAACTTGTTTTAAAAGTCTATAATCTGTTCCAACTTCTATAACTTTATATCTATGCAATAATGGAGATCCATATGAAATTACTTCTGGTTGATCACCACCATTGGCATCATACCAATCAGTACTCTCAGTACCTAATGCATACCAATTGCCAGATGGTGAAATACATGCTTGAGGAACATTAGTCAGTTCTGATCCTGCATTGAAACCTAACTGGTCAAACGCAGTTTCTAAAGCATCCATGACATTTTGTTTAGTCCATTGAGTATTGCCATTGTTTACGTCAAGGATTTGTGTTTGAACTGTCATGGTAATTATTCTCCTATTTGTAATGCTGTTAGAGTGACTGTAAATGTAGTTGTTGAGCCACTTCTATTAGTGACTAGTAGATAAATGTTATCTGTTCTAGGATTGTCATTATTGAATCCCATAATACCAGGAGAAACCAAAATAGATTCTGCTCCAGTAGTTCTCACCTCAGCAATAACACCACTACCTGGGCTAGGATCTTGTCCTTCGCTACGTGTCAAATCTGCATCACGGGATGCATCATCAACAAATACTCTTACCCATGCCTCATTATCAACTGTAATTTTAAATAATGTATATGCTTTATATCCTGTAATATTTAGTTCTGTGGTTGCATTATCAACAATAGATGATGTAGTTCCAGCAACATCTTGGATCTGTGGTACAGTTGATCCTCCTGTAGCATTTACTACACCATTACCATCAATTGATAAACCAGAACCAATTTTAATACCACCCAAAGTGCCAGCAGCAGCAATAGGTAATGTATAACCACCAGGAACAGCAGCGATATTACCGTTAGCGTCTAATGTGATTGTAGTACCATCAGGAATAACACCACCCAATGTTGATGTTGTGGCAACAGGTAATATATACGCAGGTGGGATAGATGGTTTGTTGAGAATTTCACCCAACCCTGATGTAGAATCCCAGTCAGGTTGAACGGGTGCAGTACTGTTAATTATAATCTTACTATTAGAACTATCCCAAGAGATATCTGTTCCATTGCTTCCTGCAAATTCTATAGAATCATCATTATTTGCAGCATCACGCAATGTAAGAATTGCATTGTTACTGGTTGTATTTGAACCAAGTAAATCGTAGGTAGTGCCTCCACCACCTCCACCAGCAGTTACAGCAGCATCAATAGTATTATTACTATCGTTATATGTGAAAGTAATTCCTGTATGAGTACCATTAGCAAATAACTGACTAGTAGCATCTTGTGCATCTTCTGCTGTAAAAGATCCACCACTAGCACCCGAAGGTGCTCTGAAGGTAAGTGTATTAGCATCGGTTCTTTCTACAAGTAACCCATCTGCACCAGCAAACGTAATCTCACTAACACTATTTGAATTAATATCGGAAAGTTTAAGTTTAGAATCCGCATTACCAACAGAAGTCTCTGCAGAAAATGCGAATAATGATTGAGTATTTACATCAAACTGAATCTCGTCACCCGTATCACTAATTGATAATCCAGATCCTGCTACTAAAACAACTTGATCTGTAGTACCGTTAGAATCTTCAAGTCTAAGTATTTTTCTTGCATCATTTTCTGCTGTTGTTCCTCCGGCGGTGTGATCAAGAACATTAATATTATATGTAAGTTGAGTATTACCTAATAGAGTTGCAAAATCAGATGTAGTAATAGAATTAGTTGTTACCAATCTTTGACTGGTCCAACTTACCCCATTAGAGTAATACATCACTCCCGTATTACTGGCATAACCAAATCCACCTGTACTGGTATTAGCACCAGGGAATGATGCAACATCAGCATATGATACTGATCCAGAAGCATTCAGAACTCCACCAACAGTGATGTTCAATCCAGAACCAACTTTAACACCACCTAAAGTAGAAGCATCTGCTATAGGAAGAGTCATCAATGGCGCTGTAGACCATTCTAATGCTGTGCCTGCTGGATTTACCTTAAGCCACTCTCCAGACGCTCCCATAGCAACAGGAGTATCTGTGAGGAGTGTGAATGCCGAAGCACCTCCACCTCCACTAGTTCCTGCTGGAGAATCATCTACCCATTGCGAGGAATCACCATCAGAGAAATAAATTTTTAATGCTCCCTCATCAGATTTCCACCACAAATCCCCAGTTATAGGATTAGTTGGTTCTGAATCTGAAGTATTTACTTTCGCTCCTGTTGTCCCAGAAGCAGTAGGAGATGCATCTACCCATTGGGAAGAATCTGCATCATCATAATAAATTTTTAATGTGCCAGTATCACTCTTCCACCACAAATCACCATTGTTGGGATTGGTAGGTGCAACATCTGCCGTATCAACTGTATACTGAATTGGTGGAGTGTATGTTAAATCATAAACATCACCAGTCCTAGAAATTTCTAAATTTCCACTACCAGATGGAGAATTGACAGATACCTGAATAGTTGTGACATAACCAGCAGTTGAATGATCACCCCATCCATAAGCAGTATCCCAGTTATTAGAATTTGCTACCGCTGCAGTTAACTGTGTAGTTGTAGCATAACCAAAAGTACTATGATCTCCCCAACCATATGCTGCATCCCAATTTGAGATTTTTGTATTTGTTACATTAAATGCATCAGAAGCAACATAAACAGGATCAGTTTCATTTACCTGCGACAACGCATGTAAATCGGATGCAATTGAATTAATTTCTTGCCTTTGCTCTTCAAGACTGAACGTTTTGGCTACATTCCTGAGTACCATTAGAAATTCCAGGTAGGACTTGATTTTTAGTTATTTATCAGATGTAGAAAAACGTTTATTTATTCTATAATGGACTGATTGGCCAAGAAGAATGATTAAAATCATCTGCTAATAATTTTGGATCAATATTTGCTGCTGATATGACAGCAGGAAGATCTCTAAGTTCTTGACGATACGTTACCCAATCTGAATCATTAGTGAAAGTGATATCTCTAACCTGAGTAAAATCAGATTCAAAAAGTAAAGATACTCTCCTATTTTTAACTTCCTGTAAATGATCTCTCGCTGCTTCTATAGCATTAGCAACAGCAGTCTTTTCACTAGCATGATCTGTAACTGCTTGCTGATAAATTCCGATTTCGGTAATTTCAGCATTAGGTTTTCCATCATTATATTCAATCTCGCCTTTACTTGTTGTACTATTCCAATGGACAGCCCAAACATCAGTAGGAATCCAAGAAATATCTACATTAGATATCTGAATACCTTCTCCATCAACAATAATAGTTTTATCTATAGGGATTATTGCTAATTCCATCAATTAGTACCTTCTGTAATAGTATTTATTGAATGTTGTTGTTGATTCAACGCATGCACATATAATTGCTGATTCTGTACATTCGCTTTAACACTTTCATTTCTAAATGATTCAACTGCCACAGAAGTTGCTCTTTGTTGTTGAGAATTTTCAATCATCAACATAGGCATCCAAGTCACTGCACATCCCCATTCATCAACTGGTTCACCTGTTTGTGGATTGTTACCACGAATTTGAGTAAACCAAGCACATTGCATT
>MPLX02227662.1_pt1 | contig 16531 bp, 18 predicted proteins | sample 1617341 | NCBI WGS metagenome assembly MPLX02 (sample SAMN05944804, study PRJNA350692) | marine metagenome | biome: marine; feature: ODZ; material: water; isolation source: 120 m water sample filtered on 0.2 um supor filter | place: Pacific Ocean | collected 2012-04-08 | depth 120m m | reverse complement strand
GATATTATGTTGGCCCTAAAAGAAGAGGCGGACGATGCCATCAATCGCGTGTTGGAAATTCTCCAGAACCGAGTAGATCAATTCGGTGTGTCAGAACCTACCATCCAGAAACAAGGCAAACATCGCATTGTAGTTGAATTGGCTGGTATCCAAGATTCTGAGAGAGCACGGGCATTACTCCAAAGTACGGCACTCCTTGAGTTTTATCTTGTAAAAAATGCAGCTGTGACCAATGAAATAATTGCTCAATTAGACGATGTTCTCAAAGAAACAACCGATGAAGCTGAATTGCAAGAATTGGCTACAGGTGGACAACCTAAAACTGAAGAAAAGCAGCCTGATTCACCCGAAGAGGATGATGGAACAAAAACTGTATCTGAACTTTTTGGAGAAACGGAACCAACGCCCGGTGACACAGCGGATAATACAAATGCAAACATTTTTGCAGAGACACCTTTCTCCGGTTTACTGGCTGCACTAAGCGGTGATATGGGCGTTCAGGATAAGAATGTTTATGCAATTAAAAAATTATTAGAGAAACAGGAAGTTCAGTCTATACTGAAAAGTGCTAATGGACAATTTGCTTTCAGCAATGACGCCCAAACACTCACCGGAACAACTGTTCCTGAAAAGTTCTATCGCCTTTATTATTTAGAAAAAACACCGGAACTCACTGGTGGGGTCGTGGATAAAGCTCGCGCTGATCTCGGTACAATTGGTAGCGGATCTGCAGGTCAAGCCATTGTATCTCTTTCTATGAATAGTGATGGTTCTAAAACATGGGCTCGCGTTACAGGTGCAAATGTAGGTCAGCGAATTGCTATTGTTCTGGATAATAAAGTCCATATGGCGCCATCCATCCGTGAAAAAATAGCCGGTGGGCGAACCCAGATTGAAGGTTTTGGAAGCATGAATGAAGCAAAGGATCTTGCTATTATTTTACGTGCCGGCGCACTCCCTGCTCCAGTGAATATCATTGAAGAAAGAATTGTAGGCCCGAGCCTTGGAGCTGATTCTATTGCACAAGGGACACAGGCTATAATTTTCGGATTGGTATTAGTTCTCATTTTCATGCTTGTGTATTACAAGATGGCGGGAATTGTGGCTGATTTTGCACTCATTTGGAATATTCTTCTTGTTCTAGCTGTGCTGGCATCACTTCAGGCAACTTTAACTCTACCAGGTATAGCTGGGCTCATCCTTACTGTTGGAATGTCAATAGATGCAAACGTCATTATTTTTGAACGTATTCGTGAAGAACTGCGTAAAGGTAAAACACCCAAAGCTGCCATTGATGCTGGCTATGACCGAGCATTGACAACCATCATTGATGCAAATGTTACAACCCTAATCGCATCCCTGGTTCTTTATCAGTTTGGCACAGGTCCCATTAAAGGATTTGCCACAGTGCTATTCTGGGGAATTTTGATCTCCATGTTCACCGCAGTGTTTGTTACACGAACTATTTTTAATGCATATACATCCCGTAGAGGGCTCACAACATTGAGTATTTAACATGAGAATTATTAAAGAGACACATATTGATTTTATGAGTAAAACCGGTTTGGGCGGACTTTTATCTGCCTTGTTGATTGTGGTAGGAGTCGCGTCCATTGTCATGAAAGGTGGACCCAAATTAAGTATCGATTTCAAAGGCGGAACCATGATTGCGGTGAATTACACTGAACCGGTGGATATTGATGAAGTCCGTTCTGCTTTAAATCAGGTAAACATTGATGGACAAACATTCGATTTCAGCAAAGCTGAGATCAAACATTTTGGGAATGAGTCTAATGTGGCAGTTCGTCTCCCAAGCATAGATGATGAGCCGGAACAATTTGCCCATAAATTTGTAGAAAAAATGGCAGAAGCATTTCCGTCACTGGTTCCTGATGATAGGTCAAAATTTATTCTTTCCATTGATAAAGTTGGGCCTAAGATCGGTGCTGAATTGAGCGGTGATGCCATCATGGCTATCTTTAGTACCTTGGCATTGATCCTGATCTATATTTCCATTCGATTCGAATTCAAATATGCTGTGGGTGCCATTGCAGCCCTGACCCATGATATATTGATTACATTGGGTATTTTCTCTTTATTGGACTTTGAAGTATCTCTTGCAGTAATAGCAGCATTTCTAACTATCGTGGGTTATTCTTTAAACGATACAATTGTTATCTTTGATCGAGTTCGTGAAAATGTAAAAGGATTGAAAAATGCGACTCTTTCATCCGTAATCAATGAAAGTATCAATCAATCAATGAGCCGAACCATCATTACATCTCTCACCACATTATTCGTTGTCTTGGTGTTATTTATAGTAGGGGGCGAAGTGATTCATACTTTTGCCTTTGCCATGATTGTTGGCGTGATTATTGGCACCTATTCCAGTATTTTTGTTGCTAGCCCTGTGGTTATCAAAATGGGATCCGACAATTAAGGCAAAATAATTAACATTAAACAATTTTTTAAATCGCCTCGTATCCTGAGTTTTTAAAAAGGACGAGGCGTTTTTTTTAATGAAACCAAAAGTATTAATCAACTATGCGATCCTGTGCTTTATTTGGGGTACCACCTGGATCATATTGAAAAAAAGTCTGATAGATGGGACGCCACCATTTTTTGGGTCTGGTTTTAGATTTTTTTTCGGTGGTATAATTCTCTGGGGTATTATTTTATACAAAAGAGATTTTCCATCTTTCAAGGCTTTACCATTGCAGCTTTATGTACAATTTGGGCTTTTGAATCTGACGATCTGTTATGGTCTAACTTATTGGGCAACCCAATTTATTTACTCAAGTTTATCAGCTCTTATTTGGGCAGGATTTCCGCTTTGCGTTGCTGTTTTTTCATATTTCATGCTTCCTGATGAAGTTTTTACGAAAAAGAAAATTATTAGTCTTTTCCTTGGAACGATCGGCGCATTGTTAATTTTAAAGGAAGGCCTGAATTTTAAGGGTGAACAAGTTGTTATTGGTATTCTTATGGTGGTAATAGCCGTAATAATTGCGGGTTATCCAAACGTTTACCTGAAAAGGTACTCAAATGCGATTACATCTCTCCATCTAAATGCAGTGAGCCAACTCATAGCTGGAATAACATTACTAATTATATCTTTCATATTCGAATCAGACCAGAAAATGGTCTGGAACAATTTCAATATTTTTGCTTTGGCCTATCTAACTATTTTTGGCTCTCTTATTGCCTGGTATATTTATTTTTGGCTTTTTCCTCATATTTCCATGTCCCAGATTTCATATATTGCCTTTTTTCCACCGGTCCTGGCTTCTATTCTAGGGTGGATTTTTCTGGATGAAAAATTATCTATTCTTGCTATACTTGGAGGTGGTTTTGTTATCTTTGGAGCAGTACTTGTAAATCTCAATGAATGAATTTGCTACCATAGCAACACCCATCGGTACTCTCGGAGTCCGAACAAATTCTAAAGGTGTTTATCGCCTCCATCTTGCCAATAATGTAGATTATAAAGAAACGAAAACACCCTATAATAATCAATCTCCTAATCTTAAAAATGCCCTGAAACAACTTCGTGAATATTTCGATGAAAACCGGACAAAATTCTCGGTACCCCTTGATTTACAAATGCCCCCATTTTATAAAAAAGTATTGCTGGAAGTAATAAAAATCCCTTATGGAAAAACAGTTTCATATCAAGAAATTGCCCGCCGAGCAGGAAATGCGAAAGCATCCCGAGCTGCTGGATCGGCCAATGCCAAAAATCCAATTGCAATATTTATACCCTGTCATAGAATTCTGGCTTCTGACGGGACTTTGGGAGGCTATGGTGGTGGGCTGGATAAAAAAATGATCCTCTTAGAACACGAAGGTTTAGATGTCCGAATCTAACTTGAAAAATTTATAATTACATTATTTTGTAAGTCTTTTATTAAATAATCAAATGCTTCTCTCTCTTTTTTTACCTGTAAAGGCGAATTAACTTCTTTACCTAATGAACTCAATCATACAAAACTTTAGATCAAAACTTTTTGCCGGGATTGCTACTGCGTTGCCATTATTCCTGACTTATGTTTTATTGGAATTTTTATTTATCACTTTGGATGAAATGTCTCGCCCCATCCTTGATAAAATTGGATTGAAAATTCCCGGACTTGGAATTGTGCTCACAATACTCCTAATCTTTTTTCTTGGAGTTCTGGTAACCAACTTTTTAGGTCGCAAGATTTTCAATATTGGCGAACGTATTGTTAAAAAAGTCCCCGTTGTAAATACGATTTATTCAACCTTGAAGCAGATAACAGAAACATTTACAAAAGGGACTTCAGATACATTCCAAGGTGCTGTTTATATCCAATATCCACGACAGGGACTGTGGACAATGGCCTTCATTAGTGGTGAATCAAAAACTAAAGATGGAATTCCTTATTACCATTTATTTGTTCCTACGACACCAAATCCTACATCGGGCTTTTTTCTCATGATCCCCCAAGCAGATGCTGTCCCTACGGGAATGTCAGTAGAAGATGGACTCAAAACAATCATTTCCGGTGGTATGCTTGCTCCGGAGGAGAATCCACTTCCTTAGGAATTGTTACGAAATAACCTATGCAGATCAAATACATTGATGGTCCACGGCTTCTCAGAGCAATCCAAGCCGGGATTAATCACGTTATCACCCGAAAGGATTACCTGAATAAAATTAATGTGTTTCCTGTCCCTGACGGTGATACTGGAACCAATATGGCCTTTACACTGGCCACTATTTCTGAAGAAACCAAATCCATTAATAATAAGCAAGTTTCGAAGGTCGCTGATGGAATTGCAGATGCATCTCTTAACGGCGCAAGAGGAAATTCTGGGTCTATCCTCGCTCAATTCTTTGTAGGGTTTGCTGATGGAATTGGATCCTTTAGAAGGCTCACACCAGAGCGGTTTTCTAAAGCCATTAATACAGCAAAAAATTATTCTTATGATGCATTATCTGAACCAAAAGAAGGTACAATTCTTTCCGTCATTTCAGATTGGGCATATTCGGTTAATAACCTTTATAAAAAACATGATGATTTTGTCATGATCCTGGATTTCGCTTTTGAACAAGCGAAAGAATCCCTTCGGAAAACACCAGAAAAATTGGCGGTCTTAAAAACAGCCGGTGTGGTAGATGCTGGGGCTCAGGGATTTGTGGATTTCTTGGAGGGAATCAATCATTTTATCAAGCAAGGCGAAAAAGATGATGTAGACACCTCCACAATTGCAGAACCGGTGGATAATTTTGAAGTGGAAATGACCGATGAATTTCGCTATTGCACTGAATGTCTTGTGGCGGGAGATGATATCGACCGAATCAAACTCAAAGAACAATTGATGAATTTGGGTAGCAGTATCGTTCTTGCCGGTTCCAAAAAGAAAGCAAAGATCCACATTCATACGAATGACCCACAGGCGGTTTTCACCTTGGGGCACGAGTATGGAACTCTTAGTGGCGAAAAAGCTGACGACATGCTGAAACAGCAAAAAGATGCTCATGGGAGCCATGAAGAAATCGCAATTGTGGTAGATTCCGGATGTGACCTTCCTGAAGATCTAATTGATGAATTCAATATCCACATGGTACCCGTTCGTCTGAATTTTGGAGATGAACACCATGTGGACAAGGTTACCATCACTTCAGAAGAATTCTGGCACCAACTCCAAACCAGCTCTATACATCCGCAAACATCTCAGCCAACACAGGGTGATTTTCGACGGCAATATCAGTTTTTGACCGGACATTATAATAATGTCATATCGGTCCATTTACCTGCATCTGTGAGTGGAACCATGCAATCTGCGACGCTGGCTGCGAGAGATGCAGAAGATTTACCCATTGAGTTAATCGATTCCCAAAACGGTTCAATAGGTATTGGTTTGATTGCTCTTAGGGGAGCCGAAGCAGTTAAATCAGGAAAGGCTAAAGAAGATATCTTGAAAATTATTCATCAGGCAGTTGAGAATACTACCATTTATATTGGATTAGAGACACTAGATTATGTGGTGAAAGGAGGTCGATTGTCTGCCAATAAAAAGAAAATCGCCAATTTGCTTCAGATTAACCCAATTCTCTCTTTTGCCATGAATGGAATCAATTCAATAGGAAAAACTTTCGGATCCAAAAATAAGGCAGAAAAACTAGTAAAATTTGTTTCATCAAAATTACCGGACGGTCCTTATCGAGTGGGTCTAGCCCACGGAAATGCCTTGGAACTCGCTGAAAATGCCGAACATCATTTTGAATCTTTGAGGGCAGAAAAAGTAATCTCTACCGAGATCGGGCCAGCACTAGGCGTACATGCAGGTCCACAAGCATTGGTGATTGCTATCCAATCGTTAAAGGATGATCTATATGAATAATCCGAACCTTATTTTAATCCTGATCCTGTTTACCAGTTATATCATGGGCTCTTTTCCCACCAGTATTATTGTGGGACGAATTACCAAAGGCATTGATATTCGTGAGCATGGAAGTGGAAATGCTGGTGGTACAAATGTGTACCGTGTATTGGGCTGGAAGCCAGCATTGGTTGTGGTTGTATTTGATATATTCAAGGGATGGCTCCCTGCTGCCTATTTAGCCAAAATGTTCTTTGATGCGACTCCACTTCCTGATCTGGGACTTTTTCAAATATTATGTGGGTTTTGTGCTGTTTTAGGCCATACCTATACAATCTTTGCAGGATTTAAGGGTGGTAAAGGTGTGGGCACCTTGGCCGGAATGCTTATTGCTATGTTCCCTCTTGCTGTGCCACTTTGTTTACTGGTTTTTGCAGTTACTTTAATGCTGACAGGTTATGTGTCTGTGGGATCCATTATCGCCAGTGCTTCCCTCCCGGTATTATTACTGACGCTGCCAATTATTGGGATTGAACCTGCAGAACTATCACTATTAATTTTTAGTTTGATGGTTCCATTTTTCATTATCTATACCCATCGCTCCAATATTTCCCGTCTTCGGAACGGAGAAGAAAACCGTTTTGAAAAAGCAATGATCTTTAGGAAGAAATCCTAAAATTTTTGCTGAATGCCCCAATGGAGAGATGGAGAATTCCATTCTCCATCTCGATAACCCCAACCTAGATCAATTCTAATAACATCTACCATTGGAATAGGAATTCTGATCCCGAATCCAGTTCCAGCCATAGGCTTCATTTTTTGGAGATTAACCCAATCTTCAGCGATCATCCCAACATCGTAAAAAGCCACGAGACTCAATCCAAATTCTGTGCCATATTTTGTAGCATATTTGGGGATAATATCTTTTCTTAATTCTACGGAGGCATAAGCAGATTCATGGCCAAAACGGAAGGATTCATCTTGTGAATTATATAAATCCTGATTGGGTAAAGCCCAGCCACGGACTGTATAAGAATCGCCAAAATAATTAAGCCAAACTTCCTCTTTTTCTCCCCATTTTCTCTTAACCGTCCCATTCAAGGCTAAAACTAATTTTTTCTCAGATTGATTCAGTTTATAAAATATGGAATAAGATTGACGCCAAATCAAAAAAGTATAATCGGAAGGTTCAATCCCATTCATAAAATAAAAATAATGAGATACCAATATACCTTTCCCGGGATTCCAATAAACATTTCGAGTGTCATAATTAATAGATACCTGAGGAGAAAAGTAATAATAATAGTCTGATACTGTATTATCATTGGAAAAGGACTTTTCTTCTAACTCAAAGCCTAGTGATGATTTTATTGATTCTCCAAACCATCGTCCAAAAGTCATTTGAAATGAGCCAACATCCAATTCCCTATCTAAGAAATTGTGGCGAAAAAGAGATCTTCCTATCCCTAAGGATAGGGAAACATGATTTCCAAACATCCATGGATCAGCAAAATTGATACCGTAAGTATCATTCCCTCCAATACTCCCACCAAACTGTAGAGTTTGGTTTCTCCCACGGAAATTTTGAATGATCCATCCACCCGTAAGAGACCATCCCGTTTTTTCATCATAGGCTGGTAGAGCACCTGGCGGTGTTTTTTGAATGGATTCAGTAATGGTAAATGATAGAATACCGGTACCATCTTCCAAAGGAATGGCCATCCAACTTACTTCACTGAAAATACCTAGGTTATCCAGTCTGTCTCTATCTGCCTCTGCAATAATACTATCTAAAGGAACATTTAAAGAATGTTGTATTTCACGTACGATAACAAAGTCCATGGTTTTGGTATTTCCATAGAATTCAATGGAAGAAATTATAGGATAATATCCTCCACCATTTAGTAACGAACATAAAATAATTGGTAATAAAAAAAGGCCTTTATAAGGCCTTTTTTTAAGTTTGATCTCCAACACGGATTAAATATCGATTCCCTGTACCATCAGGCGTTTTTTGTATTCTATGCCTTGTTTTGAATAGGTATCATCAATGGCTTTTTCAAGTTTATCATTTACCTTTAAGCTCATCATTTCCACTTTGATATTCCTTTCATCTAATTCACGAACCTTATATGTGGATTTATTATCTTCATAAATATGCCAGACACCATCGAATTCACGGGGAGTCCCATACTCCATCAATACCTTGTGCTTAATAATATCATCGGCAGTCAATTGCGGAAAGCCTGTATCCTTCAATTTTACTTTTTTGGTGATCCCTTCTAGGATAAAGTGAGAATCATTGTTATTCGTAGTGCTGTAGATAAAATCAACATTTACAAACTCAAGGCGGATTTGCTCATGCGTCAGACGTGACGTATACTGAAATTCCACGGATGACCGTTTGATGGGTAAAATAAAACCTTCCTTAGTTGTACGATTATCATCATGGTACACTACTTCAACAGTGGTGTCCGGGATAATAGAAAGTACTGCTGGGAGATTTGATTCCCACGGTGCCAACAATTCATCACGAAAAACCCAACCATCAGGAATTCGTTTTACGGGAATCACTGATTCAATATTTTTTCTGTTCGTGATTCTCGTAGATGACTTATCTACAACCGGTTCTTCTTGTTTATCCTTACTTTCATTTTTGTCGGAAGTGTTTTTACCGCCAAACAATTGTAACCCTTTGCCTTGTATAGGGACAAGGATTAGCATAGCAAGTATGTATATAATTACCTTTTTCATAATTTTTTCTCTTTAAAGGAGGAATGTTACCTCGAATTATTGGCACAATCAACCATTGGAATTTAGCAAACTTAACACAATGTTTAATAAAAAAAAAGGCTCTCTGTAAAAGAGAGCCTTTTTCAGTTAATATAGTAAAAAGGACTATTTGCGGCCCCTTGCCATGGGTGAACGTGCAACATCGCCGTTCTTATCAATGAAATAGAGAAAGCCTGATGCACGAGTCACACCCGCATCAGCAACTTTTTCTGCATTTCCTCCGCCTTTCCCAGCACGAGCCATCTGTGAACGCCAAACGTTCCCATCTTTACCCAGATAATACAAATATCCTTTTTCTTTTGATACGCCTGTAGAGGCAACTGTTTCAGCCATTTAAGACCTCCATTGTTAGTTTTGGTTTGTTTTTGGTAGTGGATAGAGAGAAAATCTCTATGCCTCTCGACGGAGAGTGTACAACTTATCATTGGTAAGTGTCAAGAATTTTCTCGTCGGGTGCTCGACGAGAAAATTTCCGGGTTTTTTCAGTGTTTTTTTTGAATGATGAAAACCCTCTGCTTGGTAACTTCTTATCTATAATTTCCTATTAAATTTAAATTAATATCAGAGTAGACAACTTCCACATCGCTTTCGAGGGTCTTACTTGGAAAATTTTATTGCCCCGGTAGCTCAACTGGATAGAGCATCGCCCTTCTAAGGCGAGGGTTACAGGTTCGAGTCCTGTCCGGGGTACAAATTAAAAAAGGGGCATTTCTGCCCCTTTTTTAATATCATCTACTCTAAATGTTTATTTGCTGTCAGCAATAATCTCTAGTAATTCTACTTCAAATATAAGAAGACTATTTGGAGGGATATTGGACTTTGGACGAGCTCCATACCCTAAATTGGGATGAATATAAAATTCAAACTTAGAACCAACTTTCATAAGTTGTAGCCCTTCCGTCCACCCTTTGATGACCTGATTCAGTCCAAAAGAAGAAGGTTCACCTCTTTTGATTGAACTGTCAAATTCTGATCCATCAATAAGGCGACCGACATAATGAACTTTTACCTTATCTGTTTTTCCGGGTGATTCGCCAGCACCTTCCAAGAGCACCTTATATTGTAACCCTGTGGGTGTCTCTTTTACATCTGAGTTTTCATCTAAATTTTTATCTAAAAATTCATCTGCAACCTTTAGATTATTTCTTCCTTCTTCATTTGCTTTTTCACGAACAAATTTCTGAAGCGCTGCCATCATTTCTCTGCGTTGGTTTTTGTCTAAAAGAACCTCATCCGTTTCCATTCCATCTAACAGCCCCGCCATAAAAAAGTCAAAGTCAATTTCAACTTTTTGTTGTTTCAGGTTAGTGCCAAGATCTGCACCCAAAGCGTAACTGGTTGAATCTTTAAAAGTGGATAATGTAGTGACATTTGGACGTTTAGTATCCGTTCCGCATCCGATTGAAATAAGGATGATTAACGGAAATATTCCATGTTTCATAGTGCTGTATCCTTTGATGTTTAAATAGTTAAATAAGAAAATGAGAATTGGCTTATAGTGAATCTTGCGATTCAAAAACCAATAGAAATGCACCTGCCCCAATGGCGATTAAAGCTAATCCCAAAAGAGGGTGATTCCCGATGAATGATAATATTGTGGTGACAAATGACAATAAAATAATCGCCAATCCACCAAAAATGAGATACCATGCCAGTTGTCTTTTTTGCATGTTTGAAGTCCCCTTTAAAACTGATCAATAAATTTATGACTCAATAGTGTTATGTTCGATACCTGAAAATTACAGAATTTTAACATATCATTATGCAATAATTCATGATTCCAACGACCGATTTTTCAATTCGTTCCCTTTTGGGTGGATTTGATAAAAATTTTACTTACGTGGTCACGTGTAGCAGAACCGGCGCTCAATTGATAGTGGATGCTGCAATAAAATTTGATCGAATTTCTCCATTGATTCATAATCAACCTTGGGCCATGCTCCTGACTCACACTCATGGCGACCATATCGCTTATTTGGATCAAATTGTGGAAGCTTATCCAAAAATGATTGTTTTGGGTCATCCGGAAACAAAAAAATATCCGGATAGTATTAATTTTCAGCCTTTAAAACATAACCAGACTTTCAAGGTTGGTGAAATGTCCTTCATTGCGCTTCATACACCGGGCCATTATTATGATTCAATCTGTTACCATTTGGATTCGATTTTATTTACCGGTGACACATTATTCGTAGGCCGGACAGGACGGGTCATCTCGGTGAAAAGTGATATTGCCGCTCTCTATGATTCTGTGTATAATAAGATTCTGACGATGGATGGAAATACACGAATCTATCCTGGCCACGATTACGGGGAGAAACCAACCGTTACGTTGAAAGAAAACATTAAAATAAGCCATCTGTTGCAAGCCAGGAACCTGAAAGATTTTGAACAAAGAATGGATGAATTTGAGAGCACCCGGAAACCGGGCTCATGACACTAACCGAGGAATAAATATGAACCGAATTTTAATATCAATATTTTTGTTAATCTTTCTTATTAATTGTGGTGGTAGTAATTCCGATTCCAGTTGCACTGAATGTGGCGGTGGATTATTGGATGGTTACCTTTATAAAGAAGTCACGTTCACTGATATCGCAGGGCTTGCAGAAATTGATGTTGCTGTTGATGTTGGTAAATGCATTCGATTTAAAATGGATGGAACGGATTTTTCCGAAGCAGCACTTGTAGATGATTGTTGTTGCGTTGAATACCAATAAGTGATTTTAAATACTTTTTCAACATCTGACTCACCCCGAAAAGTAGTCATTGCTATCCATGGATGGACTGGAGATATCTCATCCATGGAACCAGTGGCTAAATCTTTGCGGTTACCTGATACAAAATGGGTAATCCCTCAAGCTCCCTATAAATCAGATAAAAGCGGTTTTACCTGGTTTGATGGAAATGATGAATCTGGTTGGAAATATAAAGACTCCTTTATAACCATTAATTCTTTAATTCATGATTTGATTAATCAGGGATTTAAGTATGATGAGATCTTTCTATTAGGATTTTCCCAAGGTGCCTGTCTCGCCATGGAATGGATAATTCGGCAACCTTTTTCCATTGGTGGCGCCATTCCCATTGCTGGATTTATAAAGTATAAAGATCGTTTTAAAATAGATGCTACCCTTGAGAGTATAGGAACACAGGTTTTATTAATTCATGGTGATCAGGATAAGATTATTCATCCTGAAGAGAGTGAAAAAGCATTAAAATTATTTCAAAGCTTGGGCTACGAGGTTAATCTTCATATCTTATCTGCAGGACACAAGATTCCGCTTAGTGCCAAAAACCTAATCCAACGATTTATATTGGCATCTTAATAGCCCATAGTTATGTATAGATAATTATACTTAAATTTCTCTCCAATGTCTAATTCGAGAATCTCCAGAAGAACCTTTTTCAAAGGAGGAAAATCACATCGTCCTGACCTTGATCGGCTCAATCCTCATTGGCCTACACCACGTGTAGCTAAAGTTATTTATAAATATCTAAAAGAAAATCCATCTGTCGATTATTCACTCACTTTTAATAATTTACCACAATCAACACAACCTGTATTAAAATTTAATAATAATACGGATGTAGAATGGACTGTGAGCGCTGCAAGACATTTATTAAGCCGCACAATGACTGGTCCGACTTATGATGAAATACAATCTTGTTTTTCATCAGGGCTTAACTCGAGCGTAAATACACTACTTGAAACTCAGGGATTGCCAGAGCAACCTGGAGATTGGGTTAATGAAGAACTCCCTGATTGGGGCTCACTATCTAATGCGGAGATAGATGCCATTTTTCAATCATATAGGAATCGGATTCATTCTTTTCGACGATGGTGGAGCGAATTAATGATGAATGAGAATCTGAATATCACCGAAACAATAACCCTTTTTTGGCATCATTATTTTGCGACTGGTTCTTCTAAGGTGTTTTACCCGCAAGCCATGTATCAGCAACATAAAATGTTACGAATACATGGACTTGGAAATTTTAAAGATTTACTCCGACAAGTTACGTTTGGTCCTGCTATGATGATTTGGCTGGATATTTCTGGCAGTAGAAAACAAGCACCTAATGAAAATTTTGCTCGTGAATTGATGGAGCTATTTTCCCTAGGAGTTAATAACTATAATCAGGAGGATGTTGTCGCTGCTTCAAAGGCATTTACAGGATACGTGACCAATGGAGTCCAAACAAATTATGATTTTGATACGATGGAAGGTTGGGGAAATTGGTGGACTGATTGGCACGATTTTGAAGATAAAACATTTTTGGGGCAAACAGGTCCATGGACAGGCGATGATATCATAAATATTATTCTTGAACAAGATCAATGCGCTATTCATATTTGTAACAGACTTTATAAGTGGTTTGTATACGACCTTATTGATGAATCTTTCGTTTCAGAAATGGCGGAAATATTAAGGTCCAATAATTATGAAATTAAACCTGCTTTAGAATTTTTATTCAATAGTGACCATTTCCATGATTCTACTTTTTGGGGTGCTAATATTTCTAATCCAAATCAAATGATAACAGGAACAATTAAACGACTCAATATGGAAAATCAAAATTTTCCTACTAGGTTTTTTTCTGATATTCAATTTGCCTTGGGAATGCAAATGTTTGAGCCACCTGATGTGAGTGGATGGTTAGGGTATCATTCCTGGATCAATTCAAATACATTTCCATTTAGAAAAGTAATTCTTTGTTCTCTCATTACTGGTGAAAGTCCTTTTGGTAATTATGGCTCCTATATAAACGTGAGTTCAATTGCTCAATCGCTATATAATTCTAATGAAGATGGGTGGGCGTGTGAACAAGTGGTACGAAAATTAGGACTGGCTTTCTTCGGACTTTCTTTAACAGATTCCTTAGAGCAACGATTGTTAGATATACTTTTAAATGGTGCTGAACCTTATGATTGGAACTTGTACCTCCCTCCCTATAATGCCCAATGGAATCGAATGAAGGATATGCTCCAATATATGATGAGGCTACCGGAGTTTCAATTATCATGAAAAGACGAAATTTTCTGAAATCATCATTAGCTATTACGGCGTTAGGTGCAACAAAACCAAAATCCTTATTTGGTGCTCCCAAACGCTTTTTATTCAAACAGTCAAATATTGAGACAGATAGAATTGTCGTTTTTATTAAACTGAACGGTGGTAATGATGGATTAAATACCATAATTCCTTATCAAGACCCCATGTATTATCAATTAAGGCCACAGTTGGCAATTCCAGCCGATCAATCAATACAATTAACAAATACGCTTGCACTCCACCCCGCACTGGAATCTTTGCTTCCTTTTTATGAAAATTCGAAGATGAGCATAATTCAAGGTGTTGGATACCCAAATGGGAATTTATCACATTTTCGATCATCAGATATTTGGGACACAGGTTCGAGTGAGGATGAGGAACTTATAACTGGATGGATCGGTCGTTTATTAGAATTGGAATACCCAGGTTTTCCTGAAAATAGTCCTGAATATCCCCTTGGTATTCAATTTAATAGTGCCAACTTGATTGAGTTCAAAACAGCGGAGTCGAATACAGCTCTTTACCTTTATGACCCTGATACAATGTATGCAATCATCACAGGAAACTATGTGAATGAACAAGATGAAGAAATTCCCGATACTTATGGTGGCGATGAATTAGCATTTTTAAGAGAAATGGATTATATGTCTTATGCGTATTCCCAAATAATTAATGAAGCTGCGAATAATGCACCCAATACAGTCCTTAACTACCCAGATTCTATTATTGGGCAACAATTTGAAATAACCGCAAGGCTCATTGCAGGTGGATTAGAGACACCATTTTACCGGTTAAATCAAAATGGATATGATACACATATTGACCAGGTAGGCTCTTCACCTTCTTATACAGGTATACATAATACATTACTTTCCGATTTATCTAATTCACTATCCGTATTTTTATCGGAAATGGATGCACTTGGGCTATTAGAAAAAGTATTGGTCATTACAACAAGTGAATTTGGACGTAGAGCCATTGAAAATGCTTCTCTTGGAACTGACCATGGTACAAGCGCACCCATACTAGCCTTTGGTGCCGGCATAAATGGCGGTATTTTCGGGAATAACCCACAGCTAAATCAATTGGATAACAATGGAAATTTGAATTTACAATTTGACTATCGACAAATTTATTCTACAATTATTACAGACTGGCTCGGATTGAATCAGGAGATAGCTACCAATGTCTTCGGACAAGAATTCGAGGCAATTCCCTTTGTACAAACGCCCCTTTCTGTAAAGAACCCGCCACTTCCTGCCAAATTCAAGATGCATCCGGCTTTCCCGAATCCTTTTAATCCAACTACCACCCTTTCTTATACTTTACCGAAAAATGGTAATGTGACAATTCGCTTATTAGATCTTCGCGGACGTGTATTAAAAACTCATCGAATGGGAAAACAAAATGCAGGAAAACATTTATTTAAATTGGATGGAAGAGATCTGTCTTCAGGAAGCTATATGGCACAGGTTGAAGGGGCTGGATCTGTATTAAATCAAAAAATTACTTTATTAAAATAATTGCACATCCACCTCCCACGTGGATGATAGTTTTATACCTTTACCCTAATCTTATATTTATCGCCTTATCCCCCCTCCTACCAAAATCTACATCAAATGAAACTTTTTAGCCTACCCTGTAAGTTCCCGATCTTTAAGATGTTCACCCAAACCACTTACGTGAACAAAATAATCTTCATTATCATCACCGGTGATAAACCAGAATCCTTTGGAAGGATCGTATTCCTTCACTACACCTTTTTTCATTATTTTTTTCCGTTGGGTTTAAAATCCATAGAAACCGAATTAATGCAATACCGTAGTCCAGTTGGATCTGGACCATCGTTAAATACATGTCCTAAATGACCATCGCATTTACCGCAGGTGATTTCAATCCGTTTCATACCATAATTATTATCTTCAGTTTCTTCTACTGATTCGGGAAGGGCTTCATAAAATGCAGGCCAACCACACCCTGATTTATATTTTGTCTCAGACGTAAATAATTTATTTCCACAACCAGCACAAATATATATTCCTTCCTCAAAATTCCCATCAAACTCTCCTGTAAAAGCACGTTCTGTGCCTTTATTCCGAAGAATATGGTATTCATCTTTCGATAAAACTTGTTTCCATTCTGAATCTGTTCTTTTCATTGGATCGCTTGATGTTTGTTGATTTGAATTTACATTATTATTTATAAGAAATTTATCTTGAGCAAATAGGTGTGAATTAACCGATATACCCAATATAATTGGAAAAATTATTCCTGAAATAATTTGTATTTGGATGTTTTTCATATGGAATCCAGTACTCCCGAAATAACTAAAG
>MPLX02032497.1_pt1 | contig 16567 bp, 22 predicted proteins | sample 1617341 | NCBI WGS metagenome assembly MPLX02 (sample SAMN05944804, study PRJNA350692) | marine metagenome | biome: marine; feature: ODZ; material: water; isolation source: 120 m water sample filtered on 0.2 um supor filter | place: Pacific Ocean | collected 2012-04-08 | depth 120m m | reverse complement strand
GGTGCCAAGGCTGGTAGTGGCCCCACCACCTGTTCCACCTGTGGAGGGGTTGGACAGGTGCGTCGGGCAACCCGCACCCCCTTCGGCAGTTTCACCCAGGTCGCTGAATGCCCCGGCTGCGATGGCAGTGGCCAGGTGATTGGTGACCCATGCAATTCCTGTGGTGGACAGGGTGTCCATCAGGTCCGCAAGAAACTGCGCATCAATATTCCTGCCGGTGTGGATTCCGGTACCCGTCTGCGTGTGTCCGGTGAGGGCAATGCTGGTGCCCGAGGCGGTGCTGCGGGTGACCTCTATGTGTTCCTATCGGTGAAACCCCATTCCAGGCTTCGCCGTGATGGTTTGACAGTGCTCTCCGATGTGAAGGTCAGTTATCTGCAGGCCATCCTCGGCGACAGCATTGAAGTGGAGACCGTTGATGGTCCAACCGCTCTTGAGATTCCCGCCGGTACACAGCCCAATGCCGTGCTCACGCTTGAAAACAAAGGCATTCCCAAACTGGGTAATCCGGTTGCCCGCGGCAGTCAGAGAATTTCTGTCAATGTTCAACTTCCAACCCGTCTTTCCGATGAGGAGCGCGGCTTGCTGGAGGAGTTGGCGAGCCATCATTCCGCCCGGGGAACCCACGATCAAAAGAGTGGTCTATTTGCTCGATTCTTTGGCCAGAAGGGATGAGCTCCCATGGGCAGCAGCCATCAGAGCTGGATCTGCGTGGCACTCCCTGCCCTGTCAATTTCATTCGCTGCAGGCTTGCCCTTGAGGCGCTTGCGCCCGATCAGAGGCTTCAGGTGGACCTTGACCGTGGTGAGCCTGAGGCCATGGTGATTTCAGGGCTTAGGGACGCTGGTCACAGGGTTGATGTGATCGCTGAGGAGGACAACAGGGTGCGGTTGTTGGTGACCTGTCTTGGGGGCTGATCCTCCTGCTTTGAGCGGCACGTTTTCTTCGGGCACGGCTTTGCCAGCAACTGTGGTGGCCTTGCAGGCCAATTACCTCGAGGTTGAGCTCTCAGAGCCTGCCCAGGCAACACGCTTGCTTTGCACCCGTCGCACCCGCCTGGCCCATCAAGGTGCGAACGTTCATGTGGGCGATCAGGTCTGGGTGGAAGCGATTGACTGGCAGCAGTGCCGAGGGGTTGTCTGCAATGTGGAACCCCGCAAGAGCTGGCTTGAACGGCCGCCAGTGGCCAATGTCACCACAGTTGTGGTGGCACTGGCACTTGCCGAACCCAGCTTTGATGCGGATCAGGCCAGTCGCTTTCTGTTAACTGCTGAACAGACGGATCTGGATGTGCAAGTGCTGCTCACCAAGACGGATCTGATCTCGGCTGATGCGCTTGCAGAGCGCATCAGCGCTCTGAGGGCCTGGGATTATCAGCCTTTGGCGGTATCAGCAAAGACAGGGGAGGGTCTTGATCAGTTGATGGGCAAGCTGCAAGGCTCCTTTCTATCGGTGCTCTGTGGCCCTTCAGGTGTAGGCAAGAGCAGCATTCTCAATAGATGTCTGCCGGAGCTGTCTCTCAGGGTCGGGGCGCTGTCGTCAAAATTGCAAAGGGGGCGTCACACGACCCGTCATGTGGAGCTTTTCGCCCTCGAAGGCGGGGCTCGGGTTGCCGATACCCCAGGTTTCAATCGTCCTGATCTACCTGCAGATCCCCGCTGCTTGGCCTCTCTTTTCCCGGAACTTCGCCATCAGCTGGATCCCTATCCCTGCCGGTTCAGGAATTGCCTGCATCTGGATGAGCCCGGTTGTGGAGTGGAGCGAAGCTGGCCGCGTTATGCCTTTTACCGACAATGTCTGCAGGAGATGCGTGGTCTCAGCCGCCCATACCGGGAAGGTTGAGATTGAGTCCGCCGGTGAGTTCTTCCATCCGCTCTTTCATGGTGGCGGTGGAGCGTTCATAGGCCGATTGCAATGCAGCCAGAGTTGCCGCTTCACTGGCTTGCTGGCCTTCAGAGAGCAGCGCAGGGTCTAGATGAACGCGCAGTGGCTGCTGATTGCCGGAGAGCCATATTTTTGCTCTGCCATCGTCGCTGCTTCCCTCGATTTCCATGTCATCGAGCTCTTCCTGAAGCTTCTGAGCGTCTTGCTGGATCTGCTGGGCCTTGCGGAAAGCTTCAGTGAGCTGACCGAAATTTGGAAGTCCGAACCCTGCCATGACGGTTTTGGAAGAGCGTGCAGGTTAAGCGGATGCAGCGAAGCCCAGCCGTTTCACTTCAGGATGAAGGATGAATCCATGGGCCTGCTCAACGCGCTTCTGGACAAGGGCTATCAATGCATTGATATCTGCGGCGGTGGCCCCGCCGCGGTTGACGATGAAGTTGGCGTGAACGGAAGACACTTCAGCTCCTCCGACGCGGGATCCCTTCAGCCCCAATTCCTCGATCAATCGACCTGCTTTCAGGGGTTCGGGGTTGCGAAAGACACTGCCACAACTGGGTAATTGATAGGGCTGTGTGGAGGTGCGATGGCTGAGGTTTCCACTTGTGGTTTTTCCCAGTTCTCTTGGGTCATAGCCAGCCTCCAGTTGAAATCTGGCCGATAAAACAACCAGAGGTTCGATCTGCAAGCGGCTGTGCCGGTAGGCGAAGTCCAGTTCGCTGCGCTTGAGGCTGAATATTTCACCTCCATCAAGACTGAGCACACGAACCGATTCCAGCCAGTCCGCTGTGCAGCCTCCCTGGGCGCCGGCGTTCATCACCGCTGCCCCACCAACCGTGCCGGGGATCCCCACGGCCCACTCGAGACCATGAAGGCCGTTTCTTGCCGCTCGTCTGGCCAGGGCTGGAATCGGTTCGCCTGCCCAGGCCTCGACGATTCCAGTTTGAGGATCCAACCTGCTGCCCTGCAGTTTGCGCAAGCAGAGAGACAGTCCTGAGAGGCCTGAATCGTGAATCAGCAGGTTTGAGCCTGCACCGATCACCCGCCGGGCCAGACCCCGTTCCCTGGCCCAGGCCAGCAGGCTTGTCACGTCCTCCACTGAGGCTGGTTCAGCCAGCCATTCCGCAGGCCCACCAACACGCCAGGTGGTGAAGTCCGCCAGGGAAATCTGAGATTGCGCTCTGACGGTCTCCAAAGATCAGGCCGCTAGCTTGGAAAGCCGCTCTGGTGTTGTGTTCTCAGCTGTCAACCGTCTCCACAGGCTGTTCACATCTCCTGCTCCCATGGCCAGCACCAGATCACCGCTGCGGCTCTGCTCCTGCACCAGAACCGTGAGTTGATCAAGGTTGTCTGCAACAGCAACTTGCAGTTCCGGGGCCAGGCCTCTGATGGTGTCTGCCAGGGATTCGCTGTTCACACCCTCGATTGGCGGTTCGCCAGCTGGATAGAGCGGAGCCAGAAGCAGGCAATCAGCAGCGCCAAGGGCTGTGGCGAAGTCGTTGAGGAATTGCGCTGTGCGGCTGTAGCGATGGGGCTGGAAGACCACCAGCAGACGACGGGGCGGGCAGGGGAGTGGACTTCTGCCACTGCTGACCATCAGCCTGGCCATGGCCAGGGTGGCCTGGACTTCGCTGGGATGATGGGCATAGTCATCAACGATCTGGCGTCCTTCCCATGTCCCTCGGAAATCAAAGCGTCGCCCGGGGGAGCGCAGTTGCCTGAGGCCTGACTGCAGTTGTTCCAGAGACAAACCCTGCATTCGACAGGCTGCAATGGCAGCCATGGCATTGCTGAGATTGTGGAGGCCAGGCAGGGGCAGATGGATCTGACCAACGCGCTCACCGCGTTCATAGAAATCGGCAACGGTCTGATCACCATCAATGGCGACGGGCAGGGCGGCGAACTCAACGCCTTCGGTGGTGTTCACAGACCACCAGGCTGAGGCATCGAAATGCTCCCTGAGGATCGGGCAGTCGTGGTTGGCCAGTAAGCGGCTGCAGCCTTGAGCGAAGCGCTGCATGGTGCTGATCAGGGCATCAAGGCTGTCGTAGTGATCGGTATGGTCCAGTTCAATGTTGGTGATCACCCCCAACTCAGCCTGGAATTTGACAAGCGTTCCGTCGGATTCATCCGCTTCAGCGATCAATAAGCGGCCCTGACCGGCATGGCCGTTGCTACGGAAGCAGGGCACAACACCACCGATCACAGCGGTGGGGTCTTCACCAGCTTCTGCAAGAAGTGTGGTCAGCACTGTGCTGGTCGTTGTTTTGCCATGACTGCCAGCCACTGCAATCGATGGCTGGTTGTTGATCAATGCCGCCAGCAGATCAGAGCGATGCCATATGGTCAGTTGAGCCTCCATGGCGGCCTGCAGTTCAGGATTGCTTGCCGGAATCGCCGTGCTGACCACAACAACAGGTGGCTGCATGCTCTGCATGCAGAGGGCTTGGATGTTTGCCGGGAGCTGGGCGTTGAAGACCTGAACGCCAACGTGTTTCAGCTGCTGCAACGTTGGCGTGTCCCGCGTATCTGATCCGGAAATCCGGTGACCTCGTTCGGCGAGAATCAAGGCCAGAGCAGACATGCCGATGCCACCCACGCCAATGAAGTGGATTGGTTGCTGCCGATTGAGCGTGCTGGCCAAGGGGCAAAACCGGTGACCCGAAAGATAGGTCAACCTGCGGTTGGCGTCCCGTGATCCGTAGGTTTCAGCCTGGTTAAAAGCTGGCAATCCTGAGGGCTGGATCGCGCTGATTTTCAGGAGAGCAAGGACTTTTTACCGAATTTCTGTATGATCGGCGGCCACTTGCGTTGCGGAATCCCCGCCTCTGTTATGACCCTGCGTGTTGCGATCAATGGATTTGGCCGGATTGGTCGCAACTTCATGAGGTGCTGGCTAAGCCGCGGCACCAATACAGGGATTGAGGTGGTGGGCTTCAATGACACCTCTGATCCCCATACCAATTCCCATCTGCTGACCTACGACTCGATGCTGGGTCGGATCAAGGATGTGGAGGTCGGTTACACCGATGACACCATCATCGTCAACGGCAAGACGATCAAGTGCTTCTCAGATCGCAATCCCCTCAATCTCCCCTGGAAGGAATGGGGCGTTGATGTTGTGATCGAATCCACCGGTGTGTTCAACACCGATGTTCTTGCCAGCAAGCACATTGAGGCTGGTGCCAAGAAAGTCATTCTCACCGCTCCTGGTAAGGGCCCTGGTGTAGGCACCTATGTGGTGGGTGTGAATGAAGGTGAGTATCAGCACGATGCTTTCAATGTTCTCAGCAACGCCAGCTGCACCACCAACTGCATGGCTCCGATCGTCAAGGTGATTGATCAGGAATTTGGCATCGTCAAGGGATCGATGACGACTGTTCACAGCTACACAGGTGACCAGAGGATCCTGGACAACAGCCATAGGGACTTGCGTAGAGCAAGAGCTGCGGCCATTAACATCGTGCCCACAACCACAGGTGCTGCCCAGGCTGTTGCCTTGGTTTATCCAGCCGTAAAAGGCAAGCTTGATGGCTTGGCCCTGAGAGTCCCAACCCCCAACGGCTCCTTGGTGGACATGGTGTTCAACGTCAGCCGCGACACAACCAAGGAAGAGGTGAACCAGACTCTTAAATCTGCCTCTGAAGGTGCCATGAAGGGCATTATCAAGTACTCAACTCTGCCCCTTGTCTCCAGTGACATACAGGGAACTGATGATTCAACCATCATCGATGCTCCCCTCACCAAGGTGATGGGTGGCGATCAGGTCAAGATTCTTGCCTGGTACGACAATGAGTGGGGCTATAGCCAGCGGGTTGTTGATCTTGCCGAGCTCGTGGCCAAGAACTGGCGTTGATTCAACCAATCTGACGCTTGATGCAGATCAGCTTGGGTTGATCTGCATGGGTGAGTTTCAATCGATTCACTGAACGGTTGAAGCTGAAGCTGCTGAATCCTTTGAAACTTTCCGGGATCGCTGCCTTCCGTTTCAGCAGGTTGTGCCGAAATGTTCAAAGCCCGCTTCAACGGCTTTGAGCTCTTGGCCGTTGTCCCAGCAAACCCTGGCCTCGCCAGGGCCCATCACACCGATCTGTCGGCTGCCAGGGATCTTTGCAAGCCAGGCACGTGCCCAGCTTTCTGGAAGGCTGAGCACCAATTCAAAGTCCTCACCTCCACTGAGGCACCATTGATCCCAGAGAGGCCCTTGAGGCCAGCCTGGAGCTCGTGGCAAGGCTGTTGGCCTGAGCAAGGCCTGACAGTTGCTTGCTTCACAGAGTCCTTTCAAGGCCGTGAGCAGACCATCGCTGCTGTCAGTTCCGCCTGCGCGCCAAGGGATGTCCTGCGGTTTGCAGTTGACCAGGGCGCCCATGCCATCCAGACGCGGACGGGGGCGTTGATGGGCGACGATCGCCTGCTGCTGCAGTTCGGCCGGGACTTGGGCCGTGAGCTGCTGCTGTTCAGCCTGGAGTAGAGCCAGGCCAAGGCGGCTGAGACCGTGGGGTCCGCTGACGATCAGCCAGTCTCCCGGCTTCGCCTGGGAGCGCAGCAGCCTCAGTGGTCCCAAGGTTGCAAAGGCGGTGATGGCCAGGATTGTTTGATCACCCCTTGAGCAGTCGCCTCCGAGCAGGGAGCCGCCAAATCTGTCGAGAGCTTCACTGATGCCTTCGTAGACGGCTTCAACCCAGCCCCAGCGGGTGTTGCCGGGAGCCACCAGGCCAACGGTGATGCCTTCAATCCTCTCCGCTCCACTGGCTGCCAGATCAGAAAGGTTGGCCGCCACGGCACGCCAGCCAACGTCCTGGGCAGAGGTGGTTGTTGGGCTGAAGTGGACACCATCAACCAAGACATCCGTGGTCACCAGGAGTGGCTTGCCTTCAGGGTTGATCTCAGCGGTGTCGTCGTCGAGTTGGCCCGGTGCTGCAAAGCGGGCCAGTCGCTGAATCAGCGCCTGTTCACCGAGTTGATCAAGGGTCTGATCGAATCCGTCATCGTCAGCCGTGCTGTTTGAGTCGGTTGGCACCATCAATCACCTTGATCGAGAGGATTCGGTCATTCATTCCGAGGGCTTGCAGTTCACTGAATCCGTCAACCACGTAACCGAAGGCTGCATTGCGGCCATCAATCAGGTTGCGGCCTGCTGGAGTTAGTTCCGGCTCATACAGAAATATGAAGAATTGGGAGGAGCCATCATCAACAGCCTTGTCGGAATGGGCCCAGCCGAGGGTTCCGAGGGTGGCGAAGGGAAGCATGGGAGTGGCTTTGAACAGGCCTAGATCTTCAAAGGTTTCGTTATAGAAGGGTTCACGTTCTCCAGGCACCATGATCTCCAGAGGTACATGCCGTTCCTTGCCGGTTTTCTTGTCCAGATAACCGATCTCAGGTCCTTTCGGATCACCGCTCTGGAGCACGTAGAAGTCTTCGGCCCGGTTGAAGGGCAGCCCGTCGTAGAACCCTTTCAGAGCAAGGTCGACGAAGGCCCCCCCGGTGAGTGGAGCGTTGTAGCCATCGATGATCGCTTCAATCGTGCCCTTGCTTGTCTTGATCTGCACTGTGGCTCGACCAAGTAGCCGCGGCAGGGCGTCAAACTCCTCGGGAATGCTGAAAGGAAAGTCGCCCAGCAACAATTTTTCAACGTTTTCGATGTCATTAAGAGTGCTTCGCCTGGTGCTGATGAAGCCTTCTTTGTCCTGTTGATCTACTTCCTGCTCAAGCAGCAACAGATTGTCTGCCACGGAATCCAGCAGGCCTGCTGCTTGATCTTGGCTTGTTTCTGGAATCGAGTCGAGGATCCGGGCTCTGTTGCTGCTCAGCCTCCACTTGCTGCTGCTGACCGTTTTCTGTAGAGCACCCCAGCGCTTGGCGCGCATGTCCTCACTGGTGACCTCGAGGAGGTGTTGCAGGTCCTGAAGCTCAGCTTGTTGGATCGGCAGGGCGTTCCTGAGGATTGTCTCTGGATCGGTGATCGCATTTCCAGGCGGCAGCCCGGCCATGGCTGGTTCAACCCAAAGCATCCCCAGGCAGGTGAATAGGGCCAGCACAGCTGCCAGGAGTCGGGGGTATGTCATTGGGAATCCAGCTGCTGTCTGGACTTTGGCACAGCCGTATGATCCCTTGAACCGTTCCGTGGGAATGATCTCCAGCAACGACTTTCGAACGGGCACCACGATTGAACTCGATGGCGCCGTCTGGCGCGTGGTGGAGTTTCTTCATGTGAAGCCTGGTAAGGGGTCTGCTTTTGTGCGGACAAAGCTCAAGGCTGTGCAGAGCGGAAGCGTGGTGGAGAAAACCTTCCGCGCTGGCGAGATGCTTCCCCAGGCACTCCTCGAGAAATCCACCCTTCAGCACACTTATATGGAAGGGGAGGACTATGTCTTTATGGATATGGCCAGCTATGAGGAGACTCGCTTGAGTGCTCGGCAGATTGGCGACAGTCGCAAATATCTCAAGGAGGGGATGGAGGTGAACGTGGTCTCCTGGAATGGCAAGCCCCTAGAAGTGGAATTGCCCAATGCGGTTGTTCTGGAGATCACGGAGACAGATCCAGGCGTTAAGGGTGATACAGCGACTGGCGGCACCAAGCCGGCCATATTGGAGACCGGAGCACAGGTGATGGTTCCATTGTTCATCTCCATAGGTGAGAGGATCAAGGTTGATACCCGCAATGACAGCTACCTCGGCCGCGAGAACTGAAGATCATGCAGCTTGATCACGACCAACTGCACAAGTTGCTAGCGGCCTTGGCCGAAAGCGACATCCAGGAGTTCCGTCTTGAAGGGGACGATTTTCGTCTGGAGATCAGGAGGAATCTGCCTGCTCCTGCAGTTGTGGCTCCAGTCATGCAGATGGCTGCAGCCCCGGAAGGCGCCTATCCGTCAGCTGAGCAGAGGATTGACTTGCCCTCTCCGGCCACGCCTCCACCGGCAGTGCCAGGGTTTCGTGCAGACCTTGTTGAAGTCACCGCTCCGATGGTGGGAACTTTCTACTCAGCCCCTGCCCCTGGCGAGCCCGCTTTCGTTGAGATCGGCAGCCGCATCAACGTTGGTCAGACCATCTGCATTCTTGAAGCCATGAAGCTGATGAATGAGCTCGAGGCTGAAGTGGGCGGAGAAGTGATTGAAATCCTTGTGGAAAACGGAACACCGGTGGAATTTGGACAAGTACTGATGCGCGTCAAGCCTGTTTGATCAGGGTTCGGCTGTGAGCTCCCAGGCGGCTCTGATGGCAGCTTCCATGCTGCTGGCTCTCGCACAGCCTTGAGGGGCAATGTCAAATCCAGTGCCGTGATCCGGTGATGTGCGCAGAAAGGGGAGCCCAAGGCTGGTGTTCACGGCGGCGTCAAAGGCCAGCAGCTTCACGGGGATGAGTCCCTGATCGTGATAGAGCGCCAGAATGCCATTGGGAGCTTGAACCGCAGTGCTGCCCTGCCAGGCGTGCATGGCAGTCAGCCAGCATGTGTCTGGAGGGAGGGGGCCATCCAACTGAACAGCGGGGTTAGCTCTTCTCCAGTCATCCAGAAGCGGGGTGAGCCACTCCACTTCTTCGCGTCCGATCCGCCCCTGTTCACCTGCATGGGGGTTGAGCCCAGCCACAGCCAGATGGGGATGGGGGGTGAACCGTCTGCAGAAGGTGTTCAACACATCCATTTTGCTGCGGATTCTCTCCGGGGTGAGCACCTCGCAGACTTTGCTGAGTGGGATATGGGTTGTGGCGAGCAGGGTGTTGAGCCTCCAGCCGCTATGGGGTGACAGTGCTGTGAACAGCATCGAGGCTTGATCCACGCCGGCAAGTTCAGCCAGCCGTTCGGTCTGGCCGGGGTAATGGTGACCTGCGGCATGCCAGGCATGCTTGGCGATCGGTGCGGTGACAAGAGCCCTGGCAGCTGAGTCCAGAATCAGCTGTGTGGCTGTGGTCAACCATTCGAAGCTGGCGGCTCCTGTTGCGGCTGAGGGCTGACCAGGCTGCAGTGGTTCCTGCAGGGGCAAGTCAATGATCTCAATGGTCTCAGGGTTGGCCAGACTGGAGATGCCTTGGTTCAGCAGGCGTCTGTAGGTGAGTTGCAGGCTGCTGCGGCAGCCCACCAGCAGTGGCTGAAGGTTGTTGGGCAGGGCAGGGGAGGCCAGGGCTTTGAGGGTCACCTCCATGCCGATTCCGGCTGGATCTCCAAGGGCGATCACGACGCGCTGATTGGCGGCCGTCTGATTGGCTATCGGCTTGGCAGCCATAGGTTTGGTGGCCAGCTTTTGTTCAGCGAGCTGTTGGATGGTTAGCTGTTTAGCGTCAGACCATTGCGGAGGATGGGTCATGCTGCGCTGGTTGCTGCTGGGTTTGCTGCTGTTCGGTTTGGGGACTGCTCTGCGCAGGGGCTGGCTGGAGGTTCAATGGAATCAGATGCTTGATGATGCCGGGCTCAAGGCCATCGATCCGGAGACTCAGTTTGATTGGCAGGACTTCATCCTCGGCGGCCCTGACCAGGACGTGGCAATTCCGAAGCAGAAGTCGTTATTGAGCCCTTGAGAGCCCAAAGATTGACGATGTCCCTGAGGCCGGCGCTGTAGTTGGCATGCATCAGTTGATAGCCAAGTGTGCGGCAAAGCAGTTGATTGCTGACTCTGCGATTCTCCTGCCAGAAGGAGAGAGACATCGCACTCATCGCAGCGGCGGCGGTGTCAAAGCTCTCCTCAGCGGGCAGCTCCGCGCCGATCAGTTCGGCTGCAAAGCGAAGCTGCTCTGTGCTGGGGGAGGGCAGGTCGTCTGCCACATTCACCACAGCTGGTTGCTGACCCTTTGCCGCCAGGTGGATCAGATGCAGAACAGCGCCAGCGATGTCGTCGATATGAACTCTGCTGAACACCTGTTCAGGTTTGTGAATCATGCGACATTTCCCTGACTTGACAACATCCAGAGCTGAGCGTCCCGGCCCATAGATGCCAGGCAGCCTCAGGATCTGAACCGGCAGCTCTGAGGCCAGCCAAGCCTGTTCACATTGAAGCCGACGCTTGCTGCGCTCCACCTTGGGTTGCGGTGGATCGGTTTCCTTCACCCACTCTCCGTTGCGGTCTCCATAGACGCCAGTTGTGGAGAGGTAGCCCACCCATTGCAACGGCAGAGTCCTGAGCTGCGGACCAAGACTGGTCAGAACAGGATCCTGTCCATTCTGATCCGGAGGGATGCAGCTGAGGACATGACTCACATCCTTGAGCAGCTGTGGAGCAGGCAGCAGATTTGCTGAGCTATCGAAGATCAGATCAGCACCGGGTTGATCCTGATTGCGACGGGTGCACAGTGCTGGGTTGCCCAGGGCTCGGGTCAGGGCAGCCACATGCTGGCCGGTGTATCCGCCTCCGAGCACAAGCAACGTTGCGTTCGGAGGCAGCGACTGGCAGCGCTTGACAAGATTGATCAGCATGAGTACAAGTGTATTACCTGCATTGTCTGGCCATGGTCAGTTCCTCCATGCGCACCATTTGCGCCGCTGATGGGTCGTCCTCCATGCTGCCGAGCCGTCAACGTGCTCGGTTGGCAGTAGCTGATCATGGCAGTTGGCTTGGCCTCAGGTTCGGTGCCGTTGTTGCGGCGGCCCTGGTGACCGGTGCTTTGTTGATTGCCCCTGAGCAGCCTGCTCAGCTGGCATCGATCTGCGAAAGGCATCATTCATCGGCGGCCTGTCGCGTCTGGTAGGTATGTTCTGTACCTTGGCTGCAGTGGCCTCAGGCTGTCTGGAGTTTGAAGTCGCTGTTGGTATGGATTGGTGAGGCACGGTTGGCAACCTTTGAATGATTGCTTTTCAGGGTTGTGGGGGGCTGGGCCCATTGCAACAACCGCAGGGCGAGGCGTAGGTCTCCATCCATCCATGCACGGATGGCCATGGCCCGTCGGGGGTCATAGAAGCGTTGGCGTCTGTACCAATCGAAGACATCAGCATCAGATTTATGCCCGTTGCAAGACAGACAGGCGGGCACACAGTTTGCAGTGATGCTCAGTCCACCACGGCTTTGGGGTAGAACATGATCGATGGATTCAGAAGGATTGCCACAGTAGATACAACTTTTTCCCGTGTAAGTGTGTAGGGATTGTCTCCATTGCCGGACGCGTGATTTGGGACATAGATCTTCAAGAAATACTGCATCCCTGCTGTGCATCCGAGTGAATCGGCTGAACAAAGTTTGCCGTGAATAGCAGTGGTGTCAATGTATCGACGACTGCACTTCGGATTGTTTTACGGCTGATTGTGTTTTGGAGAACAGTGGTCTTGTCATCCAGGTGTAACGCTTTAGGATTTAATTTGCTGAGTGATTGAGATCTCTGCAGGATCCTCTTGCCGGTGTTATCTCGGCTTGACAAGGGCAGGCCTGGTCAAGGTCGCTTCCCCCTTTGATGCCGTCACTCAGGCTCAGCTTCGTCGTGTGAAACCACGGGGCACCTGGCGAGGTGCCACGACGGGTTGGGAATTTCCCCTGACGGCAGTGCAGCAGCTGGTCTCCTTGTTGGGAACCCGTTTTTCGGTTCAGGATGATCTTGCTCAATGGCTGGACTGGATTGAGCATCCGCTGCCGCCGTTGCCGATCCACCGCGAGCTTGTCAAGCAGGCGGAGCTGGAGCAAGACCTGGCGGATGGACGTACTCCCTTGCCCCATCAGCGCTCTGGAGCTCGCTGGTTGCTCGCGCGCCGTGGCGCCGTGCTGGCTGACGAGATGGGACTTGGCAAGACGTTGACAGCGTTGCTGGCAGCTCGCGCCATGGTGCGCTGCGCTGATGTGAGGGTGGTGGTAGTGGCACCAGCCGGTCTGCATCGCCATTGGCGTCAGGAGGCTGCAGCTCTGGACCTTGCCATCACCTTGCATAGCTGGGCTCGTCTACCCAAGGAGTTGCCGCCTGCAGGAACTCTGTTGGTGGTTGATGAAGCGCATTTTGCACAGTCGATGGCAGCTCAGCGCACCCAGGCGTTGCTGCGACTGGCCCGCCATCCTCGTTTAAGAGCCATCTGGATGCTGACCGGAACGCCGATGAAGAACGGGCGCCCTGCCCAGTTTTTTCCCTTGCTAGCTGCTATCGAGCACCCTTTGGCCATTGATCAGCGGCAGTTCGAGACCTTGTTCTGTCAGGGCCACTGGCGGCAGCAGGGTGGGCAGCAGCGCTGGGAAGCAAAAGGTGCAAGTCAGCTTGAGGAGCTTCGCCGTCTGACCAGACCCCTTGTCTTGCATCGCCGTAAGCAGCGTCTGCTCGGTTTACCTCCGAAACAACGTCAGGTGCACAAGGTTGTTCTCCAGGAGGAGGAGCGGCGTGGATATGACCATCGCCTGGCTTTGGTGGTTGAGGACTATCGCCAGCGGGTGGGCTTGGGCCTTGTTCGATCTGATGCTGAATCCTTGGCGGTGCTCAACGCTCTCAGGCAGATTGCGGCGGAATTCAAACTTCCCGCCGCAGAGGCTCTGCTTCAAGACCTGCTTGCCCAGGGACATTCCGTGGTGCTGTTCAGTTCTTTCATTGAGCCCCTGCTGTTGTTGAAGCGGCGCCTTGGTGGTGAGTTGCTTACCGGGCGTCAGCCTGTGGAGCAGCGTCAGGCTTCTGTTGACCGTTTTCAGCAGAGTGCTGGTAACTCCCTGTTACTGGCCACATATGGTGCTGGAGGGCTGGGATACACCCTGCATCGTGCTCGGCATGTGGTGTTGATTGAGAGGCCCTGGACTCCCGGTGACCTGGATCAGGCGGAGGATCGTTGTCACCGATTGGGGATGGACGGAGGCTTGACTTGCCATTGGCTGGATTTCGGCCTGGCGGATCAGCTGATTGATGGCTTGGTGGCCAGCAAGGCGGAGCGGATTGAGGTTTTGCTGGGTCCCAGGCGCCTATCCCTGGAACGTCAGCCCCTGTCTGTCATGTTTGGTCGCTGTTTGCAGGAGTCCTGACGTACGGCCAATTCATGCCGAATCATTGGATCGGCAGCCTGTCCCTGCTGATCCAGCAGGCTGAGTGCCTGGGAAACATCTCTGCAGGCAAGAGCTGTCTGTCCCATCAGAATGTAAAGAAGGGAGCGGTCGTTGAGTGGTTCGGGATTGTTTTTATAGTTGCTCACCACTTCATTGCATCTCTGCAATGCAACATCCAGATCATTGATATTGAGTTCTTCCATGCAGGCTTGAGGAGAGAGCTTGACTTGGGCAGAAAGCTCCGTAGGCGCAGATTGACTGCGGCATCCCAAGCCTGAGAGAAGCAGACCAAAGATCATCAGACCAGCCAGAAATCGAGGCGATTCAGTAGCTGTAGCGCTGATCACTGTTTGGGCTTGAGGAGTAAGAATTGGTTGAGGCTTCAGGGTTGACTGTTGAGGATTGATCAGATGTTGAAGGATATGAGGAGGTGATTGTGGATGACTGGAGAGTTTCGGAGCCACCGAAAAGATCACCCAGGAATCTGCCACAGTCGGGGTAGCTTCCGGGCTCTTCAACCACAGCTTCGGTGATCATCACGGCTGCATGTTGAGGAGAGGTCTTGAACATCCCCTGACCCTGACGTTTGATCAGGGCATAGGAGGCATTCCAGCTCACCTTGTGATCATTGCCGTTGCTGCGCATGTAGCAGTAAACCTGGGCACCTCTGGATGCAGTTTTGCTGTTGCCATCAGCAAAAGCAGCACTGCTGATCCCAGCCAGGCTCAGCAGTGATATGGAAATGGCAATTGGGAAGCGACTCCAGGCCATGGTTTGCCTTTCAACGTACTTGTTAGTTGCAAATTTATCGATTCAGCGGCAACTGTCCAGACCTGAGCCAAGGGCTCAGAGAGCCAGAGGTTTTATGAGCTTCACCAACACCGGCAAGACCAGTAGCACGGTGATCAAGCGCACGGCATGAAGTGCGGCCACTGCTGCACCAACACCAAGCTCAGCTCCCACCAGACTCATGCCGCTGATGCCACCCGGTGCAGCGCCGAGCAGGGAGACAATCGGGTCGATTCCAAACAACCGACTGCTCCATAGACCAACCAAAATCCCCGTAAGGACAAGGGTCAATGTGATCAGGATGGCTGGCCTCCAGAGGGTCTGCATCTCTTCCATGGATGCTCTGGTCAGACCGGTGCCGATCAGTGTGCCGATTCCGATCTGCAGGGCGGTCTGGGTGCCGGGCGGCCATTGTGCGATCTCAAGCTTTCCACTCATGCTGAGTAGACCTGCTCCGAGGATCGATCCGGCCAGGGGGGCCGCCGGGATTTTGGTATAGATCGCCAGTACTCCCATGGCAGTGCCAGCAAGGGCATAAAGCATCAATGTCACTAGTGGAGGCATGGCCGAACCCGATATATCAATCAGAAGTCTGATCCTGAATGACGCATTCCTGACGTCGCTCCCTTGAGTCCCTTGCAAAGTTGTGTTGTCATCGGGCCATAGTCCTTCTGATGGTCATGACCTCCTCCGTTTCATTCAGAATCACCCGCACTGCAGAAGATCTTGCCCAGGCCATCACGGCTCTGTCCCAACGACTGGTGAAGATGGAGCAGCGCCAGGAATCCCTTGACCTGCAGTGGCGTTAGTTTCAGGAGCAGAATCAGGACATTCCTGAAGATGAGCAGGTAAGGCTTGATGGTGTTGATCAGCTTCTGCGTGAGTGTCAGGAGTTGCTCACCAGCTCCGAGCAGGAGCTGGATCAGCAAATCGCTGAGGAGTCAGTGGAGGAGACAGTTGAGGAGCATGAATCAGGCGAGATCTGGTCTGAGCAGGAGACAAGTCTTGCCGCGTAAGGGTGGCGGCAGATGGCAAAATAAAAAGAAAGGCAACCATGGCTTTCCCCATCTCTGCCGCAGACATCTCCACAGCTGCTCATTCAGGGCGCTGTACCAAATCTTCAACGGCATGCCCGCCGCAAGAGTTTTTTGAAGGAGGTCATCAACTAGAGAAGCTTGAGTTCGCATTGGCCATTGCTCAGACCCGAGGCGATCAGGCCCAAACAGAGAAGTTGGCAGCGCAGATAGCAGATCTTGGTGGCAATATCGAGGAACCTGGCACCTGAATGGTGTGAGGCCATCGTTTAATCAATATCTCTTTTGTTGGGCAAGAGTTATGATGCAGAAAATAATCAAGATCTTGTTCGATCAGGTTTTACTGTTAGGCTTCTAAGAAAGGATTAATTCACTCACCATCCTTGGCTTCAACTCTTTTACAACGATCAACAATTCAGCAGGCCTCTCAGGACCAACGTGAGGCTTTTCTGAAAACAGCTGCCGAACTTTTTGAGCGCGCCCGCGCCCTTGCTGAGGCGGGGGAGTTAAGTTCCTCAGGAGCTTTGATTCTCAAAGCCCTGGATCAGGAAAGACGGGCTGGCGGAGTCGGTCCACAGGTTTTGCAATTGATCAAGCCCCGCAGCTGACTTGATCAGTGGATGGCTTGCACTGTTTGTTTGTTGGCAATGTGTACTTGTCACTGATCTAGGAAGACCTGAACAGCGTCTTTAAAGACTTCTTCTCAAATCTTCAAAGATTTGTGTGGTGATATGCATCATTTCAGGTCGTTATTGATTAGTCCTGTATATCAAGAAGCATCTGCTGCAAAAGCGGGTGACCGGATTCGAACCGGCGACGTCCAGCTTGGGAAGCTGACATTCTACCACTGAATTACACCCGCATTCTTGATAAGTCTAGATCAATCACAGGCGCTTTTGAGCATATCTGTCTTATGGCTGGTTCAATCTTATGGCT
>MPLX02265788.1_pt1 | contig 16570 bp, 17 predicted proteins | sample 1617341 | NCBI WGS metagenome assembly MPLX02 (sample SAMN05944804, study PRJNA350692) | marine metagenome | biome: marine; feature: ODZ; material: water; isolation source: 120 m water sample filtered on 0.2 um supor filter | place: Pacific Ocean | collected 2012-04-08 | depth 120m m | reverse complement strand
TGTCCTTTGTAACGAGGATCAAACAGCATCTCCCAGGATTCTTCTTTACCCTGAAGGTCAACAAGATCGGTACGATAAGTAATTGAGGTGGCGCCCCAGTCAAAAGGCATAAACCACTGTCCTGCATCATCATTGCTGCCTTGCAGGTTTACCAGAGTGTCAAAAAGATCTCCGTAGTGCTCCAGACGCCCTTTATCCATCGCCTGAAACATGCCCGAGTCTTTCCATCGCGGTATGTCATTAGAGCAGGGATGCGTAATATCAACAACAAAGCCCGCTTTCATCTTGGTAAAGCCTTCCTCGGCATCACCGTACGTGACGTAGTTTGGCGGTCCACCATGCTTGGCAATATAGGGGGCAAACATGCCGTCATCGTCATAACCTCCCCAGGTGAAGTAGGTCGCGTTATCTGCCGCAACCGCTGAGCGAATTCCTAAAGGCATTGCGCCAACGGCGACGCCCATGGCGCCCAATGCTTTTAGCGCCTGTCGGCGTGTGACTTGTCCATCTCGAAGACGGGCAATAAATTCATTACTTTTCATACTTATCCTCCTTTTTCTGTCGATAGTTGAAAACACCACTGGCGGCGTAAGCACCACCTCAACACGCTAAATTTAATCCATACCCGACGAACCGTCTAGGGGCACTACAACCGGGATGGGATCGCAAGTTAGAATTGAGTTTCTCCTGGCCTGCGTATCTCGCCAGTGTTTCGGGGAAAGGTACACCTGGGGTGACTCTGGGCGCGTGCCCGGGTAGTAATTAATTAAAAGAGACCCTTTATTATGGGCCAGAAATCGCAGCAACAACGTCGTCTTCTATTAAAAGGAATCGCAGCATCAGCATTGGCCCCGCGGATTGTGATGGGCAATACGGTAACCAACCCTGATGTCGTGATTATCGGCGCGGGAATTGCGGGCTTAGAGGCGGCTAAAACGTTGCATAGCAAAGGCGTTAGTTTTCTCGTAGTAGAGGCTAATAATCGTATTGGTGGACGTGTGCATACGAATAATAAAATCTTTGGTGTGCCGTTTGATACTCATGCACACTGGATGAGGGCCTCGCCCACGAATCCGTTGATCGCTCACGCGAGAAGCAATGGCTTTGTTGTCTATCGAGACCACGGTAGTCAACAGTATTTTGTCGGTAATCGTAAAGCCACCAAGGGGGAAATGACCAATCTTTGGAAAACCGATGCTTTATTCAATGAAAGAATCCGGGGCTCTGCCCTGAGTGATGCAACGGGGCCCGAAGATAACGCCCGGACTGCTCTTGGCGAGGACTTTTTCTCACGACCTTGGGGGTATACGGTTGCATCAGAGTATGGCGTCTGGGACATGGCGCAGGACTCTAAAGACTGGTCACCGAAAAGCTGGTGGAACAGTCTGGACGCAGACAATTGGTTTTGCAGCGAAGGCTATGGCTCGGTTGTAGCCGACTATGGCCGGGGCATACCGGTCAGCCTGGGGACAGCAGTCAGAGAGATTGACTGGAGCGGTGATCATGTCGAGGTAATGACCTCAGCTGGAAAAATCAAGGCACGTGCTGCGATTCTCACCGTATCGGTAGGCGTGCTCGCGGCTGAACGCATAAAATTTACCCCCGCCTTGCCGGTTGAGAAACAAGAAGCAATCGATGATATCGATATGGCGGTCATGAACTACATCGGGCTGCTGTTCAGTGAAGATATTTTTGGCTTTGGCTCAGATGCTTATGTCTATCAGCAACAAATTGATGAAACCGGTGTGGGATACCTCACCAATATCAACCATTCGAATCTTACTTACGGTTATGTAGGGGGCAGCCAGGCAAAAGCCTTGGAACGGGAGTCCATGGAGACGGCCATTGCTTATGGCCTGGACGGTATCAAAAGTATGCTGGGCAATGACATAGAAAAGAGATTTGTAAAAGGTTTTGCCACGGCCTGTGGAAAGATACCTTTGTTCGACGGCGCATACTCCGCCGTCAGGCCGGGCAGGTCTGCAGCTCGTGCAGTCCTCGGCAGGCCCCTGGCTGAAAAACTCTTCTTTTCAGGCGAGGCAACCCATAGAACACAGGCCAGTACCGTTAATGGTGGGCTCGACAGCGGCCGCGATTCAGCAAACCAGGCCGCGGCATACATCAAGGCAGATAGTTAAGATTAATCTACGCGCATATGGCCTGATAAAGTTCTCCATTTTTGCGAAAAAGGTAACAACAAAACTCCGTATAGGTGATGTTATTTTTGACGACGATGATCACGTGTTTTAAAGATGACAGATCGAAAAAGATGAGAGCGACAGACAACTATCTGAAGACGTTACTGTCCTATTACGAAGAGGAAATTGAAGGAGAGGCTTATTTCTATGGGCTCGTCGAGCATTTTGAAGAACAGGAAAAGCTGACGGTACTCGCCAGGGTAGAGCGCCGTGCGGCTGAGTCGGTTGTACCCCTGCTTGAAAAATATGAGTTGGTTCCCAGGGATGAATCGGAACTCAAAATACGGGGGGAGGGTTATGTCGGGCGACATGCATCGTTCGACTGGTTCGAGTTTATGACGTACATGGTGAACCGCTACCCTGGCTATCTTGAAGATTTCACTGCGCTTGAGAGAATGGCCCCGGAAGAAGATCTGTGTGCTCTGAATGATTTGACGGATCATGAAGTGGCCGCGATTGCATTTGCAAAACGGGAGCTCGTGGGCGATCCGGATAGCCTGGCACCCCTGTACGATTATCTTGATCCACGCAGGTAAAGAAATTTTGTGCCATTCTGGGCCGTCGACGAATTAAGTCGATACAGGGAGACTCAGGCTAGCTTGAAGGGTGCGCTGTGCGATGCTGGCATAGAACCAGACTTCGACGGGTAGAGCCGCCACGAGGTGGCGCTTGTCGAAATCCGCAGCTAGGATTGTTGGAGACTTAGAACCATTAAGAGGGAGAGATCCATGCGATTTGGGATCAAGACGGCACCTCAGCATACAAGTTGGGGGGATATGTTGGATGTCTGGCGGGCGGCCTGGTGGAACGGTGAGTGGCATCCCAGGTCATAACGCTGCACAGACAATCCTCAGCCACATCAAGTAGTCACGTTGAAAAGTCGGTTGATGGGTATTAGATTCTCCCGACCTTCGTATCATCAAACTAATCTTTAAATGAGCAGTCAAATTGCATTAATCATTTAAACGGATTAGTCAAAAACCCATGCTAAAAAATTTCAATCCGATGCGCGGGCACAACAGGTCATAGTTAGCAGCAAAATTAAGCATTCAGTCAATTCATAGTTGCTAGCGTGAATGCAACTGTCGATAGAGGTTATCCTCAGCTCAATTCAAAATTCCAAAAGGTCTTCTATATTGTCAATTCCGGCCTGTGCGCAAATATCATCGAGATGCGGGCCGGGTGCGCCTGATACGCCAATTCCGCCGACCAGAGAACCCGCTGCTTCTATGAACATGCCACCCCCGATTACGATGACACCGGGCAGGTTGCGAATCCCTGCTTGGGGTGTTCCTTCGGCAGTAACTGACACCATGTCAGTCGTGTTTGTCCTGAAGCCAGCCGCTGTTCGGGCTTTCCCAATGGCTGTATCCACTGTACGTGGCGAGGCAAGCTGATCGCGCAATACCACCTGGATACCGCCGAACCGGTCTACGACAGCAACGGCCACCTGATAGCCCGATGCCCTGCAGTTCTCTAGTGCCGCTTGAGCCGCCTGCAGTGCAGCCTCTGGCTTGAGAACTTCAAAGGCAACGGTTCCTTCGGCAGCTTGTGCCGATGTGAAAGTCAATAAACTGAGCCCGATTGCAACAATTCTAAGGATAGAGTGTTTCAATTTGTGTTTGCCTGGTTCGCAAAAAGATTTTACTGTCGCGAAAGGTTTTGGAAGCCGGGCATCATTATCTCCTCTGTCATATATATTTTCCCGCATTTTGGCGTTGAGGGGTTACCGCTAATTCGGGTGTTTACCGGGATATATCCTGATTGTGCAGGCGAATTCAGTAGCTCGAGTGGCTAAAGTTGTTCACTCGTATATTGTTGATGTTGGTATAGATAAGGTAACGAGTTGGTTTATTGTAAGTGGACTACATTTGTTGTTAGAAGCGGTCTATCTTGAATGGTTTCATGTCCATCGACGGCACAACGCCTCGGATGATTTCATCGATGACTTTTCCAGTTTGTGATGCACCGACGAGGCCCTGATGACCATGCCCGAAGGCGAAATATACACCGCGATGATCTGGAGACGGGCCAATGACAGGCAGGCTGTCCGGTAGACAGGGTCGGTGACCCATCCACTGTGTGTATTTCTCAGTGCGCAGCCCTGGAAACAGTATCTGGCTGATCTCAACCATCTTACGGGCGCGCTCATAGTTGGGTAGTGCATCGAGCCCTGCTAGCTCAACGGTACCAGCGATTCTAAGCCCCATAGTCATTGGTGTGACTGCGAACTTGTAATCAACCGGAAAGCACATACGCTGAATAGCTACTTGAGGATCTTCTAACGTCGCGTGATAACCCCTGTGTGATTCAAGAGGAATGCGCCAACCGAGCTTCGCACACAAAGTCTTTGACCAGATGCCAGCAGCAATCACAACCCTTCGAGTATTGAGTGCACCACCGGACGTCAACAACCCGCTGATTCCATTGGCATCAAAAACAAAATCCAGTACTTCGGCTTTTACCAGTCGACCACCTTTGTTGAGAAACATTTTGACCAGCGCCTGCGCCATACCCAGTGGATCCTTACAGTGGCCATTCTCCGGAATCAGGTAACCCGCCTCAAATATTGGTGCAAGAGCAGGTTCAACTTCCTGTATGTCGAGAGCATTTAAATATTCAACAGATGACCCGCTTGCCGCGCGAAGCTCATGGGTGAGGGCGTCCTTTTCCATGCCCTGGCGAGTGCGGTAAATGAATAGTTGTCCAGTCCGGTGAAAAAGATGCGCAACACCTGCATCGTCGAGAAGAGGTTGGTAGGCTGAAAATGTGGGGCTGTTGAGTGCTAGCAGAGCTTTTGATATCTGCCGAACTCGAGAGGTGCGGCTTTGAAAGGCAAAGCGAGTAAGCCAGGGCAGTGCTTTGGGAAGATAATGCCCCTTAATGAACAGCGGGCCAGTATCATCCAACAGCCAGCCAGGAATCTGTTTCCACATGCCGGGCATTCCCAGTGGAGCGACATTCCCTGGGCTGATGCCGCCCGCGTTCCCGAAAGAGGTCTGCATGGCCGGTTCGCCGCGGTCAACGAGGGTCACATCAAAGCCAGATCGCTGTAGGTAACAAGCACAGCAGATGCCAACGATTCCCGCACCAATTATGGTTATTCCGTTGTCAGTAATTTGGGGCATGGGCCACCTTCGTTATTTCCGACCAAATGGCCAAGAACCATCCGATAGATCACGGCTAATCTGAGGGGTATTCAAAATATCCCAAACTGATTTGCATCCAGTGTCTGAAGAGCCTGTAACGGCTCTCGCGTGAACGTGATCGAAGGTTACCCAAACGGGCTGGTTGTGACTGGTGTTGGTCATGCTGTGACGTCGGCTACCCGCCCCCGTCTATAATTTCTTATACTTTCTACAAACACCTAGGTAGTGTCGCTTTAAGACTCGGTATGGTCAAAGGGAGGGAATAAATGAAGCTACTCAATTCGATGGGGCCTAATCCACGCATGGTGCGCATGTTCATGATCGAAAAGGGGATAGAGTTGGAAACCCTGGAACACGATATTCTGGGCGCAGAGAACCGACAATCTCCGTATACCGACAAGAATCCCGGTGGACAAATGCCCGCCCTGGAACTCGATGACGGCTCGGTTCTGGCAGAGACGGTAGTGATTTGCGAGTACTTGGAGGAATTGCATCCCACTCCTGCCTTGATAGGTACCACTGCCCAGGAGCGGGCGGAAACGCGCATGTGGACCCGTCGAGTGGAACAGAAAATTACGGAAAACATGTACAACGGATTCCGGTATTCTGAGGGGTTGGAGCGGTTCAAAGACCGGATGCGCTGCCTGCCTGAGGCGGGGGATGGCTTAAAAGCAATCGCCCAGGACGGTCTTGCCTGGTTGGATGTGCTGATGGAAGGCAGGGAATACGTGTGCGGCGACCGCCTCACGATTGCCGACTTCGTGCTCTACTGCTGCACAGACTTCGTTGCCGGCGTTGGTCAGAGTGTAGATCCTGGCCTGGGGAATATCAGCGCGTGGTTCGCCCGGATGGATACGCGTCCAAGTGCTAAGGCTAGTCTGCACCCGGTTGCGGTGAAGGCTGGAAGAAAGGGCTGAGGGTAACACCAAACGTCGCCTTCCCCTACCGAACAATGAAAGCTGAACCTGACCAATACACCAGCCTGATGGCGGTTGTCCGTAACCGCATGACCAACCGGGCATTTAACCCCGATTGCACCATACCGACCCAGCATTACGAGATGATTCTCGAAGCAGCACGCCACGCCCCTTCAGGTGCAAACGCCCAGCCCTGGCATTACATCGTGATCACCGAACCGAAAACCAAGAGTTTGCTGGCAGACCGTTTCAAGGCTGAACAGAAGGCCCGGGCACGGGTAAAGATGAAGTTCCCAACACCCAACTATGAAGGCATCCGTTCAGCACCAGGGGTAATCATCGTGGTCGCTGATTTCCGTTTCATAAAAGCTTTTCCGGTGCTCAACGATGGCTCGGACACCGACCGGATGTACAAACAGAACGCCGAACGGATTCTGCTGCAGAGTGTTGCGGCTTCAGTCATGTCAGCGCATCTTGCAGCTTCCGCCCTGGGCTACGCCGTATGGTGGATAACCGCCATTGGTCAGAAGGCCATCCAGCAGGAACTCAAACCGTTACTTGCTGTTCCCGACGAACTGGACATCATCGATATCATGTGTTTCGGGCCACCGCTTAAAGCTTCCTACAAGCGTTGGAAAAAGGATCTCAACCAGATACTCCACTGGGATCGGTTCGACCCGGCGCTGTTTCCGAGCGATGACGACATCGATACCTGGATCCGTGAGCACCGGCATCATGTTATGTACCGCGACGAATCACGGATCGACTGACTGTTTCTGCAGAGAGCTTTAAAGTGCTAATTGATTGGTTATGGTTTGGATCTAATACAGCGATATGAAAATATCTGATGACGACAACAACAAAGACCGTGTGCTGTCGGTTGATCCGGTAGCCTTCATCCGCGAAGTCGAGAAGATTTGACAGACCCGTGATGGTGCTATGGCGGCGGCGGGTTATACAGAAGACGCCGTGGTCTACTATGGTCAGGGGCAATCACATGCGGGTGAGCGCCTGCGGAATTGGCCGAGTCGCTGGTTCGAGTATGCGCGTGACCTATCGATCACCAAGACCTACCGCGGTCATCACGGTAACTGCATCGCCGGTACCTGGGAAAGCCGTTACACCCACCCAGAGACCGGCAAGTGTATTCTCGAACGCGGTGCAGAGTTGTTTTACCTTCGCGGAGAAAAAGTCTACGAGCATCACATGTGGCAACACAGCTGGCCTGAGGATGAAGTCCCGAAAGATGCCGGGTTTTCCACCGACTGATTAAGCTGGCTTTGGTCTGGATGGTGCTGAAAAGACAGAGAGGGTTACGGTTTTAGGGGGGGTTAGAAGTAACAATCCCAAGTTTTCTACCAACAAAGGAAAGTACATCATGCCCAGAAAACCCAAGCGCGACTTTGTTGATCAGAAAGGTCTCAAAGATGCGGATGTGACCGCCCTCCAGCAGTTTTCGCCCCCCCACGAGATGCCGTTTAACATTACCAAGCTGGGTCACGTTGTTCTGATGGTAAAAGATGTTCAACGCTCCACCGATTTCTATACGAAAGTACTGGGCTTTCGGATATCAGATGTCTATCCGGAAAGCATGATGCCCGGAAAGATGGTGTTTTTGCGATTTAATCACGATCACCACGGTGTCGCGTTAGTGGGTGGTTCGACACGGGAGGTCGCTAATTGTGAACTTCACCATATGGCTTTCCAGGTCGAGACGCTCGACGAGGTATTTCATGCACGTGCACATCTTGAAAAACACAATGCTCCTATCGAATTTACCGGTCGACGGCGTTCGGGATGCCAGGTGGCAGTGGAATTTCGTGATCCTGACGGCCATGTTCTCGAAATCTACTGGGACATTGATCAGGTTGGCCCCGAAGAAGACGCTCGTCCGGCAGACCAGTGGCGGCCGGCTGTTTCTCTGGAAGATGCCATCGACAACGCACCGCCTGGGCAGGATGTCACCTTGGCGGATACATCGCTTCGGCGTTAACGGTGGTGCAATAAATTGAGGGTAGGCACGGCTTGGTGGTCGCTGACTACTATAGATTCGTACCGAAAAGGAGACAGAGATGAAGGAAATCGAGTTCGCCTCGAAGCTGGTCCAGGAGTACCTAACCGGGAAAGAAATCGGTGTGTTGGCCACGTCCAACCCGGACGGCAGTCCACTCGCTATGCCCATGTGGTTTATCCATGACAGCGATGGGCTTGCCCTGGTGAGTCAAGCGGATGACATGAAGGTCAGGAACATGCGTCGAGATCCGCGCGTCGGTTTTGTCGTTGAGACGGGAAGTGGCGGCAGTATCGCGTGCATCATCGTGCAGGGGAGCGCGGCGTTTCTTTCCAACGAATCCGACCGTAGTCGGGTTGGCGCTCGGTTCATCGATAAGTACGGTGTCCACATGGAGAAACGCTGGAATGGACGTTCGGTACCCGAATCGCGAGCACTTTTTCTGATCCAGCCCCACCGAGTCAAGCTGTGGGGTACGCTCGCAACATCCGACTGACTAATCTACCGTTTATCCAGATTGTGAGCAGTGTTGTGGCGATGTTCTCCGGTGGCACGGGGTCAGGTTGGCGTCGGCATATCCTCCGGGTCGATCCCTGGAACAAAAGTGATACCTGCCTGCTGTTTCCAGTCGTGTGGATAAGCGGCATAGAAAATCACACATTTCTCCTGCTTTCTTGGATACCCTCTTGAATTATCGAACCGTACTTGCCGTCTTGCGGCAACTTGAACTACCCTGTTAACTCGATCGATTGCTGGAGCGCAATAGACTGTCGACGCTATTCAGTGACTGGCGCAGATGGTGAGATAAAGGACCGACCATGCCGGTGATTGGGTTTGACTTGGTGCGAAGTGAGCCGTATTTGGCCGGCGTGGCATTCGGAGAGACTGGTGCCTACCAGCGTATCGACGCTGTCGCGCGCTATGCTGTTAACCCCAGTCACCCCGCCAACTTCGGCATTACGGACCTGCATCTTGCTCAGACCAATGAAAATGGCCAGGTCTGTTTCGATGGGGACGTGACCCTGCTGCTGCCTGTGAACAAGGCCAAGGCTAACGGGGCACTGCTGCTTGAAGCGCCGAATCGTGGTCACCCACTCGCACTGCGTTCTTTTAATCGAGCGCCTTTTGATCAGATACCCTCAGATGTGATCGAGCCTGGAGATGGTTTTCTGATGCGCCATGGCTGGTCTATCGCTTTTGTTGGCTGGCAATGGGATGTTCCCAGATGTTCACATCGTCTGGGACTCCGAGCCCCCATGGTTCTACCTTCCAGGCTGGATGTACCCAGCGAGATGCAGCTTCGAATCCAACCCGACGTGCCGGCTGACGTGTTTGAACTGACTGACCAGCATGTGGGGGCGGTCGGCAATCACACCCCAATCCCCCCGTTCCAGTCAGGCGATCCGTCAGCCCGCTTGATGGTTCGGGACCACCTCTGGGACGAGCCCGAGCCTATCGAAAGATCCCGATGGTGTTTCCTGGCAGCTGACGACAGCAGTCCGGCAACTCGGGTCAACTTGGAGGGTGGATTTGAGGCCGGCCGCATCTATGACCTGTTCTACATGCCCGGCCAGTGCCCTGTAGTTGGCTCGGGCTTGCTGGCATTTCGCGACTTTGGCTCGTTCGCCCGGTATGATGCCAATTCACCGACTCATGGTGTAGTGACACACACGATTGCGCACGGTGTGTCACAGTGCGGTCGGTTCCTGCGTACGTTGATGCACCTTGGTTTGAATATCGATGAGGCGGATCGACAGGTTTTTGATGGCATGTTGCCTCACGTCGCGGGGGCGCGATGCGGTGAGTTCAACCATCGTTACGGACAACCATCAGTACAGCCCACTCCTGGCTTCGGACATTTGTTCCCGTTTGCAGACGAACCGCAGACCGATCAACAGACTGGTCAGACTGCTGGGTTACTGGATAATCTGCGCGAACGCAAGGTCCTGCCTAAGATTATGTACACCGATACATCGTCCGAATATTGGCGGGGCGATGCATCTTTGACACACCTAAGCGTCGTGTCTGGCCAGGATGTCGAGCCCCCTGACGAGGTGCGACGTTACCTGTTTTCAAGCACACAGCACGGACCGGGTGACTTGCCCTTTACCAACCAGAGCATGTTCGGGAGCTATGGGACGAATTGGTTTAATGTCATTGATTACCGGCCGCTGTTCCGGGCTCTGCTCACCCATCTCAAGTCCTGGGTCATGACCGGTGTGGAGCCTCCCGCTAGCGCCTTCCCCCGACTGCGCGACCAGACCGGTACAGACCGTGCCGAAGTTCTGCGGTCACTCCGATCCATTCCGATTGGACAGCCGGACCGGGTACGGCTGCCGGTGCTGTTTCCACTCGATCTGGGGCCGCGTTCGGCCCATGGCATTGGGGATTTCCCCGCTCAACGCGTGGGTGAGCCTTATCCTTGTCTCGTCTCTGCAGTCGATAGTGAGGGCAACGAGATCGGCGGGATTCCAATGCCCGATGTGACTGTCCCGATTGCGACGCATACTGGGTTCAATCCAAGGCGCTCCGATTCAGGTGGCGCGGGCCAGATTCTCGAGTACCTGGGCTCCAGCATCCCGTTTCCATTCGCAGTGTCGTCTCGCAAAGACCCCCGGAAAGCGGTGTGCGAACGCTACCTAGGACGTGAAGCCTATCTGAATAGCCTCACAGAGGCCGCCCGGAAATTGGTCTCGCAAAAGTATCTTTTAGAGGAAGATATCGAGACCTGTGTCGATATTGCGGCAGAGCGTTTTGACGCAGTCGCTCAAACAGAAGACGTAGAAATAGACTCTCTCAAGCGCTTAACCGTCGAGGGAAACTGATGCCGCCGCACCGTCGGATAGCGGCTGTTCTAGATCACCTGGGTATCACGCGCGCCCACTTTGCAGCTGGGCTCGCCAGTGAAATCTTGCCGCTGATGGATACAGCAAAGCATCGAGTCGCCAGTCTTACCCTGGTCAATCCAAATAGGTTGGAAACTGACGCGCTGGCCGGATTGGGGAACCGGCTTACTGTCATTACCGGCAGTGACGGCCTGCCATCGAAGGTGGTCCGGCAGGGTGCACCATCGCTGCCAGATGCCCGACTGCTGCGTTTCGATGACTACCATACCACGGCGTGGACCGATGTGGTCCAGGAAAACACAGATGCGGTAGTCGACGCGCTGGTGCGTCGCGACGGCGACGGTGGAGTCACGATTCTGCCAGTTCAAGGTGAAGTAGTCGGAGAGATAGAAGAGGTCTCGTTTCATGCTTACGGGTCTGGTCAGGCGTTGGTGTTACTCCCTTTGCTCCTTTCCCCCACACAGTGGCGATCCGCTATCGACACCCTCGCCAGGACGTTTCGGGTGATCGTTCTCGGCGGTGCTCACCTGGGTATGGTTGCGATGCTTGAGTCCCGCGGCTCCGAGCCCGGCTATCAGCGGGCCGTGGGGGCCGTGTTTGACGAGCTAAATCTGGAATCAGGGCAGAGTATCCTGGAAATTGGCTGTGGAACCGGGGTGCTGACGCGTTGGATCGCCCGCCGGACTCAGCGACACAATCCGATAACTGCCACCGATCTGAATCAGTACTTTCTCGCTGAAGCTCGTGTGCTGGCGGATCGGGAAGGGCTCGGCGAGCTGGTTTTTCAGAAGGCAGATGCGGAGCGGCTGCCGTTTGCTGACGGCGAGTTCGACATTGCGTTTGCCTCCACGGTGATGGAGGAGTGTGATGCCGACCGCATGCTCAAGGAGATGGTTCGGGTAGTTAATCCCGGTGGTCGGGTCGGTGTTGTCGTTCGGGCCATCGATATGGGCAATGTGTGCACGATTCCAGTGGATGCGTCTATTTTGGAACGGGTGCTGACGCCTTATCAATCGGTCACCGAGTACGGGTGCGCGGATGCCAGTCTGTACCGTCGATTCCTGTCCAATGGCCTAGACGATCTACGTTTCTTTCCCCACTACCTGACCCTGCGAGACCCCTATGGTGCTGCGTGGGCGTATCGAGAGTCTTATTTCCTCGCCCAGTTCAACGAGAGTGAGACGCGGGCCTGGATAGCGGCTAAATCGGCCGCGATCGACGATGGTAGCTTCCTATTCGCTTCAGGCCTGCACTGTGCAGTGGGTACCAAGCCAGCGGTGGACGGTAATGCGCTCTGACGCCCCGGGACATCTGGCAGCAATGACCGTCCAGGTGTCGTTACCGGAGGCGGCATAATGCGGGACGACGGCTTGGTGTTTGGCGATAGGTGGGTCTTTCGCTTTAGTTCAGCCTCTAGGTCATCTTCTTCAATTCAGATTCTTGATCTGGTAATCTTTTTACTGCAAATTGATTGGTTCTGCGACAAGGAGGAGAGAGGTTATGGAGAGAAGCGTCATACCTGCCAGTGAGGGTCGCGCTCACCGGGTTCCCAAAGGAGCGCGTTTTCGTATTACGACACCGAAAGGGGCGCAGGCGGCCGATTTTTTTGCCTATAACGCTGAAACCACCAGCGAGTGGCTGTCACCCATGCACACTTGGGTATTGAATCGCAGCGTCAAACCACGCGAGGGGCAGTCTCTGATCAGTCGGTTTCGACGACCGATGTTGACGTTCACCGAGGACGGCGCTGGTGGTGTGCATGACATGATGCTCGCCGCTTGCGATCAGTTCCGCTACGAGCAGTACGGTCATGAAGGACACCACCCCAGTTGCGCTGAGAACCTGCATATCGCCATGCGTCGTGAGGGCTATGAGATTGACGTGGTGCCGCAGCCTATCAATTTCTTTACCAATACCTTCATAGATGCGGAGTCGGCACTGAGTTCACCGCCCAACCCGGTGCCTCCCGGGGCCTATGTGGAACTGGAGGCACTCATGGACCTGATCTGTGTCGTTTCGTCGTGCCCGTTTGATTTGGCGATACCTGACTGGTTAATCAATTCAGAAGGCGGGGTGACCGAACTGATTGTCGAGGTGAAGGACTGACTGCTGTGTGTCATTGAAAGTGACTGCGCCGATAGGTCTTGAGCAGGGTATACACAGTAAACATCCACACAATTTTCTGCCTATTTCTACTTACTGGTTAACGGAGTTGGTGGCGTATGATTGATCACGAACATTACATGCACATCGCATTGGAGGAGGCCGAGCGGGGAGCAGCGGAAGGGAATGCCGCTGTGGGCTCGATTCTGGTCAGAGCGGAAAGGGTGGTGGCGCGCGGCCGCAATCTCGTGAATTCCACCTCCGATCCGACCGCTCATGCGGAAACAGTGGCATTGCGTCATGCGGGCGAGCAGCTCGGTCATACGGACTTTTCAAAACTGACACTCTATACGACCTTTGAACCATGCCCTATGTGTTGTGGTGCAATCTTGGCCAGCGGCGTGCACACATTGGTCATGGGTGCGCGCCATGATTTGGCGCATAGCCGCTGGGGAGCGTATACGGTAGAAAGGTTGCTCGATTTGACAAACCGTGCGGGCCAACTGATTGTAATCACCGGCGTCCTAACACAGGCATGTGCAGATGTCAGAATGCTTGAGGCAAAACAGTGACAGAAAGGTTTGTGGTTCTACTGGAAGTTGAGAATAGGACACTCGGAAGAGTATTGGCAGAACTAGACTGAACCCTAAGACGTTTAGATTGATTCAGCGATCCAACAGAAATTATGGAAAAGGTATCCCTGTTTGTCGATGTGCAGAACATTTATTACACGACGAAGTCAGTCTATCAACGTAGTTTTGATTACAACAAGTTTTGGACCCAGGCAACTCAGGATAGGCAAATCGTAACCGCTAGAGCCTATGCCACCTCCCGTGGAGACAAGAAACAAACAGAATTTCAAAACATTCTCCGCGCAATCGGTTTCGACGTCAGACTGAAACCATTTATTATGAGAAGCGATGGTTCTTCTAAAGGGGACTGGGATGTAGGCATTACGATTGATGTTATGGAATTTGCGCAAGAATCAGACGTTATTGTTTTGGCATCCGGCGATGGCGATTTCGATTTATTAATAGAGACAATCAAGGTCAAATTTAATACTGACAGCGAAATATATGGTGTCCCTGATCGAACAGCTTCTTCCCTGATTGCACAGGCAACATGTTTCAAACCAATAGACGATAAACTTCTTCTTGGATAAATGAGGCCACTCACACTCACATTTCTGTTCCGGCAAAGGGGTGTACGATTCCAGTGGGATGTTCGGAATGACACGCAGCCACCTCGCGATAACCAGCCCATAAATCAGTTTGATACCTAAAACAATTACCGGAAAGTACCTGTGCCAACGGCATTAATTCAGGGGCGGATTGCAGTTCAATTCGAACATCTTCTACGCGCGGCTAGTGGGTGTGGATCCGGACACCGTGTACTTCCAACACACTGCAAGCGATGATCCGATCTTGCCGGAGAAAGTCGACACCTTGGTGCTGGCGATGGGCCATCAATCAGATACCCAGCTGGAAACAGCGCTCAAGAGCTATGCCGGCGAATTACAGGTGATCGGTGATTGCCTGGCACCACGAACAGCCGAAGAAGCAGTTTATGAAGGACTCAAAATCGGTCGTGAGCTCTGAATCATTAGATTCTGCTGAAAGTCTCACAATTAGTGATGTTCCAACTCGAATCTACTTCCGATCTTCGCATTGCGAAACCGAATAGCTAGCTGCCTGCATGACTCAGATAATCATAGGCGCTCAAGACGTGACAACGTACGACATGAAGAAAGGTCTCGATTTCCACGTGTTCGTTGTAGGTGCCCATCCCAGTCGGCGGCGGGCCGTAGACGAAGGCAGGTACGTTTCGATAACGCCACAGGCGCGCATCGGTACCACCTAAGCTGACGATTGGTGCGGGTTCATACCCACCAACTACATTAGCATTGTTTTGCAGGTGCTCAACCATCTCGTGGTTGGGCTCGCACCAACTCGGTGGGCTCGAATTGATCTCGCTCATCGTCGCCTGAGGGTAATCCTCTAACACCTGTTTCACCACGGAAATGACCTGCTCCTTCTCTACACCCACTGGCAAGCGAATATCGGCCTCGACACGAACAAGATTGGGCACCATATTGACTTTGAGTCCACCTTGGACCAGACCAATGTTGAGTGTGACTCGTGGCACGATGTTGGCAGCACCTTTGCCCATGGCACGGTCCATTTCCTCACGCGCCTGATCGAGCGCACGACCTACACTGTCCGGCATGCTGGGCTGGATCTTGGTCACGGCTTCTAGGTCCTGGATCAGTGCAGCAGCAATTTTGGTCGCACTCTCTGTCTGGTGGGTGTAGGCACCATGGGCACCTTTGGTTCGAATCTCGAACGCGAGCCACAAGGGTCCCTTCTCACCGAAGCGGATGGTGTATGGGCTTGACGGCTCACCATTGAGACAACAGTCACCGTGAACTTCAGGGTGGTGTTCGTGAAGGTAGCGTGCGCCCCAAGGACCAAAGGTTTCCTCATCGGAGACGCAGGTGAGAGTGAGGCGGCCGTGCAGTTTCTCCCGATAACGGTGCAGATAACGGAAAGTAAAGATCGAAGCCGTGGTTCCGCACTTCATATCAGAACTGCCGCGGCCCCATACCTTCCCATCTGCTACTTCGCCACTCCACGGTCCATGACTCCAGCGATCGTCTGTCTCGTCCACGGGGAAGCAATCGATATGCCCATTTAGGACTAGGTGTCGCCCAGGGTTGGCACCCTCGAATGTCCCTACCACGTTGGCCATAGTGGGCTGTGGATCGATCAGTCGGTATGGCAATTCCTCAAGGTCCAGGAAATCAGTGATGTGTTTGACCGCGACTGTAGTGTCTCCCGGTGGATTAGGTGAGGGTGAGGCAACAAAATCGCTAAAGAACTGAACTAACTGGTCCCTGTCTTCCTCGATCGAGTCGAGAAGCTGCTGTTTTTCTACGTTCATCTCCGCCATCGTTTCTTCCTTGTTCTCAACTCGATTGACCGGAGTATAGGACGAATAAATGTAACAAACGAAAGGGTTTCTTGTGCGCGGCTGGATTTGAACCAGCGACCCCTGCCGTGTGAAGGCAGTGCTCTCCTCACCGACAGTCCTAAAACCCCTTAAATAACAGGCTACGACTCCACGCAAACGGACCTGAAGGGACTGGAGAAGACTGGAATGGACCCAGTTTCAGCACGTTTCCAGCACACGAAGATTTGAGCCTTGGATCAAGGCTAAATCAACCCAAACCAAATTCTGACAATTTCTCGCAGGGATCAAAAAGGAACCCCTAATCTCCAAGGATCGATCCCAGTTTTTTGGTGGAACGATCCACTGGTCCCGCTCCTGCTATCAGGACCCATACGCG
>MPLX02022756.1_pt1 | contig 16578 bp, 14 predicted proteins | sample 1617341 | NCBI WGS metagenome assembly MPLX02 (sample SAMN05944804, study PRJNA350692) | marine metagenome | biome: marine; feature: ODZ; material: water; isolation source: 120 m water sample filtered on 0.2 um supor filter | place: Pacific Ocean | collected 2012-04-08 | depth 120m m | reverse complement strand
TTAGTCAGCTGACTATTTCCAGCTAGGATTTATTGTCAAACTTGGTTCCGGAAACTATTTTGTGTCCGGCTAGAAAACTTTTTGCGCTCATTCTTTTTTTGCCTTCCGGTTGTAACTCGGTGATGATAATTCTGCCATCGCGGGTTCCGACTTCAATGCCACGATCAGAGGTGCGAATTATATCACCGGGTATATCCGAAGGTTCGCCGACTGTGATTTCTGTTTTTCGAATGCTAAGACGTTTGGAGCCCAGGTACGAAAAAGCTCCCGGCCAGGGTGAAAGCCCTCGCACCCGGTTGTGGATCGTCAAAGCAGGATTATCCCAATATATCAAGCCATCCTCTTTCTTAAGTTTCGGCGCATAAGAAGATAGACTTGAGTTTTGCGAAAGAGGCTTCAATGTTCTGGCCTCAAGTTGCCGCAGTGTCTCCAATACCAGGGATGCCCCCCTTGTGGCCAGGGTGTCATGCAAGGATTGTGCGTCTTCTTCGAAATGGATTGGTACCTTGTCGGTAAGAAGAATATCACCTGTATCAAGCCCGGCATCCATTTTCATGGTGGTGACGCCAGTCTCTGCTTCTCCGTTAATAATAGCCCAGTTGATGGGTGCGGCACCACGATATTTAGGCAATAAAGAAGAATGAAGATTCATACAGAAATGGCGCGGCAGGGCGAGCAGGTTTTCTTTTAAAATCTGACCGAAGGCAACAACGATGAATATGTCCGCATTCAGTTCGCTTAAAGTTTGTACAACTTTGGGGTTAGTAGATTTCTCGGGTTGCAGAATGGGGAGCCCGTTTTCTACCGCAAACTGTTTTACCGGCGGCGGAGTGGATTCACGACCGCGGCCCTTGGGTCTGTCAGGTTGAGTGACCACTAATTGTACATTGTGGGTCGATTCATGAAGTTGTTTTAGAGTGGGAAGAGCGAAGTCCGGTGTTCCCATGAAGACAATATTCATGTTTGCAATTCTTTGAGTTTTTTCTTGAACTTACGCTTCAGTATATCCCGCTTTACTTTGCTTAAGTTATCCCAGAACAGACCACCTTGCAAGTGATCCATTTCATGTTGAAAGGCTCTGGCAAGAATTCCTTCTGCTTCGTAGCGAACTTCGTTACCGTTAAGATCGTAGCCTTTGACTTCAACATGCTGGGCGCGTTTGATTTCTGCAAAAATATCGGGAATGCTCAGGCAACCTTCCTCACCCATGACTTCATCTTCGGATGCGGTGATCACGGGATTGATGATAACCGCCGGATCACGTTTTTCCTGTGCGATGCCCACATCAATAACGAACAGATTAGAGGATAGTCCAATCTGATTCGCGGCCAGACCCAATCCAGACGCATCGTACATGGTTTCGATCATGTCCTCGGTGATCGTGATCAGGCTGTCGTCTATATTGTCAACACGCTGGCACTTTTTTCTGAGGAGCGGGTCCAGGCAGCTGATGATGGTTAGTAGCGCCATATTTCAAAGATTCTTGGAGGTCTAAAAATTTACTGTTAAATTTCAATATATCACCGAATAAGGAACGATAATCAATTACCAATCCTCAAGTCGTATATTCGGCGTTGATGTGGACGTAGTCATACGACAGGTCGCAGGTGTAAACTTCATCTGAGTAACGACCAGAGCGCAAGTCGATGACAATAATGATATTTTTACTCTTCATCTTTTTGCGAAGTGCCGGTTGCGATGCGCCGCGAGCAGGTTCTCCATTTTTAAATAACAGGGACCCGTTTAGCAAAATCTTCACTTTGTCCGGGTTAACAGGAACTCCGGCATAACCCACCGCCGCAATGATCCGTCCCCAGTTTGGGTCCTGCCCGAACAAAGCTGTCTTAACCAGTGAAGAGGTTGCGACAGACTGCGCGATACGATGCGCATGTGTTTTTGCCTTAGCGCCCTGTACCCGGATAGTGACGAATTTTGTTGCTCCCTCTCCATCGAGTATAATTTTTTGTGCGAGGTCGAGACAGAGTTCAGTAAGCTTGCCAGTAAAAGCCTTGTAAGCCGAGCTACCTGCCTTGATACTTTTATTTCCGGCTTTACCGTTGGCAATAATAAGAGCCATGTCGTTGGTGCTGGTATCGCCATCCACCGTGATGCGATTGAAGGTTTTTTCGTTCGCTTCTTTAAGCGCACGGTCGAGAGTTGTTTTGTCAATGACGGCATTCGTGGCAATGAAGGCTAGCATGGTCGCCATGTTGGGGTGAATCATTCCCGATCCCTTGGAGATGCCGCCAAGGGTGATTTTGTGTTTTCCCATTTTGAAGCTGAGCGATTTTGATTTTGCGACCAGGTCTGTCGTCATGATCGCTTCAGCGGAATTGCTCCACCCAGCGGGAGACAATTTCCCAGACAACGTTGGCAGGGCTTTTACAATTTTTTGGGCGGGCAGGGGAACGCCTATGATCCCTGTAGAGGCGATCAAGATTTCTTTTGAACGGACCGAAAGTTCTTGTGACAGTCGGGAAGCGACAGATTTGCAGTCTTCCATCCCCCTGGGTCCTGTACAAGCGTTGGCGTTGCCGCTGTTGACCACGATGGCGCGGAAGGTTTTGGAATTTTTCAGCATCTTCCGACACCAGGTCACGGTTGGAGAAACGACTTTATTCGTGGTGAAGACACCCGCGGCTATGGCGGGTACTTCGGAAAAAATCAGCGCGAGATCTTTTTGTTGATCGGTTTTTATCCCACAGGAAATGCCGGCCGCGGTGAATCCGGGAACCCGGAACCCACGGCTTACAGTAGTTTTTTTAGTCATCTTAAATTCTTTATGGAAAAATGCCGGGGAAGTTGAGTCCGCTTGTTTCGGAAACTCCCAGCATGAGGTTCATATTTTGTATGGCCTGACCGGATGCGCCTTTTATCAGGTTATCAATGGCGCTGGTGATTATAGCTCTTTGATTTCTGCTGTCCACCTGCACTCCGATATCACAGAAATTTGACGACACCGTGAAATGGGTGTTGGCGTATTTCCCCGGCGGCAATATGCGAACGAAGGGTTCATCTTGGTAAAACTTTTGAAAATGTCCGGCGAGGTCTTCAACCGACATATCCTGTTTTAGATTAATATAAACCGTGCTCAGCATTCCTCGTGTCATCGGCATCAGGTGCGGTGAAAATGAAACCCGCACTTCGGTATTGGCCAGCGCAGAAAGTTCCTGTTCGATTTCCGGGGTGTGCCGGTGAACAGCGATGTTGTACGCGGAAATACTTCCGTTGACTTCGGAAAACTGTGTGCCGAGCGATGCTTTGCGGCCCGCACCGGAGACACCCGATTTGGCATCGGCCACGATGCAGGACAGGTCCACCCAGTTTTCCGTTATCAAAGGAGCCAGAGCGAGGGTGATGCTCGTTGGATAGCATCCCGGATTAGCCACCAGCCGCGCCGACTTGATCGCGTCGCGATGAATCTCGGGTAAACCATATACCGCTTCATTCAGCAGTTCGGGGTGCTGGTGTTTTACCGCGTACCACTCTTCAAAGGCAGAAGGGTCTTTCAGGCGGTAATCGGCGCTGAGGTCAATTACTTTTGCCCGGTCTTCAAGGAATCCGGGAACTTTGCCCATGGAAGTGGTATGAGGCAGAGCAAGAAAAATTATATCGCAATCGTTGCCGGAAACAGATTCGAGCGGAGCGAGTTTTATATCGGTAAATCCGTTGAGCGAAGGAAAAACCTCCGAAGCGCGTTGTCCCTGATAGGTTTCGGAAGTGAGGAAAGCGATCTCCGCTTCCGGGTGATTTATGAGCAGGCGAAGCAATTCCAGTCCGGTATAACCGCTGGCGCCCGCGATACCAATTTTAGCCATGGTATTTTCCCCTAGATAGTTTTCGATGCTTTCCGCGAAATATCAAACACGCGGACAAAGCTCGATGCTATTGTAGTATTGAATGATTTAATATAAAAGTTGTATTTGATCGTGAGGTGGCAAACGTTCCTGATGTGCGTTAGTCTATCCAACATACAAGGTTGGATAGAGATAGATGGATCAACGCTTGGAAAACTGGAAGCGTTTGCGCGCGCCGGGTCTGCCGTATTTCTTACGTTCGACGACACGTGCGTCGCGTGTGAGGAAGCCGTCTCTTTTGAGAGGTGCTCGATGACCGGGATCGGCTTCGAGGAGTGCGCGGGAAACGCCAAGGCGGAGTGCTCCGGCCTGTCCCGATAATCCGCCGCCGATAACTTTGGCGGAGATGTCGAATGATTCTGTTGTGTTGGTGCAAGTCAGGGGTTGCTTAACATTCATCACCAGGGAATCGCGCATGAAATAATCTTTAACTTCTTTCGAGTTTATGGTCATTTTGCCAGAACCCGCCGTGATCCATACCTTGGCGATGGACCTTTTCCGTTTACCCGTCGCGTAAAATTTTCCCCCGGTGCTTGCCATAATATCAGTTCCTGTTTGTATAAATTAATTTTGTCGGTTTTGGTTATTGAATATCGTACACGCTTTTAAATAGAAACAACCTCTGGATTTTGTCCTGCGTGAGGATGCTTGTCGTCTTCATAAACTCGAAAATTGCCCGCCAATACTCTTCCCAGCCTGGTTTTCGGCAACATGCCAGTGATCGCTTTTGTCAGGAGGCTGGAAGGTTTTCTATCTCGCATTTCCCTAGCGGTGAGTGATTTGATTCCACCGGGGTAGCCGGTATGGCGGTAATAAATTTTGTCATCCCACTTTTTGCCGGTCAATCGGATTTTAGAGGCGTTAATGATGATAACATTGTCACCGCAATCAACATGCGGAGTAAAAGTAGGTTTGGTTTTACCGCGGACAATGGCCGCAACTTTGGTTGCTATTCGGCCCAGAGCTTTATCGGTGGCGTCAACAACAACCCACTTTTTGTCTACGGTATTTTCATTTAGAGAAATCGTCGTTTTCATGTCTGTTTGGCTTGATTTAACAGGGTTTCAAAGTCTTGATGGAAACCAGTTATACTAGATAAGTTGCGCCCCGATGTCAACCGGTTTAATGAATGTCAGCGTATTTTCTTGCTCGTTTTCAGTCTCATCGGCTTCCCAAACGGTTAAAAACTTTATTTTTAGGGTCAAATGAGCTATTTTATCCTCTCTAAAGTGATAATTCCAATATTCTGGGATGACCGGGTTTCTTTCGCTGGAGGCTAGGTTGAACTTTGATTATCAATAGTATATCGACATAGCCACAAATTTCATGACAGATTTACCTGCCTCACCACTACCAGAAACGCAAAATCAGGAAAATGTTTCGAGGGATTTCGATACCCGACTGGATGACGCTATCCAAAAGTCGAGGGATTACCTGTTATCCCGGCAGGCGGAGGAAGGGTACTGGGTCGATGAGCTGGAAGCAAACGCCACCATCACGGCGGAGTTGATCTTTTTCATGCATTTCACCGACACGGTCGATCTGGAATTGCAGGCAAAGCTGGCCAATTATCTTCTGTATAAACAAAGAGATGATGGAAGCTGGCCGCTCTATTTTGGCGGACCCTGCGAGATCAACTCTACGGTAGAATCTTACGCGGCCTTGAAGCTGGCGGGCATTCCCGCAGACCGGGCGGAAATGGTGCGGGCGCGTGAAGCGATTTGGGCCAACGGCGGTATTCAAAAGACGCGTGTGTTCACCAAGATTTTTCTCGCCATGCTCGGGCAGATCCCTTGGGAAGTTTGTCCGGCCGTCCCGGTGGAGATCATCCTGTTCGGCAACTGGTTTCCGTTCAATATTTACGAAATGTCCAGTTGGTCGCGTGGCACCGTGGTTCCGCTGTCGGTCGTCATGAGCCATAAACCTGTGTTCCATCCGCCGGAAGGGCGCGATGTGAAGGAACTGTTCACGGAAAATGATTGCGAGTTGGTTATCCAACCCGATGGGTCCATGTTCAGTTCGTGGAGAAATTTTTTTATCGCCTTAGACGGATTCATCAAGTTCATTGGGAAATCGCCGTGGAAACCGTTCCGCAAAATGGCGCTTAAAAAAGCTAATCAATGGATTGAAGATCATCAGGAAGAAGAGGGTGACTTCGCAGGCATTCAGCCGCCGATGATCAACTCTATGCTGGTTTATCATTATAATGGAATGTCCAAAGACGATCCGCGATGGGTCAAGGGATGGGAAGCGATTGAAAGGTTTCTCATCCACAGGGAAGAGAACACAAATATGCAGGCCTGCGTTTCGCCGTTGTGGGACACAGCGATCTGCGCCAACGCGCTCTGCGATTCGGGAATGCCAACGGACCACCCGGCGCTGGTGAAAGCGGGTGAATGGATTTTGCAAAACCAGGTGACGAAAAAGGGCGACTGGATTGTTAAGAATCCGCACACGGTGCCCGGCGGCTGGGCCTTCGAGTTTTATAATCAGATCTACCCCGATTGCGACGACACGGCAGAGATTCTTATTTTCCTCGACCGGGTGCAATTGCCGAATCAAGCTCGCAAACTTAAAGAAACTGAGCGCGCCATGTCGTGGTTGCTCAGTATGCAATGCGGGAATGGCGGTTGGGCCGCGTTCGATATTGATAACGATCAAGAACTTCTCAACAGGGTGCCCTTCGCCGATCACGGCGCCATGCTCGACCTGCCCACAGCGGATGTGAGCGGACGCGTCTTGTGGATGCTAGGCTGGGTTGGATTTAAAAAAGATTATCCGCAAGTGCGAAGGCTGGTCGATTTCATTAAAAACGAACAGGAGAGTGACGGCTCGTGGTGGGGTCGTTGGGGTGTCAATTATATTTATGGAAGCTGGCTCGCGCTCACCGGGCTTAAATCCATTGGGGAGGATATGAGTCAACCGTTTGTACGCCGGGCAATGAAGTGGTACGAAGATCATCAGAACGAAGATGGCGGGTGGGGCGAAACCTGCACAAGTTACAAAGACCCGTCATTGCGCGGGACAGGTGAAAGCACCGTTTCGCAAACCGCCTGGGCGGTGATGGGAATGCTGGCTGGCGGCGAAGCAGAAAACCCGGCACTGAAACGCGGAGTCGAATATTTGTTGAAACAGCAGAAAGATTATGGGTCGTGGTATGAAGACGAATTCACCGGCACCGGATTCCCCATACACTTTTTCATCAAGTACCACATGTACCAACACTTTTTCCCATTGATGGCGCTATCAAGATACCGAACATCTGCAAAATAAAGTTTATGAATAAATTGTTTTTAAAAAAAATATTGTTTGTTATATTTTTTTTATGTATGGCTTCGTTTGCTTTTGCTCATGGAATGTCTGAAGCGGAAAAACAAACGATACTGGATGGAGGCAACCTTCAATACCTGAAAATTGGCGCGTCCCATATGTTGACAGGATACGACCACCTGTTATTTGTTTTTGGGATCGTCTTTTGTCTAACAACATTCTCTGATGTCGTCAAATACATTACCGCTTTTACGGTAGGGCATACTATCACTCTCATTTCAGCAACCTTGACGGGGGTTACTGTTAACTACTTTTTGATCGATGCCGTGATTGCCTTGAGCGTTTGCTATATCGGTTATGAAAATATTGGGGGATTCCGTAAATTTTTTGACAAGTCGCCCAATTTGCTTTGGGCGGTATTTATATTTGGCCTGATTCACGGATTGGGCTTGTCCACCAGGCTCCAGCAGTTACCTTTGGGGGACGAGGGAATTGTACTGCGAATTCTTTCCTTCAACCTGGGAATTGAGCTGGGGCAGATAAGCGCTTTATGTTTGATGGTTGCTTTGCTGTTTAAATGGCGACGCACCCAGTCTTTCCTGCAAATCAGCAACGTGTCAAATAACGGACTCATCCTCGCGGGCGGATTTTTGTTTTTGATGCAGATGCATGGATACGGGCATACCGCTCAGCCTGACGAATTTGGGTTCCCCGAGGACAATCATTTTCACGTCCATGAAAAGATGGAAACTCTTGCTTCAACCCCAACCCCCGGAAGCGAATATGGAATTGTCCCGGAAGACGATTCCCCCAAACTGTTTCCCAACGATCTTTGATTGATTAAATGAACACAGAAGCCCTCTCCCCAGGTGGAGAGAGGGCTTATTTTATCCTGTCGAGATGATTAGTATGTCGCTATTGGATCGGGGGTGCCAGCGGCCTGTTTACCGCGACAATCCACTAACTTGTTGTATTTAAATTAGTTAGTCTGTTTTATCTTCGTGAGAACTAAACTAGGGTCGTCAAATGTTTTGATATTTTGCAGGAAATATTTGCCGTTTTACGGTTCAGGACCTATATTTCAGATGAGGGCCAGTCCGTGTTTGTCGTGGGACAGGACTGGACTCAAGGGGAAGGTGCCTGAGGCGAAGAGTGGTTTGAGGCGTCTTCCCCGTCAACCTGAAAGGGGAAGAAAGGCCGGGTCTGCGTCTTTGCAGATCCGGTTTTTGTTTTTCCAGAGGGTGCAAATATTGAGGGGGAGTTGTGAACTTTGCTGGAACCGTGGTGCAATTTGTTGTATAAGGAGGGTTCATACTCAAATTTCCCAATAACTTTTATACGAGCCCATTATGCTTAGACTCTTTATTTTATCCCTAATTATTTTGTTTGCGGGGGTTTTGCCCGCCTGTGGTGATACAGATCAATCTCAAAGTGGTCCGGTAGTTCAACCCAAAAAAGAAACCACTTGGGTTCGCACGCAGAAGGTGCGGGCAACCAGAGATGAGCATTTTACCAATGAGAAGAAACCACTGGTAGAAGTTTCCGTTAATGCTTCCCTGCTGAAAAAACTCACTGCCGGGAAATCAGGTTCAAAGCAAGTAACAGACATGGCTTCGTGTCTGGCGCGACTGAATCCGCTGGATCTGCGAAGAACAGCAGTTCAAAAATCCGGGGGAATGTGGGGAGCCTTTGAGCGTAATGCGGAGGCGAAACCGTATTCCTTTAATGGAATGCAACTCGACAGCAACATGAACAAACTGGTCTTCGGTTTGAGGCATTTGTGCCAGACATCGAAAGGGGTGCCGTTGAATGAGGTCGCAAATGAGGTAGCGACATTGCTTGAAGCCAATGGCCGCGAAAAAGCGGAAAAGACTCTGATCGCTCGTGGGGAGCATCCCGCAGATGCGGAGAAGTTGATCAATTATGTAGAGACTGCCCGTAGGGACAGCGCGAGGAAGGTCGACTTTAAAACGATCAGTGGCAGTTTCGACAGGGCAGAAAGTTTGATCGACCTGTATGAAGAGTTGTCCAAGCGGTCGCTCGATGAAAAACCTGTGAATGCATTTATTTCCGATGGGGTCACTTTGCTCAAGGTGCTCAATGATTTTATTCAGACGGACAAGATCATGGTCATGGCTTTAAACGAAGATGTCCTGATTCCCTATCACAACATCGATCAAGATGGAGGGTGACAGCGCAGACAGTTAGTTTGTGTTCTTCATGGGCTGAGGTGCCAGTGCATCTTCAGCCCGTTTTGGTTCTGCGGTCCCAAGGAACAAAGTATTCCTCTTTCTGGAGTGCACTCAAGAAATTTTTGCAAGCCAATAAAAGATTCAGTCTATTTGGTTTCTCCAATCGGATTTTCCGATAGGAGGATCAGTCCCAGTAAAGAGCCTACGGCTCAACAGGGACAGGACCTGCGACCCCAAAGGGATCAAGTCTTTGTAGAGGCCGGAGGTCCAACAGATGCTATGCCAAGCAGCCGCTAGCCGTGAGGGTAGTAATGATCAGTTGAGGGTTGTTGCAGAGGGGCGGCGGGAAGTGCTTCGCGTTTTTCCTGTTTTGGTTTTAGGTTTTGCTTTGGCGGGTTTTTTCTTTCTGGCTTTGAATTTATTTCCGAAGGCTTCTTTGATTGCCTCATCCATATCCGAGACGGGGTGAAACTTCATTCCCTTTCTAATGTTGTCCGCAATTTCAGGGATATCCTTTTTGTTATCTTTGGGCAGGATGATATCGAAAATCTCTCCCCGATGCGCGGCCAGAGTTTTTTCCTTGAGTCCGCCAATAGGCAACACTTTTCCGCTCAGTGTCAGTTCGCCCGTCATCGCTATACCATGGCGTAGAGGGGTGTTGGTCAAAGCCGAGACCATGGCGATGGCCATGGTGATACCTGCAGATGGACCATCCTTGGGTACCGCGCCTTCTGGAATATGTATATGAATGTCAGTTTTCTGGTAGAAATCTTTTTTCAGCCCAAATTCTTCCGCTCGTGACCGCACATAACTGAGTGCCGCGTGAGCGGATTCTTTCATGACGTCACCCAGCGTACCAGTAGGTGAGAGTTTGCCACTACCAGACAAAACGGTGACTTCAATCGATAATAGTTCTCCGCCCACTTCTGTCCAGGCCAGGCCGGTAGCAACACCCACTGGAAGCGGTTCACTAGCTGGTCGGCGCTGATGCTTGGGCACGCCCAGATATTTGTTGATGGTTTTGCCTTCGATTTTGGTTGAATGCTTCTTTCCCTTGTCCACCACCACTCTCGCAACCTTGCGGCAGATGGTGGCTATTTCCCGTTCCAGATTACGCACGCCAGCTTCGCGAGTGTATTCATGCAGAATGCGCTGCAGACTATCCCTGGTGAACTTGACGTTGGTTTTAGTCAGCCCGTGTTCTTTCAATTTTTTAGGGATGAGAAATTTTTCTGCAATGCCTTGTTTTTCATCGTCCGTGTAACCATGCAGGCGGATCACTTCCATTCTGTCCAGCAGGGGTTGCGGTATTGTGTGGAGCACGTTGGCGGTGCAGATAAACAGGACCTGAGACAGGTCGTAGTCGGCCTCAAGGTAATGGTCGTTGAAATTGGCATTTTGTTCCGGGTCAAGCACTTCCAGTAAGGCGGATGAAGGGTCGCCACGAAAGTCAGAATTCATTTTATCAACTTCATCCAGCATAAAGACCGGATCCATCGTGCCTGCTTTTTTCATTCCCTGGATAATTTTACCCGGAAGTGCGCCAATATATGTTCTTCGATGGCCTCTGATTTCCGCTTCATCGCGAACTCCTCCCAGGGAAACACGAACGAACTTTTTTCCTGTAGCTTTGGCAATGGATTGCCCCAGGGAAGTTTTGCCTACACCGGGTGGTCCCGCAAGGCATAAGATAGGGCCTTTGATTTTTTTGACCAGCTTCATTACGGCCAGATGTTCGATGATACGTTCTTTAACTTTTTCCAACCCGTAATGATCTTTATCGAGCACCTTCTGCGCATCTGCGATTTTAATTTTATCGGCGCCTGTTCCTTTTTTCCAGGGGAGGTCAATAAACCATTCTATGTAGGTGCGTGAAACGGTCGCCTCGGCCGACATGGGTTGCATGAGTTCCAGCCGCCTCAGTTCCTTCGTGACTTTTTCATTGACCTCTTTGGGCAGATTGCATTTTTTAACTTTTTGTGTGAGTTCATCAATGTCGGTTTTAAACTCATCGCGTTTTCCAAGTTCCTTCTGGATGGCCTTGATTTGCTCATTCAGATAAAATTCTTTTTGACTACGTTCCATTTGTTTACGGACACGCCCATGAACCCTTTTTTCAATTTTAAGGATTTCCATTTCCGATTTCAAGATGCTGAGCAATTTATCCAACCGGTCGCCCGGATTAAAAGTTTCCAGAAGGTCCTGCTTGTCGGAGGTTTGAAAAACCATGTATGCGGCGATGGTATCTGCGTAACGATGCGGCTCAATGATATTTGCTGTAGCGGAAACCGCTTCGAGAGGAATTTTCTGGTTCAGCTTGACGTATTGTTCAAATACATTGCCAACACTTCTCATGAGAGCTTTCAGGTCGGGCGTGACCTGCTCATTTTCCTGCACGCGCTCAATTTCAACTTGATAGAAATCAGGGTTGCCGTTGAAGTTGATGATGCGTCCGCGTTGCAGGCCTTCGACCAGCACTTTCATGGTGCCATCGGTCAATTTCAGGATTTGTAGAATATTGGCGATGGTGCCCGTTTCAAAAATATCTTTTGGCGCTGGATCGTTGTGATTCGGGTTACGCTGTGCGGCGAGAAAAATATTTTTTTGCTCGGCCATGGATTTTTCCAGAGCGCAGACAGACTTGTCGCGTCCAACGAAAAGCGGAATCACCATGAACGGAAAAACAACAATATCCCGTAGCGGGAGAAGCGGTAACAAGGGGTGGTCTGAATTCATTTAGCTTGCCTGCTTTTGCTTGTGGTAAACGATGAGCGGTTCTTCGCTGTTTTTGATGACCTCTTCGTTGACCACAACCTCCTCGATATCTTCCCGGGAAGGCAGATCGAACATGATATCAAGCATATGTTCTTCCAGCACCGAGCGCAGGCCACGCGCGCCAGTTTTCTGGGCAATGGCTTTTTCGGCGATTTCGCGAATGGCGCCATCGGTGAACTTGAGTTTGACATTTTCAAACTCGAAAAGTTTCTGGTACTGCTTGGTCAGCGCATTTTTCGGTTCGGAAAGCACTTTCATCAATGCTTCCACATCAAGTTCGTTGAGTGTGGAGACGACCGAAAATCGACCTACAAATTCGGGAATGAGTCCGTATTTAAGAAGGTCTTCCGGTTGCACTTTCTGGTAGGCGGTCTCTATGTCAACCTTGGTTTTAGATACCGGTTTCTGTCCGAATCCGAGAGCCTTTTTCCCTATGCGATTGCGGATGATGCTATCGAGTCCAACGAACGCACCGCCGCAGATAAAAAGAATATTCGTTGTGTTGACTTGCAGAAATTCCTGATGCGGGTGCTTGCGACCCCCCTGTGGCGGCACGCTGGCGGTGGTGCCTTCAATAATTTTCAGCAAAGCCTGTTGCACACCTTCCCCTGACACATCACGAGTGATGGAAGGGTTCTCCGTTTTACGGGATATTTTATCGACTTCATCAATATAGATGATTCCGCGTTCCGCTTTTTCTACATCGTAGTCGGCGGCCTGCAATAGCTTCAAGATGATGTTTTCCACGTCTTCGCCAACGTAACCGGCTTCGGTCAGTGTTGTAGCATCGACAATCGTGAATGGTACGTCTAGGATTCTAGCCAATGTCTGGGCCATCAGGGTTTTTCCAGAGCCTGTAGGGCCGATGAGCAGGACATTACTTTTTTGCAATTCGACTTCCTCCATTTCCACATTGGACTCGACTCGTTTGAAGTGGTTGTGAACAGCTACCGAAAGAATTCGTTTGCAACGGCTTTGTCCGACAATGTAATGGTCGAGGTGCTGAAAAATATCTTTGGGTTTGAGCAGGTGTTGAAAGTCTTCTGTCTTTTCCTGCGCCCATTCTTCCACCATGATCTCATTGCAGAGTTCGATACATTCATCGCAAATAAACACAGTTGGACCGGCGATCAGCTTTTTGACTTCTTCCTGGCTCTTACCGCAGAACGAGCATCTGTAGTTGCCGTTGTTCGCTGAACTTTTTTTACCCATGGAGTTCCTCGATGGAAAGTTAGGAAAAAAGGAAGCTCACGCTTCCAGTCAGAATTTATTATTTCTTATCCTTATTTTCTGCTTCTTCATGTCTAGTGATCAGTTTGTCAATCAAACCATAATCCAGAGCTTCCTGACCCGTCATGTAGTGGTCGCGTTCGGTATCTAAGCGAACCTTCTTCGGGTCTTGCCCGGAATGTTCTGCCATAATACCGTCAAGAATTTCACGAATCCGCGAAATCTCTTTTGCCTGGATTTCGATATCCGTGTGCTGTCCCTGAAACCCACCGCTCGGCTGGTGAATCATGATCCTTGCATGTGGCAGGGAATGACGTTTGCCATTGGCTCCCGCCGCGAGGAGCAGGGCACCCATGCTGGCCGCCTGTCCGATGCAGATGGTCTGCACGTCGGGTTTAATATATTGCATTGTATCGTAAATAGCCATGCCGGAACTGACCTGTCCACCGGGACTATTGATATAAAGGTAAATATCCTGATCAGGTTCGTCCGACTCCAGAAACAACATCTGCGCGATAATCACGTTGGCCATGTGATCGTCCACCGTTGTGCCGAGGAAGATGATTCGATCCTTGAGCAAACGGGAATAAATATCGTAAGACCGCTCTCCGCGACTGGTTTGTTCAACAACAATTGGAACTAACTGATTGTGAATTTGCGTCATAGATTTCTTCTCATAGTTAAAAAGGATAAAGCCAAAACACGTTTGCCCGGCGCGTCAGACATTTTCAGGCAAACGTAGTAAGCCTTTGAAAATTAGATAGATATACATGCTGAGCCTTAATTATCATCAATATTGGCTGTGCTGTCAACCATTTCTTCCTTGATCTGGACTTTCTCCATCACGGCATCCAGAGTCTTGTCTCGTTTGATTCTGCTTTGTAGTCGCTCCAGAACGCCGCTTTTTGCCCATTCCTTTTTCATTTTATTGGCGTCCGCACCCCCCATCATCCGCACCAGATTATTGATTTCCGCATTGAGCTCGTTCTCATCAACCTTAATATTGAAGGTCGTGCCCAATCGGTCGAGCAGGAGCTCCTGTTGCAAAAGTTCGATAGCGCTTTGCCGATGTTCTTTGCTTTGTGAGTCTGATATATGTACTTCCTCTTCATTGATGGGGTCTGTCTGGCCTTTGGCCTGTTGCTCCTTTTTTAAAGCTTGGATCACCATATGCTTGATTTGTTCTTCAATGAGGCCTTCGGGAACTTCTATAGGATTCAATTCAATAATTTTTTTTGGGATTAGTTTTTTGGCTTCCCGCTTGGCATTTCCGCGAGCGTGTTCCTCAAGCTCGGCCCTGGTTTTTTGTTTCATATCACCCATACTCGCGAATTTGTTTTTGGGTTCAACGTTTTTAGCGAAGTCATCGTTGAGTTCCGGCAGTTGATTTTCCTGAATCCCTTTCACTGAAACGTGGAAAGAAACCTTTTTGCCCGCAATGGATTCATTAGCCTTGTAATCGGCCGGAATGTTGACAGGGATATCTTTTGCATCTCCCGCAGACATGCCGATGAGTTGGTTCCCCATATCCGGTAACAGGTATTGCGAACCGATCTGGACTATATGGTCCTTGCCCTCTCCGCCCGCAAAGGGTTCCCCGTTGAGCGTGCCTTTGAAATCCAGTTTTATGAAGTCCTTATCTTTAACAGGCCGGTCTGTCACCTGCGCCTTGGTGGCCTGTTGCTCCCGGTAGTAGTCGATGATCTTATCTACATCCTCATCGGTAACCCGTTGAATCTGAAGGGGGAGCTCCGTTTTTGAGTAGTCGCCGATTTCAAACTCAGGAACGATTTCAACCGAAGCGGCAACACTGATATCGGTTCCTTCTTCGGCCTGAACTTCCAGAAGCTTTGGCGGACTCACCGAGCGCAACCCTTTTTCCGCGACCACTTCGGCGAGCCGTTCACTAATGAGTTGGGTCATGACTTCTTTTTTTACCTCAGGGCCAAACCTTTTTTCCAGCATTGCCATCGGGGCTTTACCTGGACGAAACCCAGGAATTTTTGCCTGTCGGGCGAGGTTGCGGTAAGAACTCTGGACCTGGGCCTGATAGTCCTTGTGCGCAATATCAAACTTGATTTTCTTTTTGCAGGAGTCGATGTCTTCTATTTCAACGTTCATAAGTCTCTTAGTGGAAAAATTGTAAATGCGGATGAGAGGACTTGAACCTCCACGGGTTGCCCCACATGATCCTAAATCATGCGCGTCTGCCAGTTCCGCCACATCCGCAAATTCGGTTTAATTTGAATTGTCAAAGTTTATCGGTGTCAAACTAACGATCAGCCAATTCTGAGGGAGTGGATAAGGGAAATCAATGTTTTTTTAGTCAGGACACCCCGATAGCGCAATGTTTTTAGCGTTCTATTATTTTGGCCGTGACTGGGGTTTGTGATCCGCAGGAGCAATAAAATGGTCTGGCGGATGAAAACCTTTGGGTACCGTGCAGTTGGGGAAGATCCAGTTGTTTTTTCCGATCAGGGCGCCCGGACATATCACCGCATTACAGCCAATCTCCACATTGTCGCCTACGATTGCACCAAACTTTGAAAGCTGGGTTGGAATCGGACCGTTCTCCATAGGAATTTCAATATCAGCAATGAAATCTTCCATCTTTTCCTGAAGATTGCGGAATTGAACATTGGCCAAGCGCGATCCTGCGCCCATATTGACGTAACTTCCCAGTATGCTATCGCCGAGATAATTGAAATGCCCCGCTTCCACATGGTTCATGAGCATGGAGTTTTTAACTTCCGTGCAGTGGCCCACCACACAGCGGTCGCCCACTATGACATTACCCCTCATGTAGGACCCTTGGCGGATATCGTTGTTTTCACCGATGATCGCTGGACCTTTGATGATGGCCGAAGGCTCAAGAGTCGTTCCACTTCCAATTCGAATGCCAAGAGTTTTGGACATGATGGGGTTTTTCAGTTTGATCCATTGCTCGACAACAATACCTCTCACAGAAGGACTGGAATCCACTGTGAGACCGGGCAACGATTCCAGAGAGTCACCGGATTCATCTTTGCTCAAGGCGGTGCGGACCAAACGCTCAAGGTTTTTAAGCGGGTCCCACACTTGTTCGATATTCTGGAAAATATCCTTATGGGCGAAGTGATCCAGTTGAGGAAAATAGATGTCTGTAAAAAAACTCATATTGTTGAGCCTGAGGCAATAATGTTATTTCTGATCTAGCAGAAATAGTATGTATAGATTAATTTTGATGCCTGTTTAATTCAATTTAAATTATGAAC
>MPLX02182365.1_pt1 | contig 16608 bp, 14 predicted proteins | sample 1617341 | NCBI WGS metagenome assembly MPLX02 (sample SAMN05944804, study PRJNA350692) | marine metagenome | biome: marine; feature: ODZ; material: water; isolation source: 120 m water sample filtered on 0.2 um supor filter | place: Pacific Ocean | collected 2012-04-08 | depth 120m m | reverse complement strand
GTCGATGGCGATTCGCGCCGTCCCCGATCTTGAACAAGGCTTCGTCGATGAAACAAGGGTCATTGTCAGTGTTGTCGCCTTCGAGCGTCGGACGTACGCTTCGCCACCTGATTTACGCGAACCCGCTCTATCGACTGACACTCAGGGGCCGCACGCCGGATACACTTCGCATCCGCCCGCCATCCTATCGCTTTGGCGATCCTGAAATTGGCCGGGCAATTCTTGAGGGGACTTTCACTCTGTCTCACCATCGACGGCAGCTGGACGAAGATCCGTGGGCTGCGCCACTGGAGTCGCAATTGCAAAGCGCCGATTTGCATGGATTTTCCTGGCTGGCCGATCTGTTTGCGGCCGGAAGTGAGGAGGCCCGAAGGCGGGCAGGTCGATTGCTTTTAGGCTGGGTCGAGAAAAATAGTAAATGGCAGGAGCTTCCCTGGCGGGCGGATGTTCTGGGAGAGCGCCTTGGTGCCTGGCTTGCTTTTTATGATTTCCTGGCCCTGGAACAAGAACAAACCAAAGCCGTTCTCCTTGAAATGGCGATGGTTCAGACCCGACATCTGGCTCGAAGCTGCGCACAAGCCCCCGGCGACGCCCGTTCCTTCAAGGCAATTCAGGGGCTGGTTTTCGCGGCTGTGTGCCTGCCCGGCGCCGAAAGCCACCTTGATTTTTCTCTTGGACTTCTCGAACACGAAATCAACCGACAAATATTTCCAGACGGGGGTCATATTGAACGCAATCCATCGCGCGTTCTCGAACTATTGTCCCGCTTTAACCAGATCAGGGCACTCCTTGTCGCCGCCCACATAGAAGTCCCCATGGAACTACAGGGGGCCATAGATCGCATTCCGCCGATGCTGCGGGCCTTGCGTCTTGGGGACGGCGCCTTGGCAATGTTTAACGGTGGACTTGAAGAAGACAGGGGCCAGATTGATGCGGTGCTGACAGAAACCGGCGTCAGGGGCAAGGCCCTGACCAGCGCTCCCCACAGCGGATTTCAAAGGCTCGTCGCCGGTCGCACCGTGATCATTGTAGATACAGGCAAACCCCCGCTGACAGGGGGCATCAACGCTCACGCCGGTAGTCTCAGTTTTGAAATGAGTGTCGGCAAAGACAGGCTCATTGTTAATTGTGGCGCTCCGGGCTCGGAGAGTGACCACTGGTTGGACGCCATGCAGGGAACGGCCGCTCACTCAACTTTATCCGCCGATGAAAAAGACTCCGCGCAGTTTGGCAGTGACGGCTCGGTGACCACTGGCCCTTCAAACGTCGAATGCCTTCGACGCGAAGCCGATGGCTCTGTCTGGCTTGAGACCTCCCACGATGGATATCGACGCTCGATCGGTATTTTGCATCGCCGTAAATTGTACCTGGAAGCATCCGGCGAAGATTTCAGGGGTGAGGATATTATCGAGGGTTCTGGCGGTAACGCTTTCAACGTGCGTTTTCACCTGCACCCCGGAGTTCACGCCTCCCGGGTTGAGGGCAAATCAACTATATTGCTGAAACTGGCTCATGGGGCTGGCTGGGAATTTCAAGCCTCGGGAGGCAGTATCGACCTCGAGGAAAGCATCTATCTTAATGGCCGTGATGAACCTCGACGATGCGAACAAATTGTTATCTCGAGCCCTTTGCACGGGAACGGCGCCCAGATTAAATGGCGGCTGCATAAAATTTAACCGGGCTATGCAGTTGACCGCCCACGCTACTAGTTCACCCCAGCGTAAGACTGAACACAGGATGCCGTTTTTTCCTTTCACCCCGGGTTCCTCATTGAGACCACCATGTTTGGCAACTATCCCCGGACGCAAGGGCAATGATTGCACATATTTGTTCCGACGTAATGGTGGCCGGGGCGCTGGAGGGGCGTCGGGTGTGCAGCTTTATTTCCTTGGCATCAGAACCGTGTAGTCGAAGTCCAGTACGACCGAGGGCGCATATTTACCGTCTTCTCCCTTATCGGGAAACGCTTCGCACGACTGGTCCTTACAGGCAACGGTACGCACGCGCAGGGCGCCGATATCGTCTCGCCCGGAGATTTTGGATTTTCCCAGTATTTCACTCCAGGCGTAAATCGTATCGCCGCCAAAGCTTGGTGCCGTATGGCTGCCGCCATTGATGGCGACGATGCGAACTACATTTGCCAGGCCGTTGAACGACAGGGACCGGGCCAGGGAAATTACATGGCCGCCATAAACGATACGGCGACCAAAACGCCCTTCTTTTTCCGTATGCTGGTTAAAGTGCACCTTGGCCGTATTCTGATAAAGCCGGGTGGCGATCATATGGTCGGACTCTTCAATGGTCATGCCATCGACATGATCGATTTTCTCTCCCGCGTCATAATCGTCCCAAAGCGCAGCACTTCCTGACAGCATGGTGTCGAAGGTGGCCATTTCCAGGCCTTCGGGAATGATCAGGTCTTCATCAACGACAAAAGCAGGTAACTCGGGAACCACAGGTTCCGGTGCCGGGGCTGACAAGTTATTTTTTTTGACCATGACCCAGCGAATGTAGTCTAGCACCGGTTCATCGCGTTGATTGACGCCGGCGGAATGAACGTAAACCACGCCGGTTTTACCGTTCGAGTTTTCCTTCAGGCCTATTACCTTAGATGTCGTGCGCAGGGTGTCGCCCGGATAAACGGGTGCGCCAAAACGTCCCGCCGCGTACCCCAGGTTAGCTACCGCGTTTAATGAAATATCGGGAACGGTTTTTCCGAAGACCACATGAAAGGCCAGCATATCGTCGATGGGTGCGGCTTCAAAACCCAAAGACATGGCGAACATGTCCGATGAATGAACGGCGAAACGAGTCCCGTATAGCGCTGTGTAAAGAGAGGCGTCACCCTCGCTAACCGTTCGAGGGGTGGCGTGGACGATTTCCTGGCCAAGGGAAAAATCTTCAAAAAAATTACCGGGATTGGTTTTGTTACTCATTTACCTATGCTTCCCTTTCTGCAGCCGCAATCGCTTCGGTCATGGCGACCAGACGTTGAGCGTTTTCCACATGGAGGTTTTCGATCAACTTTCCTTCGACAACAATTACCCCTTTGCCTTCTTTTTCAGCTTTGGCGTGGGCGGTGATGATGGTGCGCGACCAGTCTATTTCGTCTTGCGACGGGGCGAAAACCCTGTTGGCGACATCGATGGTCTTGGGATGGATCAGGGTTTTTCCATCAAAGCCCAGTTCCAGGCCCTGGACACACGAATATTCGAAACCCTCGTCATCGGCGAGGTCGAGATGAACGCCATCGATAACCGCGATTCCCGCCGCCCGCGCCGCCAGCAGACAAAGGCCCAGACTGGTGATCATCGGCAGCCGTTCCCTGGTATGGGCGGCCTGAAGATCTTTGGCAAGATCGGACGTGCCCAGGACCAGGCCCCTCATCCGCGGACTGGAAAAGGCGATTTCTTCCGCGTGCAACATGCCCAAAGGTGTCTCCATCATGCACCAGATCGCCAGGTCATCCGGCGCTCCGGCGGCAATCATCAGCTTCTCGGCATCCTGAACCATGACCGCGCTGTCGACCTTGGGTAGCAAAATGGCATGAGCGCCCGATGTCGCCATTGCAGTGACGTCGTCTTTGCCCCAGGTGGTATCCAGACCATTGACTCGAACAATCAATTCCCGCTGACCGTAACCGCCTTGTTTCAAAGTTTCCAGGATTTGCTCACGCCCGGATTCCTTCGCGTCGGGTGCGACGGCATCTTCCAGATCCAGGATCAGGCCGTCGGCAGGCAGGCCACGTCCTTTTTCCAGGGCCCGGGCATTGGAGCCGGGCATATACAAAATGCTGCGTCGGGGGCGGGCGGTGGTAGTCATTTTGAATCCTCTTCAAGCGTAATTGTGCGGTTGCGAGAAGCTACATCCTGATCAATGCATAAGGCAAGGGCCTGTTCCGCACTGCTCATTCGGAACTGAACCGGATCGGCGCATATAATGCGCCGAACTTTAGAACCACCACACCAGGGCAAAAATGGAAACGGGGGAATAATTCTCCCCCTCCCTGGTTAAAAATTATTTGAAGTTTCTTTTTACCAGTTCTTCGGCAATCTGAATGGTGTTCAACGCCGCACCCTTGCGCAGGTTATCCGCGACAACCCAAATGTTGAGCCCATTATCGACCGTCGGATCGCTACGGATACGACTGACATAAACCGCGTCTTCTCCGGCGCACTCTGCAGGCGTCACGTAACCCTCATCTGCGCGGTGATCAACGACGATTACGCCGGGTGCATTTTTCAGCGCCTGGCGGGCCTCATCGTCGGAAATTGAACGGGCGAATTCCAGATTGATCGCCTCCGCATGACCGATGAACACCGGCAGGCGCACACACGAGGCTGTCACCTTGATCTTGGGGTCGAGTATCTTTTTCGTCTCGACCACCATCTTCCATTCTTCCCTGGTTTGACCGTCGTCCATGAACTTGTCGATATGGGGAATGGCGTTAAAGGCGATCTGCTTGGGGAAGACCTGTTGGTTCGAGCTTGTCGGCTCGTTGACAAAAATGCCGCGAGTTTGATTGAACAACTCGTCCATGGCTTTCTTGCCGCCGCCGGATACCGATTGGTAGGTGGAAACAACGACGCGCTTGATCTGCGCCAGATCGTGCAGAGGCTTCAAGGCCACAACCATTTGCATGGTCGAACAATTGGGGTTGGCGATAATGCCTTTTTTCTTGTAACCGGCGATGGCGTCGGGGTTAACTTCCGGCACAACCAGCGGCACATCCGGGTCCATACGGAAGTGGGATGTGTTGTCGATAACGACCGCGCCAGCGGCGGCGGCTTTCGGGCTGTATTTTGCTGAAACGGAAGCGCCAGGGCTGGAAAGAACGATATCAACGCCGTCAAAGTCAAAGGTCGCCAGATTCTCGACCTTTAGCACTTCATCTTCGCCGAAGGAAATTTCCGACCCTGCTGAACGCTCGGACGCCAGCGCGATGACTTCATCCACCGGGAATTCCCGCTCGGCCAGAATATTCAAAAGTTCCCGACCTACGTTCCCCGTAGCGCCGACAACGGCAACTGTATAACCCATTTTCTTTGCTCCATTTTATCGAAGGAAAGCCTGACACCAAATAAGCGAAAGGCCCGCCGGACGATGCCGCGGGCCTTGTTATTTGCGCATAAGAAACGGCCCCGGCTATTTGCCAGTGGTGGTTTTCTTAGTGGTTGTGGTCATCTCGACGCGCATAAGGCTTATTCCCTAAAATTACGGCGACACTCATACCCCATAGGAACCCGGAAAACAAGGGGTTTAGAATTTATCCGCAGGGCAATCGCATTTGAACTTACAACTTGTTTCCCTTGAAAACAGCCTTGCCCTTTTGAACCGAATCGATTGATAACGATGACTTCCTGATTAAGCTATTGGCACAAAATTGAAATGCGATTGCCCTGACACCGGCGTTGACACTCACCCAAGAGGCTATAGAATTGCTTTGAAATTAATTTTCCCTCTTGTAAAAAAAGGAAAGCCCCCATGAATGTTGACAGGCTTGTTTTTGCTTTTGCCGGCGGTTTCATCCTGGCCAGCGTCGCGCTAACGCATTTCCATCATCCAAATTGGATGTGGTTAACCGTCTTCGTTGGTGCCAGCCTGTTTCAGGCGGCATTCACCAGGTTTTGCCCACTGGCTATTATTTTGAAAAAAATCGGCGCGAAGCCCGGTAACGCTTTTAACTAATTAGCTGAAATCCAGGCGTCTTTCATCAATGCCGGCCGGGTCCTCGTGGATTAAAACCTCGGCATTGGGGAAAGCGTCTTCGATTTTATACATCACCGCTTCGGCAATCACGTGAGCTTCTTTCAGGGAGATGTCACCGTTCATATCCAGGTGAAACTGGATAAACAGGTTCATACCTGACGAACGGGTCCGCATGTCATGAAGACCAAGTACGCCGGGATGTCCAAGGGCGATTTCTTCAATCCGTTTGCGTTCATTTTCCGGCAATTCGTGATCCATCAGCAGATCCAGGGACTTCGTACCGATTTCCCAGGCCCCACGGAAAATATAAAGCGCAATGGCGACGGCGATTAACGGATCGACAAACAACCATCCAAATTGTGACACCAGGACCAGCGAAACGATTACGCCCAGATTGACCAGCACGTCCATTTTGTAATGCATGGAATCGGCCTGAATGGCGACGGAACCGGTTTTCTTGACGACATAACGTTGAAAACCGATCAGCAGAAGCGTGAACACGATTGAAACGCCCATAACGCCAAGGCCGGCGTCTATGTTCACCACATCTCGGGGATGCAACAACCGGTCACCAGCTTCAAAAAGGATAAACAGCGCGGAGCCGCTGATGAAGGCCGCTTGTGCAAGCCCCGCCAATGGCTCGGCCTTGCCATGACCAAAGCGATGTTCCTTGTCTGCCGGTTGCAAGGCATGATGGACGGCATAAAGGTTGATTAACGACGCCCCGACATCCAGCAAGGAGTCGATCAGGGTCGATAGCAGGCTTAAGGACTCGGTCGCAATCCAGGCACCGAACTTAAACAATACCAGCGACGATGCGACAGTCACGGCGCCATAGGTCGCCATTTTCATCAACCGCGCCGCCGCAGGGTCCGTTTGAGAGTCTTTCGCTTTGTTTGTGGTCTGTTCGTCAGTCATTGCAGTTTTTTCAAGGGAACAGGAACTCGGTCGTCCAACCTTCTTCACCAAGAGTGTAAACCAGCCTTTCGTGCAGCCGAAACGGCTTGTCGGTCCAAAACTCGATCATGGCCGGGGCAACCCGGTAACCTGACCAGAAGTCCGGGCGGGGAACCTCGCCAATGTGAAATTTAGCGGTATATTTGGCAACCCGCTTTTCCAGTTCAAAACGGTTCGGAAGCACCTGTGATTGTTTCGACGCCCAGGCCCCGATACGGCTAGCCCTTGCGCGTGACGCAAAATATGCGTCGGCTTCCGCATCGCCAACGAGTTCCACGGTTCCTTCTATGCGCACCTGGCGCCTCAGGGATTTCCAATGAAAACAAAGCGCAGCCTTCGAGTTGGCGCTCAGTTGTATGCCCTTGCGGCTGACCAGATTCGTGTAAAACGTAAAGCCACGGTCATCAACGTTTTTTAGAAGCACCATACGCGAAGACGGCGTTCCATCCTCGCCTACCGTCGCCAGACTCATGGCGTTGGCGTCGTTGGGTTCGGTTCTTTCCGCCTCGCCCATCCATTCCCTGAATAGTTCAATCGGGTCTCGGTCCGTGGTGACAGTCATGGTGTCCTTGCTTTAATATCATTATCAGATTCTTGAACAGAGCCTTTTGGCGTTCCTGGATCGAACATTCATGGTAATATGCTTACCCGTCAAGGCCCGTGTCATGTTCAAAAAGACTTTAACCCTGTTGCTTTTGTCTCTTTTCCTCGTGTCGGGCCGCGTTTGCCGTCAGGAAGATGGCACCTAGAAGATTGTTGAATGAGAGACCCCTACGATACTCTTGGCGTTCCGCGCAACGCCAGCGCCGACGCTATAAAAAAGGCGTACCGCAAATTGGCGCGTGAGCATCACCCGGACAGTTCCCCCAACAACCCAAAAGCCGAAGACCGTTTCAAGGACCTTTCCACAGCCTATGACATTCTGTCGGACTCAAAAAAACGCGCCAGTTACGACCGTGACGAGATCGACGCCACGGGCAACCCGGTACGAGGTGGCCACGCCCGGTATCCCGGCGGTGGCGGGCAACGCACGCGCCACCGCAGCCCCTTTGACGATTTTTTCAAACGCCACGGTGCGCGCCAGAATGCCGACCTCAGGATTGACGGATCAGACGTTTCGTATTCCCTGAAAGTCAATTTTTTGGATGCCGCTCTGGGTGCCAACAAGACCGTCAGCATGACGAATGGTAAACGTCTCGCAGTAACCGTGCCGCCCGGTACGCGCAACGCCCAGGTTCTGCGCCTGAAGGGTCAAGGCATGGACGGTATCGGTGGCGGTAAAAACGGCGACGCCCATGTGGAAATTATCGTCAAGCCGGACGACCTGTACCGTCAGGAAGGCGACGACATCCACATGGGTCTACCCATTTCCCTGCCGGAAGCCGTGCTTGGCGCAAGCGTCGAAGTTCCCACCATTCATGGCCCGGTCAAACTGAATATCCCCACCGGGTCCAATACGGGAACGGTTATGCGCCTGAAAGGCAAAGGGGTCGAGAACAAGAAAAAGAAGTCCAAAGGTAACCAGTTCGTTACCCTGAAAGTTGTCTTACCGAAGAATGAAAACAACGAACTTTCTGATTTTGTTAGAAAATGGGCCAAAAACAACGACTACGATGTGCGAGGCGTCGAACTGAAGTCAAAATCCGGCGAAGCCAAAGCGGACTAACTTTCCTTTGAGCATCCCTGAAAAACCAATCACAATTATCATCTGTGCCAACCAGCGGCTCGAATATCTGGTGCCAGAATGTGGAACGGGGACGTAGATTGAAATTCATTCGTCCACCCGACTGGACCCGTCCCAGGGGATATAGCAACGGCGTTCTGTCGCTGGGCCGTACGGTTTATCTGGCAGGGATCGTCGGCTGGAACAAAAATCAGAAATTTGAAACGAGTGATTTCGCCGGACAATTCCGCCAATTGATGATCAACATCGTCACGTTATTGAAGGAAGCAGACGCCAAACCGGAGCACATCGTCAACATGACCTGGTATGTCGCCGACAAACACGAATATTCCTCGTCGCTAAATCAGATTGACGATGCCTACCATGAGATTATCGGGGCGCATTACCCAGCCATGACGATTATCGAAGTGAATGGATTCGTCGCCAAGGGCACCCGGCTGGAAATCGAAACGACCGCCGTCATTTCTGACTTTGAGTAACGGATCGGGCGCGCCAACCGGGGCCGGACACTAGCCGTTTGATTAGGTGCCAAGTTTTCTATAGCCGGCTCTTTAGAATCATTCTATAGAATACATACGAAAACTGGTGACGCCACCTGACTAAGCAAAGGAAAAACTATGAAAGCAGAAGACCACCGAAAAGTAGCACAATGGCACCTTAAACAGGCCGAATTACATGAGAGTGAAGGCGGATATTCATGCGGATGCCCCGCAGATGAACAAAGTCGCAAAATCATTGAAATTGTTGATTCTGGCGTTATCGAAGAAGAAAAATCTTGCTCATTGGTCTGAATGGTCAGTGATAAAGGTGCTTCAGGTAAGAAGCAATACCAACTCGCATGGCATTGCTACCAACGGCCCCGCCCAAGTGGCGCGGTTACCTTTTTTATGGGGAAAGTCTGCCTTACCATACAACCGTAGAAGTTTATCGTGGCTGTTGATTTTCGCGACAGGCCTGACCTAGCGCCCCATCATTGAAGGCAGGAACAGGCTTACCGTCGGCACTAAAATGAGCAGAGTCAGACGCAGGATATCGGCGATCCAGAACGGGGTGACGCCTTTGAATATAGTCGTTGTGCTGACCTCGGGCAGTACGCCCTTCAACACGAACACGTTCAGGCCAACGGGTGGCGTGATCAGACTAATTTCCGTGACCACGACAACGACGATACCGAACCAGATCAGCACCATATCCGGGGGCATCATGCCGCCAAAATCAAGGCCGGATACCAATGGGTAAAAGACCGGCACCGTCAGCAGGATCATCGATAGCGATTCCAGAATGCAACCCAGCACCACGTAGACCAGCATGATTAGCAGGACAACGGTAAGGGGCCCCAGATTAAAGCTTGAAACCCAGTCGGTCAGCAGGGTCGGCATATCGGCAACGTTGACGAAGTTGGAAAACATCAAGGCGCCAATAAGGACGCTGAAAATCATCGCCGTGGTGCGCACTGTCTCCAGCAAAATTTCATAAAGCGACGTCCAGGTCAGGCGACGGCGCAGCAGGGCGAACAGGAAAGCGCCCGAAGCACCGATACCGGCAGCCTCTGTCGGAGTAAATATGCCGCCGTAAATGCCGCCCATCACCAGGATGAACAGCAGGATAACGCCCCACACCCCGGAAAGGGCTTTCATACGACCTTTCCAGGGCATTCGCTCGCCCGGCGGTCCGGCTTCGGGATTGCGCCAGATGGTGAACTGAACTGCGGCCAAATAGAACATCATGCCGACAAGTCCCGGAATGACGCCAGCCATGAACAAAATGCCGATATCCTGTTCCGTCATGATGCCGTAGATCACCAGAATAACGCTCGGGGGAATAAGGATTCCCAGCGTACCGCCCGCAGCGATGGCGCCGGTTGCAAGGCTGTCGGAATATCCGAACTTGCGCATGGACGGCATGGAAACTTTCGCCATGGTCGCGGCGGTTGCAAGGCTTGATCCGCATACGGCGCTAAAGCCGCCACAGGCTACGACCGTGGCCATGGCGAGACCGCCCTTGCGGTGACCAAGGAAGGCGTTGGAAGCGGCGTATAACTCATCGGAAAGTCCGGCCCGGGTGACGAAGTTTCCCATCAGGATAAACAACGGCACGACGGACAGGCTATAAGCCAGGCCGGTTTCATAGGTGACGGTCGCGATCATCGCCATCGTGGCGTCCAGGCCAACGATAAGGCCAAAGCCGACAACGCCGACAAATCCCATGGCGAAGGCAATCGGTAGACGCAGGGCGACCAGTAACAAAAGGGCCGTGAACCCAAGGATAGAGGCAATCAAGTCATCGTCCCTTCTTCAGGTCCAGGGGCACCTGGATTTTCTTTATGTAACAAGCAACGCCATCCGTGATGCAGAAAAATCAAGGAAGTCAATCCTGCCATGGCGCACATGAAAAATGTCGCCGGGGCCATCGGTATCAACAAAATTGCTGTCGTGTCTCCATAGGTTACGGCGTCCAGCGCCCTGATCCACAATTGATAACAAACAATAGCCATCATGGACCCGCACAGCAGGCAGATAATGCCATTGCGAACATGCTCTACGGCGTGGGGCATAAAGCGGTCAAACAAATCGACGGTGATGTGTTCGCTGCTCATCGTCATCAGGGGCAATCCGGCGAAAATCAGTGTCGCCAGCATAATTTCGGTTATTTCAAAACCGCCCGGCACCGGTGTGTTGAAGAAATACCGCCCCCACACATCAACGAAGGTCAGGACCATCATCGCAAATAACAGCGTGGCGGCGAGCCCGCCGAGAAACCGGGCCACCCAATGGATGACCCGGCCTTTTTCTTGCTGTTGTCCAGTGCTCAAGGTTTGAAGGTAATCTTAGTTGTCAGCGGCAACTTTGGCGATTTCAGTCCTCAGATCAGACATGATCTTCGCACCGTCCATGCCTTTTTCCTTCACCTTGGCGACCCAGGCGGCTTCGATCGGATCGCTGACAGCCTTGATTTCCCCGACAAGCTTGCTGCTGGCATCAATAAGCGCGATACCGGCTTCGTTCATTGCGGCGACGCCTGCGGCATCGGCGGCATCCCAGGCCTTGCCTGAAATACGAGCGAAGTTTTCACCCGATACTTTCATCATCGCAGCCTGATCGGCGGACGAAAGGCTATCGAACTTTTTCGGGTTCATAACCAGGAAAAAGCTGGTGTTATACAGGCCACCGGGAACGATGGTGCCATGTTTGACCAGCTTGGTAAGCTTGAAGGACTTGATGGATTCCTTCGGGAAGAAGGTGCCATCGGCAACGCCGTGGGACATCAACTCATAAGCCTTGGTGGCGGACTTCAAAAGGGCAGTCGCACCCATGGCGGAAGTGATCTGGTTGATGGCACCGCCACCGACACGGATTTTTAAACCCTTCAGATCAGCGACGCTGTTGATGGCGCGCTTGGCGTTGAACATGTTGCCGGGGCCGTGGGTGAAGATGCCCAGAACCTTGGTGCCCTTGTGCTCGTTTGCCTTGGCAAGATGTTTTTCATGAATGCGCCAGTAAGCGACGGAAACGTCTTCGGCCTTATCGCCCAGGAAGGCGAATTCGGCGGCCCTGGTTAGCAGGAAGCGGCCCGGCTGATAACCGTGTACGCCGTAGGTGATGTCGGCCTGTCCCTGACGGGCGAGGTCGAAGTGTGCAGGCGGTTTGCCAAGCGGCTTGGCCAGAATCTTGATTTTGACGTTGCCACCGGTGGCGGCTTCAACCTGATTGGCCCAGGGCACGATCATGTTGGCGACGATCGGATGTTTTGGCGGCAGCCAAGATGAAAGGGTAAGGGTTGTTTCAGCGGAAGCGGGGGTAAAGCCCGACATCCCAAAAGCCACGGCGCCAGCCGCAAACAGGGTCTTAAAAGCAATTTCTTTCATTTGTATGGTCTCCCTGAAATTTGTCCGAAAGCCTCTTGAACGGGCTTTTATCTTTCCCAAGGACAAAGGTTAAGTTAGCTGGCACTCTATGGGATGAATGGCGCGCAATCCAGCCAAAACCACATAATTTGGTGCCGTAATGCCTCATTGAACGTGGGGTCCTCCTGTTTTGAGGGAAGTTGATACTAATTCTGGTTTGTTCAGGCCCCTTAAAGCATGTCCTGCAGGGGAATGGCGCGTCTTTTTTTGATGGGAGAGATGGCGAAGCGGGTGGAAAACTCCTTTACCCCAGGCATGGAGACCAGTTCCTTGCGAAGGAATTTGTCAGACGCCGCAATATCCTTGACCATAACATGCAAAAGATAGTCGCTGTCGCCGGTGACCGCGAAACATTCGACGATCAGGGGGTGATCGATTATGGCAGCCTCGAATTTGGAAACCTCGTGTAAATCCATGGAAACGTGGACAAAAAGGTTCAATCCAACGCCAGCGGCTTCGGGGTTGATAATGGCTGAATAGCCTTCGATTACGCCTGCCTTTTCAAGTTTCTTGATGCGCCGCCAGCACGGCGAGGAGCTTAAGCCCGCCGCCTGTGAAATATCGTTCAAAGACATGCGGCCATCTTTTTGAAGGGCCGCAAGAATTTTTTTATCGTAGGCGTCAAGTGTGGGCATATTTACTAAAAATTCTACAATTTTGAAAAATAATTCCTCAGTTTGATAAAAAATTGGGATGAGCGCAATGAATTTCCTATCTCTTTGGTATAAAATTGTTTCAAATAATATGGGGAACAGAATGACCAAGGGGCCGATTTTACAGACAAGAATGGAAACCGTTTCGCTTTCCGATAAATACGAGAAAAAATCCGGCGCAGCCTTTATGACCGGGGTGCAGGCGCTGGTCCGCGTGGTCCTGGAGCAGGCCAGGTCCGATCGCGAGGCCGGCCATGATACGGCCGGTTTCATATCTGGATACAGAGGCTCGCCTTTGGGTGGCCTGGATCTGGAATTGTGGGGGGCGGAACGATACCTGTCGGAAAACAACATACATTTCAAGCCAGCCCTGAATGAAGAACTGGCGGCCACTGCAATTATCGGCACCCAACAGGTCGGGCTTCATCCGGGGGCGAAGACGGATGGTGTATTCTCTCTGTGGTATGGCAAGGGCGTCGGCGCCGACCGGGCGTCGGATGCCCTTAAACACGCCAGTTTAATGGGGACTTCACCCAAAGGCGGGGTTCTCGTTGTTGTTGGCGACGACCATGGCGCCAAGTCCTCGGCGACGGCGCACCAGTGCGACCAGGCCATGGAATCCTGGATGATGCCATTTCTGTATCCATCGGATTTCGATGAATACCTGGATTTTGGACTATTGGGCTATGCCATGTCCCGCTACGCCGGGTGTTACGTTGGCTTCAAAGTGGTATCGGAAACGGTCGAGGCCGGGTCTGTTGTCGCGTTGACGGAAGGCCTCCCGGAGATTGTTGAACCCGATGACTACCAGTGTCCACCAGACGGCCTGAACATACGTTCCCCGGATCCACAGTTGCATCAGGAAGCCCGCCAGATAAACCAGCGACTCAAGGCCGTCCAGGCATTTGCCCGGGCCAATCGGATCGATAAGGAAATCTGGCCGTCAAAGGACGCCAAAATCGGGATTGTTACTGTCGGAAAAGCCCATGGGGATTTTCTCCAGGCCCTGGAAGACCTGGGCCTGGACGAAAAAGAGTCCCGGTCCCGTGGCATCGCTCTCTATAAAATTGGCATGCCCTGGCCTTTGGAACCGGACGGAATCCGTGAATTCGCAGATGGTCTTGATGTCCTGGTCGTTATCGAGGAAAAGCGTAACTTCGTTGAAAGGCAAATCAAGGACGTCTTGTTCAACATGGAACAGGACAGACGGCCGGTGGTGCTGGGAAAAACCGATCAGGATGGGCAGAACCTGCTGTCTTCTTCCGGGCAGATTACCTCTGCCGATGTGGCGCGGGTCCTGGTCCGGGTGGTTCAGGGCCTGAAAGACTACGAGCCTGCTGCCCGGTATCTGGCCTTTCTTGATCGAATGGGAGAAGCTCAAAAGGACTGGCCCGTGGGCATGCGTTTGCCTCATTACTGTTCCGGTTGTCCACACAGTATTTCGACCAGGGTTCCCGATGGCAGTCATGCCCTTACCGGCACGGGTTGTCATTTGATGGCCGCTTTTATGAAAAGAAGTACGCCCGGCTTCCTGCAGATGGGCGGTGACGGCATCAACTGGCTTGGACAGGCCCCGTTCACCAAAACCAAACACGTATTCCAGAACCTGGGTGACGGGACGTACTTCCATTCCGGCTCACTTGGTATTCGTCAAGCGGTTGCGGCCGGGGTCAATATGACCTTCAAGATACTGTTTAACGATGCCGTCGCCATGACCGGCGGCCAGCCGATGGAAAGCGCCGCCACAGCGGCCTCCATTGCTCAACAGGTATATAGCGAAGGGGTGCGGCGCATCGCCGTCGTCTATGACCGCCCTGAAAACCTGCCTTCGAAAGAAGAATTTCCGAAAGATGCGACCTTCCACACCCGCGATCAGCTGGACGCGGTTCAACGGGAATTACGGGAGGTAACCGGCGTCTCCATCCTTCTTTATGTTCAGCCCTGTGCGGCACAACTGCGCCGTAAACGCCGCCGCGGAACTGCGAAGGGGATCGAACGCCGGGTATTCATCAACCTCGATGTCTGTGAAGGTTGCGGAGACTGCGCCGTTCAATCCAGTTGCCCGGCCTTGTCCCTGGTCGATACGCCAAAAGGCCGCAAGCGTCAGGTAGACCAGTCCATGTGCAATGGCGATCTGATCTGCCTGGAAGGGCTGTGTCCGGCCATGGTCAGCGTCAAGGGAAAGCTGATTATAAAGGAAAAGGGGTCTACCGGGAGTGGCGCGCCAAAAGACATTCCGTTGCCGGAACTGCGCGAGTATTCGCGACCGTTCAACGTCGTTATTACGGGTGTTGGCGGTAACGGTATCATCACGCTTGGGCATATCCTCGCGATAGCCGCAGCGCAGGAAGGGAAGGGTGCATCAACCCTGAATTTCACAGGCCTTGCGCAAAAAGGTGGTGGCGTTGTTTCCCACGTGCGCATCGCCCGCCAGCCCGGCATCATTCAGCAGCCTCGTATTCCATTCGGCGGCGCCGACCTGTTATTGGGCGGGGATACGATCATGGCCTGTAGCCATGAATCCCTGACAACCTTGAACAGGGAACGGTCCGGCGTCATATCAAATACGTATTTGCAGGTTACCGCCGAGCAGATTGCCGACGGCGATACGACATACGATGAAAAGGCGATGCAGGACGTTCTGGGAAAAAGAACCAAATCCGGCCAAAACCATTTTATTAATGCGACCCGTTTGGCGCAGCAGTTAACGGGTCATTCCATCACGGCGAACATGTTCCTGCTCGGTTACGCCTTTCAACTGGGCGGCATACCGTTGCAACGGCAATCGATTTCAAATGCCATCACCATGAATAAGGTAATGGTCGCAGAAAATTCCCAGGCCTTTGAATGGGGTCGTCTTGCCGCCCATGATTCGGCCACCTTTGAACGAAAGGCAGGTCCCCTCGTTGATCCCGCCCCCGAACCGGAAAACCTGGAAACAACTGTTGAAAAATGGTCCGAATATCTGAGTGAGTATCAGGATGCGTCCTATGCCAGGCGGTATCAAAATTTTGTCGAAAAGGTGCGCCTGAAAGAAATTGAAGCCCTTCCGGACAGCCGGGAACTGGCCCAGGCAGTCGCGGTTTCCTACGCGCGGCTTCTCTCCTACAAAGACGAATACGAGGTCGCCCGCCTGTTGGGCGACGACGGTTTCACAGATGATATCCAAAACAGCTTTAACGGTGTATCGGGAATTTCCTATCACTTCGCGCCGGACCGTTTTGCCGGTAAAGACCCGCTCACGGGAAGAGTGCGCAAGCGTGCCTACGGGGCATGGATGACGCCGCTGTTGAAAAAGACGGCGAAACTTAAAGGCTTGCGAGGAACGTCATTGGACATTTTTGCGGGCACGCCTGAGAGAAAAAATGAACGCGCTATTATTGGTGAATACGAAAACCTCGTTGACGACATGCTGGACCACTTGTCCCCCGAAACCCACGGGCAGGCCATCGCCAGGGTGCGGGCCACCGAAAGAATAAGGGGTTTTGGCATCGTCAAACAAAAGACCATCGAAGAAGTCCGGCAATACTGGAAAAAGCCTTAGAGTCTGGTTCAAAACCAGTTCAATGATATCAATTCCCTGCAATCAAGCGTGTTACGCGCCTGATGTGTGCTATCAGAAACCAGCTTTCAGCGCGGCCTATGTCCCCCTCCCAATTTTTGGCTATCGTGGTGTAGGCGAAGCATTTTTCGTTATTGCC
>MPLX02059231.1_pt1 | contig 16614 bp, 14 predicted proteins | sample 1617341 | NCBI WGS metagenome assembly MPLX02 (sample SAMN05944804, study PRJNA350692) | marine metagenome | biome: marine; feature: ODZ; material: water; isolation source: 120 m water sample filtered on 0.2 um supor filter | place: Pacific Ocean | collected 2012-04-08 | depth 120m m | reverse complement strand
CTCCCTGACAGTGAGGTGCTTTTTGATGATATTCGCATATGTGAAGTGCGGAAGTGACCTAGGTAGCGCCACCCAATAGCACCAAATAAATAGCTTCTAATGGTGCTAATTGCGCGGCTCAACGCGCGTGAGCGAGTCAAGTTCGAGTTATAGAGGTGTCTGGTTGCTGTCCGTTTCGTGTTCGGACATCCTATGAGGTTTATAGTCCACTATGGACGACCTTTCAATCTACTTGATGATCCTGGAATAGATTGTGATTTCTCGATTTTTTTGGAACTACCTATTTGGACGAGCCCGGTATCCTCTTGTGCTGGGCGGGCTGTATATAAGTGTGTTTTTCGTAAATGTGTGGTTTTTTCCGACGCCGTATTTGCAAATCAATGGAGTAGATCAAGTTGAATTGAGTGCAAAGCCTGGGGACGAAATTCCGGTGCGGGTAGCCAAATTCGATTCAGCGAATGGCTTGTGGCATACCAACGGTATTCGCGCTGTGTTCCCAGATGAATCTCAGGCAGCGGTCGAAGTCGACGTGGTTTTACCGACGGGCTCTGAGTGGACGTGGGAAAACTTCGCAGAGGAAAACAAAATTAAGAGTGTCACTGTTAACGGAACACTGGCTATCCCCCGAGATCTGCCGGTCGACGGCAGGACAATCCGGGTGGATGTTATTGGAGCACTGAGTTATTCAACAGTGGATAGTTGGCCGGAGGATGCTGACGTGGCAAACACTTTGCTTGTTACGCTCACGACTCGCCAACACCCGTCGCAAATTTTCAAAATTGTGGAACAAAGAATTAGTGTCATGTCACTTTATCTGGGGCTCGCTGCCGAAAGTCTCGGAATATTGTTGCTGGTGTGGGGAGTCGTTGCCATCCGTTCTGACCGCAGCACGAATCGAACATTGGCCTACATGCGCCGGACACCAAAGTTGCTCAGAGATCTACAACAACTGATCGATGCAAAATCACGGCGCCTTCCAGAGGGTTACTGGAAATACGGCGCTGTTAAATTCAGTCGTTCCGAATTCGACGCTTTAAGCGTGCGGGTCACGCGTGAGCGGACAAAACTCCAGGTAGCTCTCGATGCCGCCGCATCCCAATTCGGTTTGAAGCACATCGGAAATTTGGAGTCTGATCGAATGGATAAAGATCTGGAACTGCAGGAAGAGAATTTCATATCGGCTTATCGCAAACTGACCATCGCGTTTAAGCAACACCGACAGTGGTATCAGTTTTGGTACTGGGCTTAGCCGCCAGTTGGGGTTTTCTCCGATAATACGATTGTTACAACCACCTATGGGCACTGGCCCAAAGGGCACCCACCCTACATCGTGAAATATGGCTGGATCGCTGTACCATGTTTGCTCATTCCCATTTCTTACGGAGCTCGTCGTTATGAAGAAGCAGGCAATTATCGGATCAACCATCATCAATGGAACGGGCTCTGCGCCTATACGGAATGGGACCATTCTTATTGAGGGCGGAAAAATCATCGAGGTTGGTAGCGCTGATCAAATAAAGTTTGATACAGATGTGGAACGAATCGATGCTACCGGGAAATTCACGATGCCGGGAATTATTGATTCTCATGTCCATGTGACACCGAACCAGGATGTTCCTGATGACATACGTATAAACCTCCGAGTTGGATTTAATTCGATAAGCTTGCTCCGCCAGTCACTAGGAGCGGGTGTTACGACGGTTGTCAGCATTGGCGGTGGTCCGCCATCAGTGGAACTGACCAATGCCATCAACGAAGGCTATGTTGATCGATGTGCCAATCAGATTACGGCAGGAGTAGTAAATGCTTCTGGAGGACATGTTCGCGGTCGACATGCCGATGGTCCATGGGAGATTCGCAAGGCCGTTAGAGAACTGGCATCTGCTGGATGCACAATGATCAAAACAGCGGCTACCGCGGGTTTCCAATGGGAACATGAACGGGTGCATTGGCCTGATTACACGGAGGAAGAATTAACTGCGCTTGTTGACGAGGCACGTATGCGGGATATGCCAGTTGCTGCGCATGCACATGGGCATGAGGGTCTCAAGTATGCGGTTAATGCCAGAGTTCATATGATTCACCATGGTGCATTGATTGACGACGAAGGGTTGGAGGCGATTAACAAGGCTGATCTCTACTTCGTGCCGACGTTGTTCACGACGAGCATTGGGCGGGTCGCAAAAGTTGAGCAACCCTGGACCAAGGAACGGATGGAGGCTGCTTATCCCATCCACAGGGAGGGTGTTTCAAAAGCTCACAAAATGGGCACGAAAATTGCACTGGGGACTGATGGCGGAGCCGGTGACGCTATGATCGAGTTATCTGAATTTGTCGATTGTGGGCTTTCACCGATGGATGCTATCGTGGCTGGAACACGTAACACTGCAGATGCATTATCGATTCTCGATAGAGTCGGCACAATCGAGAGTGGAAAAGATGCCGATTTACTAATTATCGGCAAGAATCCGCTTGACGACATCAATGTGTTGCAGAATCAAGAAAATATTGAGCTGGTCATGACGCACGGAAAGGTGCAAACCACGTCGAACGAAATGAAGGTTTATCTGAACCCGCGCTTGGAGGGTCCTCCCAGGCGAATTGTTCGAGTGAATGTTGATATGTAGTTGGCATTGCGCTTACCAATAGTGCATATTGAGATGTTAGGGGAAGCGGATCGACGGCACAATTGAATGCGGACGGTCTTAAAAAAACTGAACTAGCATCAGAAGGCAGTTATCTCGATTGGGGTCCAGCAGCTCCTTAGCTACGACACGGCGCGCCGATACTCGCCACGTACTAAGACAAATCGGTAGGTGGGTGTCAGGGTGCTGAGTCCATACTCAAATTTCATTGCATCCCAAAAAAAAAGTGACTCGTTGGAGCCAAAGTACATGAGGTTACGCCCTCCAAGATCCGATCAGCCCCGCGGGCTTATCGAGCAACGTGCACAATAAGCGCCGGTGTATCGCAAGTTTTTTTGCTAGTCGGCTACATCACTGATTGACGAAATGTGCCCAACTCGGAGTCGAGCAAATATGGTGAGTTATGAACTTGATCGGTTCGGAGGATGGAAGGGAAAGCGTTCCCAGGCGACCGGATATTTCCGTGTTGAGAAAGATGAACGATGGTGGCTAGTGACTCCGGAAGGCAATGCTTTCCTTAGTTTTGGCATCAATCATCTACACCCTGGTCTGTGGCAACATAACTTCAATGCGGAAACATGGAAGTCCAGACTCGGCGTGGAAGACATTCATGGTTCCGAGTTCGTGCCTGCGTTGAAGGCGTGGTTTGTCGAAACGTGTCGGCGGTATGGAATCAACACTGTTGGCGTTCATTCGGACCTATCGATCGCCAATCACCAGCAACCCTCGTTGCCATACGTGCAACCTATTGAGTTTGTTGATATCCCCCACTACCGAGACGATGTTGTAGACGAGGATTTCGTCGACGTGTTCTCCGACGGTTTCCGGACTCACTGTGACCAGATGGCAAAGGAGATAGCAGCACCACTGCGAGATGATCCATTCCTCTTCGCCTACGCAATGACCGACTGCCCGTTGCTAACCGAGGAAGACTGCCGTGAACGCACTGACACGATTGGCGGCGCGCCTAGGAAATCTCGAATCGGCTGGCCACGCCGGTTGAGAAACTTACCGCGAACAGCACCCGGCAAGCAGGCGTACACCGAAACCGTGCGCGTGATCTACCAGTCGCAGATCAAAGACTTCAACGATACCTACGATACTCGATTCGAGTCATTCGACGATCTAATTAATGCAGAGGGTTGGAGGCCAGACACCGACCTCTCGAATGGAAATGAAACTCGAGACAACGTCGCATTTCTCAAAAAGGTAGTCTCCAAGTACTACCAGACTGCAAGAGAATCAATTCTTCGACACGATCCAAACCACCTATTCATAGGCGACAAGTTGAACGCCAACACCGATTCTCTAGACACTCTTCTACCTATCACCAGCAAATACACAGACGTAATTTTTATACAAATGTACGGTCGATACGATGTGCAAGGAAGAGGGTTAGATCGCTGGACTAAAGTAACCGACAAGCCATTTATCAACGGTGACACGTCTTACACGATGATCACGGAAAACATGCCGCGACCATATGGGCCCGTTGCCGACGATCTTGCGCAGAGAGCCGAGTGGACGGATGAATTGTTCATCAATGCTTTTGCTCGTCCGGAGTTCATCGGATGGCATTACTGCGGATTAATTGACACTCCAAACCTAATTCCAGACAAGCGGTTGCGTCAGCACTCAGGGTTTTTGGACGCTCACGGAACGCCTTATCCCGATTTAGCGGCGGTACTCAACAGGCGTATAAAAGAGATGTACAAAATCGCTACTGGTGGTACTAATTCTGGTTATTAGCGCAATTACTCAAATGTTCTTTAGGTGAACGCAAAGTCGTAAACCACTCTCACACTCGCGTGACATAGTGAACTTACGCGAAAATTTCCGATAATCTCTCGTTTATATGACTACCCAATCAAATGCTTCGACCAGTGCCTCACAGACTTATGACGTCGTTATAGTTGGTGGTGGGATCGCAGGTTTGACTGTCGCATACCGACTCGACAACAAGAACGTTCTGCTGCTCGAAAAAGAGCCAGTTGCCGGAGGGCGTACGCTCTCAATGAACATGGGCCCATACGTCTTCAACCAGGGAGCCCAGATGATTCCTGGCGGTGAGACGAACGTCGCCAAGCTCGCCGACGAGTTAGGCGTAAAGCTGACTCTCATCAACAAGACAAAAACGTCCACGTACATCAACGACAAGTTCATTGTCGCCTCATCGGAGTTCAAATACCTGCTGGCTCTACCGATTCCGCTGTTAGAAAAAATCAAGATGGGCCTAAAAATCCTGCGTATGCGATCTCGCTACAGCGATGTTGTGGACAAGTCGCCTCGCTCGGGCGATCCGAAATTCCAAGAGTTGGATGAGAAAACTCTCGTTGATCTGTTGAACATTCGCGATCCGGATGTGAAGGCACTCTGGGATTCGATTTCTAAATCATCCAGCACGCTCCGTGCCGATGAGGTCGCAGCGTTCCAGCCCGTCAACACGTTCCTTCACCACGCAGCCGATGAATTTTTCGTCGAGGGAGGCACGGTCGAGGTCACACGAGCACTCGTGAACCAAACCGAAGCCAGAGTGGAGACAGGCGCAAGCGTCACAGGAGTCGCTCCAAACGATACGGGCGTAGCAATCCAGTACGAGCAAAACGGGACAACTCATAGTGTCCATGCTCGTAAGTGCGTCATGGCCGTTCCGGCTCCGCTGGCACTTAGCGTTCTTCGTGATCTACCTGATGCTAAGCGAGTTGCGTTGGCGCAGTGCGAATACGGCGCTATGTCATCAGCGGCATTTCTGGTCGACAAACCCTCTGAGTACTTATTCGGCAAGGGAAATTGGCGTGTCCCAGTGGTCGGAATGACGACCATAGGAATCGGAGATCCGACCTTCACTTTCTCCGAAGATATGAAACTACAAGACGGTCGTGGATTGATCAGGTTGTACGCGGGGGATTATGGATCACGAATGCTTCAACAGATGTCAGATGACGAGGCACTAGAAGTGTTTGAAAATGACCTGTTCCATATCTTTCCCGCTGCTCGTGGACTCGTACTTGATCGCTCCCTCAAACATTGGCCATACGCGATCTGTCCGTGGCGGATCGGCAGGCTGGATGCGATCGACGATATACGTGCCCCCCACAACAGCATTCACTATTGTGGGGACTACACCGAAAACTCCGGCCTCGAGTCCGCAGTATTGAGCGCCCTACGAGTGGTTTCAGAACTTTTGAACGGGCAGCAACCTACGAAACACGCCTAGCGTCGGTGGAACGGTGGTCATGATGCCGACAGTGTAATGATGTTGGGGTCAGGGTGCTGAGATAAATGTAGCAACGAATATTAGATCAATATGAATATTGCAATTCCACAGCATTCTTAATGTTATTTAATAATTCCCGCTGCCAAGAGTAGAGCTTCGCATCGATTCAATGACTGCATTGAATTACGACCCTGGCATAGCATTATCACATTACCAATAATTGCGTAATCACCGTATAACGGAGTGAGAGATCCACGTGCTGCTCCACCCCCACGGCGATCGTTAGTACCCTCGTCCCAACGTACGTCAACAGATCGAAGTAGGGCGTCTGCTCCGGTTACTTCCTCCGCGTACTCCATGCCTTTCTCAACTGCACTCGTATGATCAGGATAAATTCGTAGTTCATACTGAATTGGTTTGCTGTCAGGTGGAGTGAAAAAACCCTTATATGCTGCTTTTGCCGCTGGCAGTGCGGAAACGTCGTACTCTTTGGACAGCTTGAAAGGTGCTTTTTCGAAACTACTTAGATTTCGAATGGTCTGATCCGCGTTAATCTGTGAAAAAGTATCTTCACCACTACTATCACCAGATGAACATGAAGATCCAAAGATCGCTATGGCAACTACGACCACCCACAGAATTGTTGGAGCGATCATCGGTATCTTTACCATTTTGTGTTTTCCATGTAGGGAGTATGCCAGATCAAGGACGCACCGATCTCGCCACGTACTATGAGAAATCAGTGTGTAGGGCTCAGGGTGCTGAGTCAACGTACGACATAATTAAGAATGCTCAAGCACTTTCGCAATAAGAGATCCATTGGAGGACTCTGGAATATGCCACTTCTTTTAAATGGATTCACGGATCACACGATTAATACTGGTGAAGTTGAGATTGGTTATTCGGTTGGACCTAACAATGGTCCGACGCTGCTGTTGTGTCATGGTGTAACGAGTCGGCGTGACGGATTTCTACGGGTGATCGATGAGTTGGTAGGCGACTATCGAATAATAACGATGGATCAGCGGGGTCATGGTTTTTCAGGGCATACAACTGGGGCTTACGATCGATTCGATCATGCCCGAGATATTCGATTTGTTATGGAGAATGTGAGCAAAATGCCCACCGTTGTTTGGGGCCACTCGATGGGTGGTGGCAATTCGGTGGCGATGGCAAGCGATCCGCCTGAGAATTTGAAGGCACTGGTACTAGAAGATCCCGCTGTGTTCGGCAAGGTGCGCCCAGCTAGAACTGATAGCAGTCCGACAGTGAATACTTTTCAGATTCATCTTGGGTTGATAGAACAAGGATTATCGATCGAAGAGATGGCTTCACATTTGCAGGTGGCAAGTCCGAATCAGCCTGAATACTTTTCGACTTGGAAGGCTGAGTGTTTGCTGCAGATGGACGCTGACATCTTGCGAGCCATCGTTGGCGGAACGTCGCGTGGTTTCGACGATCCTGCCCAGACCTTGGCTGATATCAAGGTGCCTGTCTTGTTACTGCAGGCTGATCCTGACGTAGGTGGAATTTTGCCCGACGATTATATCGCTGGGCTGATTCCTGACAACGAAACTTTCACGATGAAGAAGATCATTGGAGCAGGACACAATATTAATCGAGAGTTTCCAGAACTTATGCTGCCCGTTGTACTGCCTTGGTTGGCGGAACATGCGTAGGATCTCACAGCGGTACTCGTCAGTATGCCACAGGTCTTCAAACTGCTGAATCCAGTCACCACAACCACAACCTAATCAGCATCAGTTGAGTCGGCTTTAAATCGGAATTATGCTTATTTTCGGTGGACGCCGTGCGTGCGCTAGTGATCTGGTGGTTATTGCAGTTTGGAAGGGGGGCATGCTGTGGAGAGTGGAGGATTGAGTGTCGATGGAACGAGAACGCCAGCAACAAGGAGTTGTGTCACCTATCTAGCGCAGGCCTCTTGCTATCGAAACTCCAACCGGACACAAGAAATTGCATCGCACTTGAGTCATCCCGAGATCCTAGGCCATGCTCCAAATAAGTCTGATGTGCAGATTCCAAGGCGTCCATATCGATCTCGATTCCAAGACCCGGGGCAGTCGGAACCTCAATTTGTCCAGCAATTATCCTGAGTGGGTTCTTAGTCAAAGCTTGCCCGTCTTGCCATATCCAATGGGTATCTATCGCCGTGATTTCACCCGGCGCTGCAGCTGCAACATGAGTGAACATCGCTAAGGAAATTTTAATGCCAGTTGTAATTATGAGAGCGAAACTTGAGAAATCCTACGAACATTGGGTATCAGCTTTTGACGGTAATAACGATGCCAGGGAAGCAGCTGGTTTCAAAGTGCTTTATCGGGGGCATGAACTAAACGACCCAACCACGATTCATGTCGTTCAGTACACACCTTCTGTCGAGTTAATTGGAAAATTTATGAAAGAAAATGCTGATGTTATAAAGGAAGCTGGACACATCCCTGAATCAACGGAAGTGACCATTTGTACTGACATGTGATCAGTTGTCTGGGAGCAGAATGCTGAGAGTCGCCGATAGTCGCCATGCACTAACACAAATCAGTAGTTGGGTTTTGCGGTTTTAAGATCGTATTATGGTTTTGGTATGTTGAAGTTACCGATCAATATTGTCATTCTGACGAGTCTGATGCTGCTCTCTGTATTAACGGGGTGTGGAGATGGATCACAAATTGACGGGTTTGTGCAAATCAAGACGGCTCCTGATAATTACACCATTGAAGATCTGAAAGCCTTTGGTTTTAAAACTTCTAAGCACTATGACGTTAAGGGGTTACCTGACGGACTAGATGCTTGGAACGGCTTCTGGGGTCTGGATCCTTATGAACGTCATGATTATGAGATTCGTTTTTATTCATCTCATGACCTTGCCGTTTCAAGTGGTAAGCCTGTTGCGATTGAATCAACCGGGGCAGAGTTTGAAGCTAATCGCGATACAACACAGCCTCTGTTTTCCAGCGGAGAAAATTCGGGATACCGGATCTTCAAAAAAAAACAGACTTGGACCGAGGGTGTGAAGGACAGATGGCATGCCAATCCTTTGGGGTCTGTTGGTCCAACTTATCCCGACTGGATGATACTCGGCAATATGGTGATTCTATGTGACGGTCTTGATTCTGAAGAGGCTTTGATTAGATGTGCCGAACTAATCGATAATTTCTTATCGTTCGAAGGAAGTTAGTTGGGTGCTTTTACTGCTCTTGAGTCTATACTCGACAAACGCTCCGCCTAATACAAATTAGTAGGTGGGTGTCAGGGTGCTGAAATTATTTATTCAAAGTATTAATTAAATCAGAACAATTTTGTCTGGCATCTGTTAAATCCAAACCTTCACATAAAATCATAGCGTTTCCAAATACTATGTAGTCCAGATACTTTGCTCTTACGGTGTTAGATTCACTTCCGCTCATACCTCTGCCGCTTCTCGTCCTCCTATCTTGAATTCCTTCTTTCCACGATGAAAGTGATTTACCTAATATCGCATCTTCACCTATTACCTCTTCAACGTATTTCACTCCTTTATCTAAGGCTAATTGTTGAGAAGGATAAGTTCTTATTTCATAATCCAGAACGATAGATTTAGTGGAATTATTTTTCCAAAACCCAAACCAAACTCCGGTGGAATCTTCCAGTTCAGAAACATCATATTCTTTGACGACTTTGAATCCTGTATTTTTGAAATCTTCAATGGAATATATTCCACTCTCATTGGTGATTTTTTCTAGAGTGGTATTTTTAGAATTTGCAGTACCTGTCTCATTTGAGCAACCAAATATCTGGACTGCAAATAGAGATATGACAAGTAGTACAACGGTTCGCGTTAGCACATGAACCTCCAGCGTTTGTAATTACTGCGATTATGATATAACCCTGATGCACCGATAGTCACCACGGCACTAATACGAACAGGTAGGTGGGTGTTAGGGTGGCGGGGATGTGTTAACGTTGTCAGCTTGTCCAAGCTAAGGTTAATAATACTCGTATCGCTGCTGGCGGTAGCGGTTCTATCTGCTTGCACGTCATCCAGTGACACTAGTATAGAGAGTGCGGCTCTCTCAGACATCTCGGTTGAGGATGCAGCCGCTGCGATAGTAAAAGCGCAGGAAATCGCTGATGCTGTTGATGCAACCATTCAGGCGACAAAAATCTCTGGTGCTGTTGATGCAACCGTTGAGGCGATGGCAGTTGTTCCCACTGAGACGGCGACTCCACCACTAGACCCAACCGTTGTAGACCCAACCGTTGTAGACCCAACCGTTGTAATTGAGACTGTTGCTGCATCTACTGTTACAGAATCGACAGGTACAGTAACTCCGACTGCTTCAGTAGTTGTTCAGGTTGCAACACCCACATTGATCGTAAAGGGATCGATTGAAACTGTGATTGCAACAGCAGCCGTAACACCTACAACGGTTCCCATCCCTGTACCCGTACCTACTCCGACTCCTACGCTGAGACCCACTCCGACTCCTACCCTGATTCTCCTTAACTACAACATAATTGAGGGGACTACCCCGATAGGCACAAGTGGTTACAACTACACGCTTCAGGGCTTTTTCGTTGAAGACTACGATCTGGTATCTGACCTGATATCAACACAGATCAAATGGGGCGACAGCAACGACTACCAACCGGTATCTGTGATGCAGGGGACGGGTGAGATCCTTGCGAACCACACCTTTACTTCAGGCGGATCTTTCTATGGAGAGATCAGGCTTGTGAGCATAAATACCGGTGAGGTGCTGGCAAACGTGCCAATAAACATAGTGATGAACCTTGGTGACATAGCAACTGCCGTACCCACCATTACAGTGGCTGACGTTGTAACTCCGACTTCGACGGTCTCTGCTGGAGCGACCTCAAATTCGATTGTTGAGCCTGTAAACAGTAGAAGTGGTAGTGATGCAATTGATCCTCTTATCAAATATTCTCCTGTATCCGGGGAGAAAATTGTTGACCAAAGTATTTTAAATCAATATAGCCCAGACAATTACCTACATTTTGACTCATTTGATTTCCATGGAGAATACCAGGGTAATAATGCGAATACATCAACTTATAATCAAAATTTAATACCTAAGCCTGATCCTACCGACACTATTTCTCTTCCAAGTGATTTTCCAATCCTAGGAAATGTCTTCACTATTGAAGTTCAAGTCTACTCATCAGTTGACCACCCAAATATGGCTCATAGAACAATCATTGGTAATGATGCCAATCCTAAAAAAAACGACAGGGTCAGACCCCCAACTATTACGATTAATAAGGAAAATGGGATAAACCAAATCAGATATGGATTCGGCGTTGGACCTGATTCCAAAGGAAAACGAAGGGTTATTGATACTGATATGGCTGAAAACCAGTGGTATCACATCGCTTTTACCTTTGATGGCACCACCACCAAATTATTCATTGATGGCGTAGAAATTGACAGCTCTGATTTTGCATCAGGTTTAACACCACATCCAGTACCTCTTTCAATTATTGGTAGGCAATTTTTAGGGAAAATGGATGAAGTCCGTATTTGGAGCATAGCCAGAACTCAAGAGGATATTCAATCCACATTGACAGGTGAACTCATTGGTAACGAACCGGGACTGATTGCCTATTATCCGATGGACGTTGATCAAAATTGGGAATTAATTGATAGAGGCCCAAATAATCATCACGCCACTATTACAAATGTCGAAATTCTCCAGAGGCACAGCTCATTAGATTGCCCTAACGCCAATGGTACTTTGGCCTGTCCATATCCAACGATAAGAGAAGCATTGGATACTGCTCAAGCAGGAGATAGCATATTTATAAAAGATGGTAGATATCCTGAGGTAATCTTCAAAGAATTATTCAATCAATCTCACGAGACAAATGGTCCAAAAGTTACGCTCAGGGGTGAAAGTACAAATGTCATATTGGACGGAACTGTCCCCTTAATAGCAACCTGGCAACTCGTGAACGGTAGATATGAGGCTTCAGTTGACATGAACCAACTGTCAAATGCGGCCGGCACAAAAGTTGAAAACATTTATGCTTTGTGGGTAGATGACAGGTATATGATTCCGGCAATGCCTGTTAATTTCACCAACCCTACAGATGTTTCAACAAGCACTCAAAACAATCCGGAAATTGGCACTGTATTTGATCTAAATCTAACTTCTCCTTATTACCTACCAGGAGAACAGACTTTAGAAATGCAAGATGAGTATATCGTTGGCGATATAAATAACTTGGATGCTATTGAGGAATGGTCATTTGATGAAGTAAATAAGAAGTTGTATTTGATTCCAGCAGATAAGATTCCGGATTCAGAAAATGTGCGAGTAAGGGTTCGTACAAAAATTGTCAATATAGAATTTTCGGATAATCTGGAATTCCGTAATTTACATTTTTTTGCCGGCGCATTTAATTTTTTACAGTCTAGCTATATCCTCTTTGAAGATTCTAAGTTCTCCCATAGTTGGGAAGCCGGAATCAGTTACCTTCGCCCAGGACGCGATGAGGGCTGGATGCGAGGGAATACTTTTAAGCGTGGAACAAATAACATCGTAAGAAATGCTATTTTTCAATATATAAATGATGCAAGAGCTCTTAAGTTCAGCGGGTCGATGTATCCATTAGTTGAGAACGTTTTATTTCAATATAACGACTGGTTTAAGAACACAGTATGGTCCCCTACCTCGAATGATAATTTCAGAGGAGGCAACAAATGGTATGACATAATAAGTACTGTCGGTGGGAGTACTTGGCGATATGTCACGAGCCAACAAAATCATACCGGCGGCATTAGTCCAGGATTAAACTCACTGGTCGAGTATGCAAGAGTACAAGATCAATACATCAATATCGATGGGAGTGGAATTCAGAGAACCAGAGGCAATGCAACGAATTCAACGACTCGATATAGCTGGCTTTTAAATAATCAGCGCAACGGAATGAGACTTGATAGCAGTTGCGGTGGGACTGATGCTGTTATACATAATGTGGTATCGGCAGGGAACAAATTAGCCTTCAGATTAAAAGGCGATAGACACAGAGCATTCCATTTACTTGGCTATGATACCAATCAAAATGATCTTTCTATGCCTAGAAATAAATATTGCGGAGATGACTATGTAAATGACACTTCTGAAACTATGGCAGGCAATTTAAATTCTCGCCTACTTAATTCAGTTGCAGAAAAGAATATATCGGCACATACCCCTGACGCCGGTGATCCGAATATCACTCTAGGCCAAGGCGATTTGATTGCGGAGAATACCAGTAATGAATTTCTACTTAACCAGTCTGGGCTTTGGTACGGAAGGGCATTGGATGAAGATAAAATAGCTCCTTATACCTATCCTCATTTTGAACTACAAGATCCGTGGGTTGAAAATCGAGAAAGATCCGATACATCCTTGCAATCACAGTTTGGATTAAATCCATTTACAGGGGGTGTCCAAGGTTATGATTTTAGGCCTAGAAAGGGTTCACCGTTAGTAGATGGCGGTGTAGTAATTTCAGGTATTAATAATGGAGAGGATATTGACCCAAATAAGGCTCCTAACCATCCTCCATCTTATCTTGGACAGCACAGAAAATTCGTAGGTGAAGCACCAGATATAGGTGCCTATGAGTATGGCGATTCTGTCTACTGGATTCCAGGATACAGATCTTATTATCCTACTGTCCCTATTCCCGGGAATGGGGCAGTTGATGTTCCTATGGAATATGGTCTGGCATTTAATTACCCCTGGAAAACAGATTATTCAGGTATTACAGCTGAAGTCACAATAAATGGTCCAGGACTAAATAAGACCGTCTCTTTGACTTATCCAAATAATGTGGTTTTTGAAACGTTTCTGCCAGGCCAAACTTATACTTGGTCGGTCGAAGTTGGTGAGATTAGCAGCCAAATATGGAGCTTCACGGTAGCTAATAAAATTCACCCACTAAATGATAGGTCTGTTGATGTTGATGTTGATGAAAAACTCATTCCAAACCATAATAAAAGTCTGAGTTTGTCGGATGGGGTTTTGTCTTTCATGAGATTTGATATCCCACCTTCTATTAACTCTGACTACCAGGTTTTTCTGAACTTAACCCCAGAAACTGTAAACTCATCAAATGGTCAAATTATGTTATATAAATACAATTATCAGGGTTGGGGAGAGAAGTTAGATTCAAATAATTTAGGTTTATTAGATCACAGTTTATTGACAGCTTTACAGAGCATTTCCACGATTGATGCATCCTCCTCCTTGTCAGTGGAAATCACGGATTATATTGAATCAACCGGAGAAATTTCGTTCGCTTTAGGAGTATTGGATCCCAATGATCAATTGTCCTTTTTCAGTAAGGAAAAAATGGTTACTGATGGAGTTGACATTTATGTCACGGCTGGTGACCTTCTTGGGCCGTCCGGCAGTGGAAGCGGGTATGCACCCCAGACCGATGTGTGGCCTAGCATATCGTTCGTGAAAAACAATTAGTGCAGCTAACACCGGGCAGTCGATTCGCCAACACCTCCTGCTATTTCTGCCATACTGCGATCTCCTACTGTCTTATCCCACTTTTCAGGCGCAAAAGGTGATGAACAATATGTTGAAAAACCTCAATTCTGAGCGTGTACCGATCACAACCATCAGCAAGATTCTGGGACACGCGAATCCTGTAATAAGAATGGATATCTATGTTCACGAGTTACGCGAAGACTTAGAGCAGGTACGAGTGGCTATGGTGAAGTTCGCATGAAGAAAAATGCTATTAATAAATTCGCGATATTGATAACTCGAGGAATTCTTTTTGGGGGGGTAATTGGGGGTCTTTTCGCCCTGGCTTTTAACTATGACGTTCTTAGTGGTGTGATTGGTGGCTCTGGTTCCGGAGCAGTACTGTTAACTTGGGTCGGGCTTGGTGGAAGCATAGCGGAATTCAGGAACAAAAGAGATTGAACCTGCAACAACTACCTGTTATTGCAACCTAATGACGGTGAATATGGGGATGGGCTTTGGTGTCAGTTGTCGTGGGATCATGGTCGTGATTGTGTTGGTGCCATTCGTAAGTTTGTAGTTCGTCTGTCATAGTAACGTTGCCATCAAAAATGGTTTTTATTTCGGCGATGCCACGTCCGCGGTTTTCGGGAGCTGATAAATCAGGTCCAACGTGAACCAGGAATAGCTCTTTCACCCCGGCCTCTGCTGCCATTTCAGCGGCACCGAATGTTCCGGTTTGGCCGATATCTTCAGGCCGTGCGTCGTATACCGATTCGAAGTTGCCGCACATCGACACCAGAGCGTCCGCACCGCGGGCCAGTTCAACGATTCGCTCACATGGTTCGGTATCACCGGTGAATACTATTGAGCCTTCTGATGTGTCTAGGCGGTACGCTAACGAATCATGAAACGGTTCAACATGCTCGGCAGGAGCAGCGGTCACCTCGAAATCGTTTCCTGTGAATACTGTTCCTGGGCCAACATCTTTTGCCACCACGTTCATGCGAGGCCTTGGTAAGATTCCGCCTCTTAGTTCATACGTAGATTTGCTCAGTGGATGATTGGTGCGGGCGTTTATATCGTATGCGAAAGCCCCTTTTTCACCTATCAGTCTTTCTGTAATCGATTCAGTGTTATTTGGTCCGAACGCTCTCAGCGGGTTTTCTTTACCGACGCTTTCATCCCAACGCGTCATCATGAAACACGGATAATCAACATCGTGGTCGAAGTGGTGGTGCGTGAAGAACAAATAATCGATGTCCAGCGGATGTAAGCCTGTCTGCGCCATCTTGTAGGTCGTTGCAGGTCCACAATCGAACATGATCCTTCTGTCACCTACCTCGACTATGTGAGAGGATCCAAATCGCGCCTTTGTCGGTCTCGGTCCACCTGACCCCAAAACATGTAATTTCGCCAATATTTGTTCCTCCGCTCGTAATTACCAGTGCGATAGTGCAATCTTCGTGAATGCCCGATAGATGCACGGCACGTACATAAATTTGTGATGAGAATTAGAGTGACGAAATTATTTATTCAAAGAATTAAGCAAATCAAAATAATTTAGCCTTGTATCTGTTAAATCCAAATTGTCACACTTTTTGATCCAGGAGGGTGGATTGCATCCATGGTTCCAGGATGCGGTTAATGGAGAATTCCCTAAACAAAAGGGCGGATTTCTGCCCGTGCCTGAAAAACCAGGCTTAGGTATAAGTATCAACGAGGAGTGGGTAGCGGCAAACCCATGGGATCCATCTGCAAACTGGGCACCACTACCTGGAACTATTGCACCTAGGCAGCAGGTAGCATGGCCTTAGCATTAGTATCCTAATACTTCATTGCCCGCTGATAAACGGTTCTAACTATCTAGAAATATTTGGATTGTGTTCAAGTTGCCACTAAACTGGAATATGAGGTCGACCTGAAACAGTCAAAAGCAGTGCGCATATAATCTCCAAGTCGGAGTTTAGAGTTCTCCACCGTCCATTAATTCCAACTCAAAATGAAGAAACTCTCGTACTAATACAGGGTTTTTAGCATGCTTGTTCCACTGTTGTCCTAATTTGCCTTTTGTGAGCGGGCTTAATGTCATAGCCAGCAAAAAAACGCTTGATACTTAAATTATGAAAAAGAAAAAAATTCAGTTTATGGACACATCATTTCGCGATGGTTTTCAATCGTGTTTTGGTGCCCGTGTAAAAACACAAGACTTCTTGCCGGTTTTAGAGGCTGCCGTCTCCGCGGGCAATGAAAATTTTGAGATAGG
>MPLX02159095.1_pt1 | contig 16622 bp, 20 predicted proteins | sample 1617341 | NCBI WGS metagenome assembly MPLX02 (sample SAMN05944804, study PRJNA350692) | marine metagenome | biome: marine; feature: ODZ; material: water; isolation source: 120 m water sample filtered on 0.2 um supor filter | place: Pacific Ocean | collected 2012-04-08 | depth 120m m | reverse complement strand
CCTCAAAATCAACAACAATTACACCAGCTTGGCTAGTAGAGACCTAATGGCTGAGTACCCAGAGCTGCGAGGGTTCTTTGAGTTACGTGTTCGCAAGGGGGCTGGATACAACCCATTAACAAACAATTACCACCTTAAAACACTGTCAGACTTCCTTCCCTATTCTGAGATCATTGACCGCTTGGATTCTTGCTATCACCTAGAATGGTATCTAGTTACAGACAAAGGAGCAGAACGACTAGATCAATATCAGTTTATCCCTCCGATGAAAGGAGAAGATTTCGGCGAATACCGTCACAATTTATCTTTAAAGGAAGCTCTATCGACTTGCAAGCATAGGGGATACAAGACAATTAAGCTAGGATTCTCACATTACTACCTTAACGCTGATTGTATTTGGCCGGGCGGTTATGAACAACCAAGCTATTATCGTTCAAACAATAGAGTCTTTAAAGAAGATTTTAAAAAAGAGCTTTTTAACGCTGAGCTAGATGGCCCCGGTCTGATGTTAGACCCTAGATATATTTCAAGAGAGATGTTGGAAGTGATAGAAGGCTTAGAAGATTATCCTATTATTAATGAAGATGATCAAGGCAGTCTAGAAAATGATGATCAGGAAGAAGCCTGGCAAGATCTGTATAGAGTTGAGTTCATTTCAGCTATCACGAAGCGCGTTGATTCTCTCTTACCTGATAATGCCGACATGTATGCAGGCGATGATTTAGTCGATTCTTTTGCTGATAATCATGAAAACAAGTTGTGGGACTTATTCAGAGCAGGGATGGAGGCAACTAACAGTTATTGGATAGAAGAAAGCCAAGCAGGTTGGTATGTAGATATAGAGAGGGTAGTGTCTGGTCTGACTGATCAAGATTTAATCGATACGCTGGAGATAGAGACTGCTCAGCTTGCCTGCTGTTGATTGGCCCTTTCAACACGCGGATTTTGAGGTTAGCTTCCTGGTTAGCCTTTTTCTCTTTTTATGTTTTCTGTTTTTTTGTTAGGTGTGGGAGCATATTAGGCGTGAGCTTTTTATACGTAGATTATGATTTAGGGCAGGAGAATAGAGATCCTATATAATGTTAAGATATATCAATAAAAGCTGGCAAGTTAATAAATAGGGGCTATAATATGGGTGAGAGCAGAGATGTTCTCGCAAAATTCTACCCCCAAAAATCATGTTTTCACTACACATTTTCGAGGCCCTGGCTCGTTTCACAGCTATTTCCTCAGAATTCTTTACCCTGTCCTTTCTCGTCTTTAGTATAAATGTACTACTGACTATTACGGGTAAAGTCTTCAGAGCCGGCACCATCACTGGTAAATTCTACAAAACTCACCTACACCAACACACAGTCCGCCTTCTCAAAGTCACGCTTCAGCTAATCGGTCTCTCCTGCTACGCCCTCTACAAGCTCACAGAATACACCTACAATCATCGCCGAGAAATCCTCTCAACACTCAACACCGCACGCCACCAGGTCGGAAACCTGTTTACCTACAAATCACCCGCGCCAGCCACAGCACCAGCACCAGCCACAGCACCAGCACCAGCCACAGCACCAGCTATCCAACCCCTCTACCATCTCGCCACTCAGCTCCAAACCCTCACCAACGCTCAAATTCGCCAGCAATTCTCACTAAAGGCACGCACACGTAAAACTCACCTGATAGCCTACGCACTTGCCACCGTTTGAGCATTGATCTCTTTCACTAATCGCACCCCCCCACCACCCTCCAGACTCACAACTCAGTCCAGTCCTTTCACCACCAGAAACATTCAGCCCTAGACACGACTCACCCCGGTTCATCGCCGGGGTTTTTTTTGTGCTTGTGTCCACTGACCAAGGGGTCTGCTGAGAATCACTGCTATGACTTGCGCAACTGTCGTAAACACAGGTACGCAGCCCTACCCCCAGGCAAGGGATCCTGAGAAGCACAGGTATTATGGGGTCAACAGATCAAGAGGTACGTGTAGGAGAGTTATCAGGGTGGATATACTTAATTAGCTGCTTATGATTAATGAAAGTAGAGAAAGGGGGCGGGGGCCGAAGGGGAGGTGAGAGGGTTGGACATAGCCACCAGGAGATCTACGAGCAGGTCTGTGAGGTAAGGGACATGTTGGTTGTAGGTCAGGCTACGCACAGGATCTGCAGGATCATGGCGGAGCGGCATGGGTTGGCCAGGAGGACAGCTGAGGGGCGGATTGCAGCAGCGAGAAAGATGTTGAAGGACGACGTAAAGACTTTGGATCGGAAGGTTTTAGCTGCGCAGCTTATGGCGACGTACGCTGAGATTTTAAGGAAGGCCCAGGAGAGTAATCAATTAAGTAGTGCATTAGGGGCTGTAGCTGGTATTGCGAGGTTAACAGGGTTAGAGGGAGATAATAAGAATAGGTAAGTAGGATATGGATGGGAACAGGGGCCGGGTTTTTTATAGCCCGGTTTTTTTTTGGGTTATGGGATGTTATAAGAGGTAGGTAGTTAAAGGATTTTAGGGTAATGAGTTTATTGAATCATATTGACGATGGGTTTGTATTAGAGGGTAAGAAGGGTAGTGGGACAAGGAGTGAATTAAAGGATGAGGAGTTATGGGAGAAGATGCGAGAAGGTTTATTAAGTAGTCAGCGGGAGTTTGTAGAAGATGAGGAGCATTTAATTTTAGGGATGTGTGCAGGGTTTGGAGCTGGGAAGACTAGGGCATTATGTTGTAAGGCAGTACGGATGTGTATGCAGAATGTAGGTACTGTTGGGGCAGTATTCGAGCCAACGCATATTTTATTAAGGGACGTATGGATGAGAAGTTTCGATGAATATTTAGAGGAGTATGGGATCGAGCATGATTTTAGGGTTAGTCCACAACCGGAGTATATTGTTTATACAGAGAAGGGTAGTACGACTTTATTGTGTAGGGCTACAGAGACATGGAATAGGATTAGGGGACAGAATCTTAGTTTTATATTAGCTGATGAGATTGATACAAGTCCACAGGAGACAGCACAGAGAGCGGGGGAGATGTTTTTAGCGAGGTTAAGGGGAGGTGATAATCCCCAGTTAGCTGTAGCTAGTACACCGGAGGGTTATAAGTGGATGTATAACACATTTATATCTAATGGTGACAATAAGGATAGGAGGTTAATAAAGGCAAAGACTACAGATAACCCACATTTACCAGAAGGTTTTGTCGATAGCTTGTATCAGAACTATGATAATAATTTAATTGCTAGTTATATCAATGGAGAGTTTACTAATTTAACTGCTACTACTGTTTACTCACATTTCGATAGGGATATCCATTGGACAGATGAGGAAGCGAAGGAAGAGGACAGGATATTTGTTGGGATGGATTTTAATGTAGGTGCATGTTTTTGTATTGCGATGGTCAGGAGGGGAGATGAGTTCCATGTGATCGATGAATTTTATCCAAAGGATACACCAGCAGTTGTAAGGGAATGTACTGATCGATATAAGAAACAATTAGAGGGTAAGAACCTAGTTGCTATACCGGATGCAGCTTCTAAGCAACGGACTACTACTAATGCTAGTGAGAGTGACTTGAGTTTACTTAAGAAGGGTAAGTTAATTGTGAAGGTACAGACTTCTAATCCACAGATATCAGATCGTGTTAATTGTGTTAATGTCTTGTTAATGGCTAATAGGTTAAAGGTTCATAACCGTTGTCAATATTTGATTAAAGCATTTGAGCAGCAAGCGTATGATCGTACTGGTAAGCCAGAGAAGGGTATAGGTGGTAAGGAGGATATATCAGGACCAGCGGATGCGATTGGGTATGCGATTAGCTATTTAGCACCATTGAAGCGATGGTCAGCGGGTGGTTCAACGATCAGGATTTATTGAGTTTATCAGCACCAGTTAACCAAGCCCAGCGAGTACCATATCTGATTGCTTTTACGTTATGTTCATTGGTGTCATGTTTAGCTGCTAATGCTTTTCTGGTAGTTGTACCTTCACGACTTTCTTTACTAAAAAAGGGTGGTGTTAATTTTGCATTGTAGATATCCAGGACTGCTTCATGAGAGAGGTGTTCTTTTTTTTCCCAAGGGTATCGCATGGTTAAGTGTAAAAACGGATGATACAACAAAACCCCCAGTGCGCACTGGAGGCAATGAAGGGCTGGTAAAGCCAATGAGGTGAGTAGTGGGCCTCAGCCGGGACCTCCGAAGATGCCGATCCGGGTTTGGCTTTAATCTCATCAGGGGCATCCGAAGAGGCTTGTCCCGGCTCGACGCTACACAGGCTCTATCACCGGAGTAATTGTGAGCTGCATGGTTAGCTTAGCCTATGATTATGAATAAGCAACGTATGTAAAGTTATGACAACCATCAGCGGCTCTACCTATCCAGGGAGGGGGGTGGTTAATGCGAATTCTTCCCTTGTTAATCTTGGTGGTTTAACTGGTGACGTAACAGAGGGTAGTCCTGCTTCTACTGCTACAGAGGATCCTAGTGCGAGATCTAGTGCTGTATTAGGGATGATGCCTTATTGGGAGCCGATCAATATTTGTGTTGGTGGGACGAATACTATTCGTAGTTACGCTGAGCAGATCATTCCAAGAGAGCCTAGAGAAGACGATGATGCTTATAACAGAAGGATATTCCACGCTACGCTTCCGCCGTTTGTTCAACGTCTTGCCTCACAGGCTGCAGGCACGATTTTACGGAAGGGGATTCACCTTGAGGGAGGCGATCAGGATTACTGGTTGGAATGGTCAAAGGATGTCACTGGTGATGGTACACCGCTTAATGAATTCTGTCGTAAGTCGTTGGTGGAATCGTTGTTATATGGGCATACGTCAATTTTGGTTGATTATTCAGGTGCTAATCCAGCCAGAAGTTTAAGGGAGGAGCGTGATCGAGCGGATAAACCATATCTTGCTTCTGTTAGTGCTCAACAGGTTAAGGGCTGGCGTACTGCTGGTAATAGGGCAGCTGGATCCTTGGAGATGGTTCGATATACCGAGACTGTATCGGTTCCCCGTGGGGAGTTTGGAGAGGAGGTAGTAGATCAGATTAGGGTTTTAAGAGCTGGTAGCTGGGAGGTATGGCGAGATAGTACAGATAGTAAGAATGCTGGTTGGAGTATCCAGGCTGCTGGTAAGACAAGTATTGATGAGATCCCACTGATAACGGTTTATTCAAATCGGGTTGCTACTTTGATGAGTAAACCACCGTTACTAGAGGTTGCTGAATTAAATATTGCTTATTGTCAACGGTTTTGTGATTATCACCATTCGATCCATGTGGGTAGCCAGCCAATATTGGCGATCAAAGGGTTCGATCCTGAGAGTGATACAGAGCTAGGGACTTCTGTTAACACGGCTGTTTTGTTACCACCAGATGGGGACATTATGTATTGTGAGCCGACTAGCCAGGGATACCAGGCCCAGTTGGAGTGTTTGAAGACACTAGAAAGTCAGATTTCTAGCTTAGGTATTAGTACCCTTGCGAAACAGAATATAACGAATGCTGCAGCGGAGGCCAAGAGGTTAGATCGTATTGATTCTGATTCGATTATGGCAATTATTAGTGAGGATCTACAGAGGGCTGTGAGTGATTTACTAAGGATTGCTGGGAAGTATGCCGGGAAGGAACCACCAGAGGTAACGATTCCGAAGGATTATGAGAACAGGTTGCTGGATGGTAATCAGATTACGGCGATGTTACAGCTGCAGATGCAGAATCAGATTAGTCAGTCTACCTTGTTAAGGATTTTACAGGAGGGAGAAGTTATTCCACCTTATATCGAGATTAACGAGGAGATTTTAAAGACTAAGGATGAGATGGAGCAACAGTTTGACCTGCAGTTAGAGCAAGCTGAGGCACAGCTGAAAGTAGAGAGGGAGAATAATGAAGGGTTAGGAGGGGCTGATACTGGAATGGCTAGTGAGGGTGGCATGAAGGGTAGTCAGACGCTAGAAACACCAATGAGACCAGGGAAACACGCTAGTTAACAATGATCAAGACAAAGGAGGATGAGGAGAAGCTTTTAGCGTTGTTACTGGCTTTAGCGTCCAGGGCTGAACGGATGGTGGCATTTCGTGTGCGACCAGTTTTAGCTGACCAGATGTATAAGATCAGGGATGTTATATTAAGGATGAAGGAGGGTAGTGAGGATATTGATATCAGGTCAGTGGAATGGGTTACGTTAAAGCGGTTGTTACTACAGTATCTGCGTCCTGTTAACAATATTTTAAAGGATACATTGTATCAAGAGTTAAGGAAGGTCGGTCCACCCGTGAGGGAGTTAGCAGCTGAGTATCTTGATCTACCAAAACCACCATTGCTACTACGAAGTAAGAAGGACTTAGCTGCAGGAGTTATTGTAATTAACAGGACTTTAGGTGATTTATTAGGAGATGGCAGGCAGTTAGGAAGGTTAGCACCAAGGATGACATTAACTATTGATAAAACGGTTGCATTAGGGATTACAGAGAAGGAAGCTACCAAGGTTATAGCAGATAAGATTATTCCACAGGTTAAGCGTGGCGGGACGTTCTATCCAACGATTGCTAAGGGTTCTACTGCTAACACTATTCTTAATCAAATTACCAATACAACTTCAGGTGCTGTCTGGGATCTGGTCAATGAGGAGTTAAGGGATGTATGGGGTGATCGTGATGTAACAAGTTGGATATGGCAAGCTAGGTTAGATCCTTTAACGTGTCCAGTCTGTGCTCCATTAAATGGTGAGATCTATGAAACTATAGAAGATGTAGAGCAATTACCACCGTTACATCCGAACTGCAGATGTGTTGTAATGCCTAGAGGTTTTAGCTAGACTCATTAGAGTTACGCAAGGCTAATGGCTGTCTGGTATCCGAGTCCATGGTGGAAAAGGCATGAAGCTGATCGAGTAGCGCTTGCAGAAACCCCACACCAGGCAGCAATTGATCAAAAGGATCCAAAGGGTAAGCGTAAGAGATTATCAAAAGAAGATTCAGAATAGGTCGTTAAAATATAAGGATGATACATGCTTGTTTAGCCTTGTATGCAATTAGCTGTCAATTATGCGGCGCCTGTTGGTTCCGTAATACATCTACTGGTGAGATGGTTCATCATTGGGCTACTGGTGCTAAGGGTAAGGTTAATTCCGAACGTGATTTAGCTGGTTTAGTTTGTAATGCCTTAGGTGATGATCGTTGTCTTAATCCAGAACGTGGTTATGTAGGACCAGATCAGGACACATGGGAGAAGCGACGTAAAATTATTGATGAGTTTCCTTTTGACCGTTGGAATGACTAAACAGATTCTTCCTAAGCCCGTGACTTTTACTGCTAAGGCCCAGAGAGCTGGTTGTACTCCTGCTCAATACCAGGCAAGGATTTTATCTGACAAGAACATGCGCGACAATTACGACGCGATCACGATCAGGCAAGCTGAGGCCAGGAAGGCTCTATTGGCATACGGCAGGAGCTACTAGGACCAGGAGCGAGGCACCTTGATATCAGTGGGTTACTGCTTAGCCTTACCGATGTTCAAAGCTAGTATTTCCAGTGCTTTATAGGCTTTCCCAAGGAACTGATCATCCTTTTTGGTAGGTGTCATGGCACAGATCACGGATGCAATGGCATGAATGGCAAATAGATATTCGATGTATTTCATGGCTGGAATGGGGTTCTGATATCAGTCTATGTAGGGCTTAGCAATAGACTATGGGCAGATGAGCCGGATTCTGATGGCATCCACCAACGGTACAGGTAAGAGTCCAGCTGAGATCCTGCGAAAGTGGTTTCCACTAGGTAATGGCAGCAAATGGTCACCAGCACCAGTTGGTCTTGTCGAGGATTTAACCAGTAATGCCGGTGGTGTTGGGAGTGTTTATGACGATACTGCGTTGATTACAAGGGTTAAGAAGAACGAGAGTGATATCAAGGTTCTGGCGAGTCGCCTGAAGGCGATCGAAGGGAAGAAAGGACGTGATTGAGGTGATAGCCGCAGCTGTCGGTGTTGCTTTCGGCGCTTCGCTGCAATCCATTGGTACTGTCAATTCTCGCTATCGAGAGGGTCGTGAAGCTGTAGTGCGTTTAACGCTTGCAGTGGAGACGTTAGCTGATCGATTTGAGGAGATGCATCAGGATATAAAAGCTGATCGTGACAGGTATATTAACAAGATGGGAGCGATGGAAACCCGTTTAACAAAGATTGAGGCACGGTTAGATCAGTTTAGTTAACTGCCAAGGGCATTACGGTTGCGCATTCGGAGATATATTTAGGAGGTAAACCTCTACTTGTTATGTCCGTCGAGGAAACAGGTGTTATTCAGGCCGTGCCGGATACGTCAGATCATGCAGTGCAGATCGATCCTGAGTTGCTCCAGAAGCCAGTACATCCTTCATCAGACTCAGAGGGCAGTGCCACTGAGGAACGATTTAAAGCCAAGACAGCTATAGCGAATTCGCAAGCTAGAAAGGCTAAGGATGAAGCAGCAGCCCTACAGCGAAAAGTTGAAAAGCTAGAAGCTGAAAAGGTTGAATGGCAGAAGGCAGAACAAGCCAAGGTCCGTCGCCAGATGGAGGATGAGGGTCGTACACAGGAACTACTTGAGATTGAACGCAAAGAGCGTAGAGATCTACAAGAGCTGTATTTAAGTGAAACTGCCGACTACCAAAGTAGGCTTAAAGCCAACGAGGAAGCACAGGCAACAGAACGCTTGAAGTCAGCGAGTCTTAGTGCGATCAGTGATTCCAATGTCCATTCGCCTAGCCAGATGTATGAGCTACTGAAATCTCAATTGCGTACAGATGATGAGGGGAATCCAGTGGTGCTTAACTCGGGCGTCGAGCATCCATTGAGTTCTTACCTTGCCAACTTACGGAATTCAGATGAATGGGCTCATAATTTTACGGCTAACGGTGCGCAGGGCATGGGTAGTAATCCAGCATCACCATCAGTTGCTCCAGGGATGGAAAATCCTTATAAAACGGGCAATGTTACAGCGCGGATCCGTTTAGAGGGCGATAACCCGGAACTGGCCAAGCTATTAAAACGCGAGGCGCAGCGTGGGTAATCACGGTAAACCCATTCGTTAACTAGGAGAAAGCTCATCGCAGCTCCATATCAGAATTACTCTGGGGGAACGTTCCTCAGTGATCTTGTTACACGCCCTGCTTTTCTTTCATATATTGATGAGCAGATTTACGAAGGATGCAAATGGATTCAATCTGGTGTTGTAACCAGGAATTCAGCTTTAGACTGCCGAAAAGGTGGTGTGAGACTGGAGGTTCCGTTTTTTGAGCCCATTGCTGAAAACGAAGAAATCATCAAGTCTAATGCGACTTGGGGTGAATCAGGCGCTGGTTATCTTACTCCCAAGAAAATCACAGCTGATAGTCAGATTGCCACTATCTTGCATCGTGGCGGTAGCTTTGCAGTTGATGATCTTAGTCGATTCGGATCAGGTGCTGATCCCTATGCGGCAATCGGTGGGTATCTGGCAAGGACAGTATTGAAACTTCGTACTCGTACGGTGCTTGCAATGCTGACTGGTGTGTTTGGTACTGCATTGTCTGCTAACGCAGTTGATGTATCGCAAGCAGGCGCAGGTGCTGCTGAGGCTAACTTCCTTAGTGCTGCCACTGTTATCAAGGGTCAAAACGTACTAGGCGAGCGAGCAACAGATCTTTCTGTTATTGCTATGCATAGTCATGTTTATAACTACCTTCGTCAGGTAGGAGCATTGACCTTCTCCACGTCTGCACTGTCTACTGGTGGTGCTGTTACATGGGGTGGCGGTGGAGTTGGCCTTACTTCTACGGAAGTAGCGAGCTTCATGGGGCTTAATTGTGTTGTTGATGACCTCCTTGCACCGACAATTAATGCCGGTGGTGCTGACCAGTATCCCGTTTACATCATGGGTTCTGGCACAATCATGGAGGGAGTTCAGGCTGACTTCCGAATTGAGGGAGATCGCAACATGCTTAGCCAGCAAGACGTTATGGCATGGAGTCATCATTATCTGATGCATATCATGGGTACGTCTTGGATTTCAGCTAGCGACAACCCCAAGAATATCAAAGGCGGTGCTGATGCTGCGGCTGATTGTCTTGATCAAGCTGCTAACTATGCACTGGCTTATTCCACGTCAAAGCTCATCCCAGCAGTCAAGCTTACAGTGAATTCCCCATTCGCTGCTAACGTTTGATTTAGCTTATTACGGTTACTTAACCGTAGATCTCTGAGCCGTCTTCATTGATTTGGAGGCGGTTTTTCTTTTGTGCCACGCACGTTTGGTAAGTAATGCCCGATGCCAAGATTTTGGAATGTATTCAAGGTTGAATAATCGATTATCTAGACGATCTCCATTGATGTGATTGACTTCCCAACCATCAGGTCTTTTACCGATAAAGGCTTCCGTTACAAGGGAATGAATAGAACGGACGGTGCGACCAGGGAGTTCAACATGCATAAACCTGTTTTTTAGCCATGGGTTCATGAACTGACCTTTGACCGTCATCCAAGAATTATTCCGTTTTACAGAGCGTGAGAGGCTTCTCACCCTACCGAAATCAGATACCTCATACCTCTCCTGTAGACCTCTGATGGCCCGCCATTGTTCATCCATGAGTGATTCGTGCTTACCAGTTCGGTAACGATAACTTGTCATGCTACGCTTGCGGATGCGAGTGAGAGCTGGGTTGTTCAGGGTGGGCGACCTATTTTTTTGTCTACATAGAATGGTGATAGGGCTTGAGGTTTACTGCATTGATTGGTGTTATCCGTCTTTATGTTGAACCAAGGGCGGGTGTGCCTAAGGGGCATCAGGAGTATTGCCCACCAGTAATAGATGTCACACCAGGAGAGGTTGTAGCAAAGCGCCGAGAGCTAAGGCGTCAAGGTTTTAATGTAATCGCAGTACCATTTTAGTCATGGCTACCCCCGTTCTAGTCGCAACAGTTGGAGGATCTACCTCTAATTCTTATACAACGCTTGTCGAGGCTGATGTTTATGCAGAGAACCAAGCATGGGGTGATACCTGGCTGGCTCTAGCTACAGCAGTAAGTGAAGCATCATTGATCAATGCTACGAAATGGCTGGAGACTTTAGCTTTTCTTGGTACACGTTGTACGCCATCAGTAGATGATGCAGCTAAAGCTCAGGCATTGGCATGGCCCCGTTCCGATCTCAAGTCTGATGGAGTGGCTGCTACTTGTGCTTTTGTTCCATCCAATGTGAAGGCAGCTCAGTTTGAGTTAGCTTATCGAATTAGTCAGGATCCAGATGGGATCATTGGTGGTACTGGCGGCTCAGCTGCAGGAACCTATGTCAGTATGCAGAAATTAGGTGATCTACAAGTTGAGTATAAACAATATACAGGAACAGATGTTAGCAGTTGCGATAACTGTAATGATCCGATCATTATTAACAAGTATCCATGGCTGAAGAATTTACTGAAAGGATATTTAGCACCTATGGGTTCTAGTCGTGCTCTGTTGCATGTAAGATCATGAGCAATATCGATAATGTATTTGGATCAATAGCAGCTCCCATGATCAAGGAATGGGGTCAGAACGTAGTGTACGTGGGCATTGCGGACCCTGGAGTTTATAACCCTGCTACGGGGCAGGTTACGCAAAATGAGAATAGGGTTAATGTTAAAGCGGTATTAACAGAGCTAAAAGCAGATGAAGTAGGAGGTAATTACCAATCCCAGGACGTGAAGTTAATGATTGATCCAGGTCAATTGCCTAATGTTTTATTGTCAACAGCTGATTACTGGGAATGGCCAGGGCTTCAAGGTGGAACTGTTAGAGCTAAGACTGTAGAGGTTTTAACTTATCGTGGTGATAGTGCTGTATTTTATAGCTGTGTTGTGAGGCCACAATGAGTAGACGTTATAAACGCAATATTGCTCAGCTGTGTCCAGATATTAGGCGTGGTCTTGCATTGGGCTTAAAATTATCAGCACAGGAAATTGTCCTTGAGTTTAAGCAGATTGGACCCTTCTGGACAGGAGATTTTGAGAAGGCATGGATTGTTAATAAAGGTTGGGATAATGAGGTTATAACTGATTTAAAAGGCGAGCCGTATGGTGAGATGACTGCTCCTAAATACGAAGATGGTAATGGTGATCCATCAGGGAGAAAGGATCTGACTGACTTCTTTGTTGAACCGTTGAATCAAGAAACGATTGAAGGTTATAACATTGGAAACAGAATGGAATACAGACGAGTCGCAATGGATCTTGTTCCTGTCAATGATGTTTGGAGATTTGATCATGCTAATGCAACAGCAGAGCCAAGATGGTTTGAAAAATACATAAATAATGGAGGGATGGATAAGGCGCTTAAGGTTAATATTAGACTAGGCTTCGCTTCTGTTGCTTCTAATCCGTCTGTTCGGAGTTCAATCCTACAGCAGTATGCTGCAGATGTCCAGAGCTAATCATCATGAGTTATCAAGCAATCAGAGCCGTATTTGAAGTACCTGTTATCAATGCTTTAGCAGCACTAGCCGATCCAGTAGTTGTCTATGTTGATAATCAGGCGTTAACTACCACAGATCCATCAGTTGAATATGCTTTGATGCGTCTTGATTTTGGTAGATCTACAGCTGATGCATTGCAGGATAAGTTAGAGAATATTAGAGGAAGTATTGTGTTTGAGTTTTTTACACCAAAGGATACCGGACCAGCACGGGCGCAAGTGGTTTCAGCTGCAGCTGCTATCGCTTTAAATAATATTGGGTGTACCAATGGTCAACCTGCTGTAGGTGCTTATGGTGTTACTAGAAGTATGGTTGGACCTAACTTTGATTCGTTAGAAGGCAGTCCATTCTTTACAGCAAGGCTGAGCTGTGCCTTCAGTGCTGGTTTTAATTAAACTATAGATACGATCATTGCTTTTGCGCAATGGTTTGACGCCCATTTTGACGCCTGACAAGACGCCCGTCTTCGTCCTACGTTTTTATTTATCATGCCTGTTGCATGTGGGAGCACGGTCCTTAATGGATCTAATGGCTCCGTCGAGTTCAAGCCTTCTGGTACTTCAGTATGTCTAAGTGATTTCAGTGATTTTCCTGCTGGTGCTGGTGTAATTACTGTTCCTTCTAGCCATGGCTTTAAGGTCGGTGATGCAGTCCAGTTCTATGAAGATCAAGGCGGAAATCTTGATAGTGGTCTGACTGCTAGCACTACTGGTTCCCAGACTAATTTTCTAGTCTCTGCTGTATCAGCTGCTAGCCCTTGGACTGTAACGGTCACAACTGCTGGTGGTGGTGCTGTAACCATTGCTGGTGATGGTGGTACAGGTTCTGCAAATAGTCCAGCTCCAGCTCATATCAACATGAAGTTGGCTGATTACACAACCTGCTGTCACGTCAGGTCATTCTCACTGTCTCTTGATCGTGAGGAGCTTGATACCACTTCCTTGCCTTGTTCAGTAGCTTCTGCTGGTGGCTCAATGGCTCCCTTCAGAACTGCTCAGCCTGGTTTCGCTGATGGATCTGGCAGCATGGAAGTGCTCTTCAGTGAGCAATCAGGAACGATGAATAATCGTCTGATCAATAGTGCCATGAAGAAGGATCAGGATGGTGCTGCCGTCAAGCTGTATATCAATACAGTCACGACTGATGGAACCACCGTTGATGATGCAGCTTCGATGTATATCGAAGGCCCTGTGTCCATCATGGGTTTCAGCATTGACGTTACTCCTGATGGTCTGACGGTTGCGAATCTGAGCTTCAAATTCAGTGGTCAGCCTTCTGTGATTCAGCTCTGATATTGAGCTTTATACGGCCCCTGCCTTTGCGTAGGGGCTTTTTTATGTATAGGATTACCTATAAGCAATGGTATTTACATGGCAGGCCCTTTGAGTGCTCTCGACAAGCTGAAGAAGGCAGCGAACCTTAAGGCACGGAAGCATGAGGTTGTATTGAATGACGGATCGTTGTTTGAGTTCTGGTCAAAGCCGTTGACGATGGCTGAATCTGAGAGGGCTGAGAAGGGAGCAGCATCAGATCGTCCTGGTGCATTTGCTTTGCAGCTACTGATCAACAAGGCATTGGATGCTAATGGGACAAGGATGTTTAATCCAGGTCAAGCTGCTGAATTGAAGAACGAGGTGCGGAACGAGGATTTGCAGAAGTGCATGTTGGCAGTGATGGGTAGTACAGAAGAAGAGGGGGAACCAATGGACATGAAAAGCACTTGAGAAGGAACTGAAGAAGGATAATTGGATGATGCTGTCGTTTTCCTTAGCCAAAGAGCTAGGGATGACGGTACAGATGCTGCATGAGAATATCTCGGTTACAGAGATGCTGGGTTGGTCAGCATATTTTTCTATTGTTAACCAGGAGCAGGAGGAGCAGATGAGGAAGGCAAAAATGCGTCGATAAGATGGAGGTAAGTAGGCTTTAAGGATCTTGGCTGATTATTCTGCGAATATTGCTTTAAAGGTCGATCAGAGTGGTCTGAATCAGGTAAGGGATCTTGAGGAGAGGCTGAAGGCGATAAGAAAGTCTATTAAAGCTATTGGTCAGGGTGGTATCGGTGGTGCAAGATCTGATGGGAATACAAGGAGGCAAAGATCTGGTGGTGGGGCTGCTGAATTTGCTTATGAGGGAAGGTTTGCCAAGTTACAGCGTATGGAGCAAAAGAGGTGGCAGAGGCAGTCATCAGAAGAAATAGCACTTAGCAAGAAGAAGAATGAAGTGACGAAGGTGAATATTGATCAGGAAGTGCAAGCTGGTAGAACAAGGAGACGAGCATCGGATGTATTCAGGGATCAATTGAATGATTTAGGTCAATCAATGGGTAAATTAACGAGGGAGATTGATAGTCAATTTAAAAGACGTGAGGCTGATTTAAATAGAAGGAGAAGGGATATCGATGCTAATAGGGGACTGTCAACTGATCGAATTCAATTAATTCCAATAGACGACAATGGAAAGGTGTTACCAGCAGCTACATCCTCAAAAAGCGGTAATCGCAGTCGTAAGGGTAATAGATCTGTTGAAGAAGCACGGATGATTTTTAATGACTTTATGGTTTTAGAACAGGCAGATGAAAGGGTTAGGAAGAATACGTCTGATCGTACAAAAAAGCAGCTATGGAGTATGTTTGATGCCTGGGAAACAGAGATGGCTGGTACAGCAGCTCCCATTAGACCTACTAAATTCGATGGTGGGGCAAGAGAGAGTGTTGATGCAAAGTTAAAAGCTGAGTTAAAAAGAGCATCAGTAATGCGTCAGATTAATGAACTAGAAACGAAAGGTGTAAATGTAACCAGATTAAGGAAGGCGATGGGTGAGGCTACAACTGCACAATCAAAACGTCAATATGGATTAGCCAGTAAATTGCAGATTTCATTAGATAATCAAGTTAAGAATGAGCAATCTAAGCTTCGTATTTTGGAGCATCAAAATAGAACACTGAAGGAGCAGGATTCGGCTATCAGGAAAAATGCTACATCTAGTCCTGTTCGAGGTGGTAGGGACTTCCCTGGTAGTCCTTTATGGCATCAGGAGCAGATCAGGAATGCTACGTCAAGTCCTGTTAGTGGTGGGATTGCGTTTCCACAGAGTCCTAAAGCATTAAAGGAGGTTGCCAAAGTAGAGAAAGTAAAATTAGATGCATCAATTAAGGCTATAAATGTAGCTGCCAAGGCAGAGGAAGCAGCAGCTCTTAAGGGATTAAAGAATCATCAGATGATAGAACAACGGAAAGAACAGATTGAATTAAAGAGGATCAGGGATACAGCAGCTAGAGAGTTAAAGACAGACCTTAAAATGGCTAAGGCTGTTAATGATTTTTATATTAAAGATTTTGATCGGGTTCTTAAAGCGCGTGAACGAATAAAAGGATATACACATCATGGTAATCAGTATGACAGACCTATTGGTCCTGAAATGGCTAGCAATTTTGATAGGCACTTTGCCCTAACTGGTAGAGCCGGTAAGACAAACTATCCATCATCACCGATATTAGGTAATGAAGGCACCAGGGGTAGCCCTTTAGCCAAGAAGGCAATGAGTAAGAGGATGGAAAGTCTGATGTTGGGTGTTGGCTTCCCGATGATGTTTGGTGCTGGTACGGGTTCTATCGCTGGTAGCTTGGCTGGTTCTTTTGCTGGTCCTGGTTTTGGTGGTCAGATTTTAGGTGGTGCTATTGGCCAGGTGATTGATGATTTTGTTAAGTCTATAACTACTTTTGCTGCAGCTTTAGATAAGCCTACAGCAGCTCTACAGGCTATGGGTACTGTCGGGGTACAAGCTTCCGAAAAGCTCAAAAAGAACGTAGCATCATTAGAGAAAGCAGGCAGGGTATATGATGCACAGAAGCTTATCTTTGAAGAGATAGCTACTCAGATTGGTCCTGATGCAGTAAATCAGCTAGCAGGGATAGCAGAAGCTAATAAGGAGATAACCAAGGCTTCAGGTGAATTACATGCTCAGTTAGTTGGAAGTATGTTACCAGCGATTTTAGCTGTAGCGAAAGCAATGGCTCTCCTTGGCGGTAAGGATGGTGCTACCAGTGATGAGTATAAGACTGCTGTATCGATGGGGATGAATTTTGCTGGTAATTTGCTTTTCCCCGTACATACAAATATTGCTCAGGGATTAAATTTATTAGGTCGTGGTCAGACTGATCCTACAGCTGCAACAGATG
>MPLX02389504.1_pt1 | contig 16630 bp, 26 predicted proteins | sample 1617341 | NCBI WGS metagenome assembly MPLX02 (sample SAMN05944804, study PRJNA350692) | marine metagenome | biome: marine; feature: ODZ; material: water; isolation source: 120 m water sample filtered on 0.2 um supor filter | place: Pacific Ocean | collected 2012-04-08 | depth 120m m | reverse complement strand
TTTCCTATCCATTCCATCTAATTTCATACAATTTTTTAGACATAGATAGATACATTTCTCATCACTTACAGGTGCTTTCTGAGTCCAACCACTCTTATCCTTATAAGTCTTTGGTTTATCACTATACCGTTCAGTTTCCATTAGTTAATAGTCGAAGGTGGACTCTAAGAAATCTGACATGTGGGGACATGTCGCTGCATACTCTAGCACACGGCGGTGCCTGACTGCCCACTCATCGACCTTGCGACGAGTAACAAGCTCTGGATACTTGAAGTATTCATTGAGTCGCTTGTTGACTGTAGTATAACCTGATCCTGCAAGGATGTAAAGGACCTGTGTACCACCATGAGAAACGGGCTCGTTGCCATTCATAATATACTGAATGACTTCATGGGTGCCTGAGAGATCATACTCCAAACCATCGCTGACATGACTCCAGAAAGGTGTGTCACGACGACGACTGTAATAGTAGTGTGCCTCTACGAACTCACGCCAATGGTCCATATGATTACAGAGATTATCGTTGAAACGATCACGCTGGAATTGTCCAGGCAAAGGAGTCTCCTGCAGGAGGTCCATGAGAGCAAGGATACCATGATGTGTATTGAAGAGACCTGTAGATTCTAGCGGCTCAATGAATCCAAACGAGAGTCCGATGGACACACAGTTGCCTGTCCATGCCCTCTCGTGCCTGCCATTCTCAAACTTGATCAGACATGCGTCATCGTAACCGAATTCTTTACGGGCATCTTCCTCGCTCTGAAACTGTGAGGAGAATACATATCCCCTGCTGATGAAGTCATAGGTGGGGATGGTCCACTGCCAACCAGCACTCATTGCTTTGGCGTTGGTATAGGGGACCATCTCTTGCTGACGATTGGTGTAGTCAGTCTTAACTACAAGTGCTCTGTTAGTTACAATTGATTCGTAGGGTTGCCACTTGCTAAGCGATCCTGCGAGCACTGCTTGCTGCCCACTACAGTCGATAAAGAGATCACCAAAAATCTTTTCTCCCCCGAGTTCATGAGGTCCACCTGCGACCACGACATGCTCGACGTTCCTTCCCTTAGTAATAACAGACTCAACCTTACTATCAACCACCTTAAGAGTCTTGCAAAAGGTGTGTCTAAGATAGTCTGAAAATGCTGCTCCGTTGATATGGAACGATCTGTCTTTAGCGAGGTCATATGGTACTAGAATATCTTTATTCAGTGGGAGTCGCCCTGCCTCTGCCACCGCCGTGAATGGCATGAATACTTGTGAGAAAGGTGGTAGATTCTCTGGATGAAATGCCTTAGCGAGCATCCAGTCCTGAAATTTTATGTGTTGTAGGACTGATTGTCCATTAGGGTAGTGAAATACTTCACCCTCCTCCACGAAACCATCAAACCTTGAAGAGGATTTGAATGTTGCTCGTGCAGCAGGGAGGAATACATCATCAGTGATCCCCATGTATGAGAGATACTGATTGATGTGTGGCGTAGTGCTTTCGCCCACACCGATGGCATCACCACCATTGATCATGGTGATGTCCCAGTCAGGGAAAGTTTTACAAAGAGCAGCGGCATTCATCCAACCAGATGTACCGCCACCGACAATCACAATACGCATGTTACTTTTTTTTCAGTGTCTTTTTAATCATCTTAGCATACATTACGTCTTGCAATGTATACCAGTCTGGATGTTTCTTTTGGTCTTTGATTAGTTTTTTAACTGCCTTCTTTGTTGATAGATGTTTGTTTTGGTCTTGGTCCTTCATTCAGAGTTTGCCATTTTGAATATTCTTTGAAGAGTTGGTCACCAACAAAAGCATAAAGATCTCCGCCATGTAAAACCAATTCTTCCTGCAATTCTTGCTCAGTTGCTGGGATGTACATCATCCCATTTGACACGTAGTAATGACAAAACTCATACACTTCTCTATTTATGGGGATTTGCTTATGAATAAACGCAGTAAGACAGAGTTGTCTCTCTACCATCTTACCATCGTCGTAACGCCAGTCGTCAATCATTGAGCAATCATCCTGAATTCTTTTTTGGTTTGGAATACTTTCTGCCCTGTTTTACACAGGTGCAGAAGGAATTGAGCCTTATGTAAGGATAGGTCTGAGTAGTTTTTTAACTTAACCCAGTTACCATCCCAATAAAACTCTAAGCAATACATGACTCATGCATCAAACCTGAGTTTATTTAGATAATCCCATGCATATACTTCACGGTTACCTTTGATGCCCCAACCTAACCAACGGTATGCAGGTGCCATATAATGGGTGATACTCTGTCCACCCGCTTGGAAATATGGGAGTTGACGCTGGAAAACACTCTCATTAACCATGTAACGGAGTTGACAATCGAATGTGGAGGGATCACATGCATACCTGATTCCGAATTTACCAAGATTGTTATACCTGTTTATGCTGGTCCACTGAATGATGCCATAACCACCCCGATGACAATCGTGGTAAGAAACTCTAGCACCTCCCTCGCATATATTGGCAATGAAATTAGACTCCTGTCTAATGTTGCCAAGAATTGTAGCAATAGCATTTTTGTCTGTGATATTTACTGATGGTGTTTGTAAATACGCTACTACTTTTGCTTCTTCTGGTGAGCAATCCTCACATTGCCATGTGTTCTCTGAGACCTTAGGTACTTCAGTAGGTCTCAGTCCTGCTGCTTCAGATTTCTGATAAGAAGAAGAAGCACATGCCATAAGCAATGGCAGCAGTGTTGCTGTCAGTACAAGTGGTCTCATGTTTAGTCTATCCATATAGAAAGAGGTCCCGCAGGACCCCCATTAGTATAGCATATTTAGCGTGGTTGTCAAGAGGGTCTTCTGTAGACCATCATTCCCTCATCCGTATCGTCGTCGTCATCATTATCAAATAATCGTAAAAACAATTCAATCGCAACCAAAACAAACATGGGATAGAAACAGAAAAGGATTGCTTTCCATGCTGGATATGAATCTACTGCGAAGTCAGTCATTTAGATATCCACATAATGCTTCTAAGAAATCGATCATTGATGCCCATCCATTAGACTTTTCTACTTCTAATGTCATCGATGTGTCCTCGTTAGGTAAATGAATTGATGTGCCTAGATGCCGAAGGCACCGAAGAAAAAGATGCTGCCGCTAAATGCGTATGAAACTACAGCAGAAACGAATCCCAGCATTGCTAGTCTACCGTTCAACAATTCTGCTGTTTCCAAGTACTGTCTAGACATTTGTTAAGGTATGTTAACTATATATACCTTTAAGTAAATGTGATGACATCCTGACCACCGACCACACCACCCATATCCACTGGACCTGCTGCATAGGTTTGGTTACCGTTGGCAGTGTTAAAGAAGTCATAGTTATCGTTGAGATAGACTGGACTTGGACTACTAGGGAATTCAACCTGTGGCACGTCATCAACACATGCTTCAGTGATGGTCTGTAGACCATTATAGTGACGCCACAGCTCACTCAGGTGACTGCGGTTGAACTTGGGATCGTCGATCGCACTGTGCAGTGCTTTCTTGAGTGCTTCTGTTGCTGCTGTCAATTCTGCTTTCATAATTCCAATGACGGATAACTCCGCTGACGATAAAACAATTGGTGACAAGATAAGAAATGAAAATACAGGTACGAATACCTGCAATGTAATTGTCATAGGGTCCTGTCTTGTCATCAGAGAATGACCCTAAGGAATACTTCCAGACGTTAAGAAGACGTTTTAACACGGTCCTTTTTCATGGTCGTCTGAGTGTCTTTAGATATGATAGCACATCTTCCCGAATCCACAACAGTTCGTGGTAACATTTCTGGGAATGAGCACATGCCCTTAGTTTGGAATCAGGTTCTAGCACACTCTCTATGAAAATGTCAAGACCCCTATTCCATGTGTCATCTTGTGTCTCCATATAACTCCTTAGGTAAATTGAAACCAACCTGTAATGACCATCTTCTCTTTTGTATTGGATACCCTACCACGATGGTGGTATGTCCAATCTGGTGGCCAGATCACAGTGTATCCACGCTGCGCTGGCACATACTTCTGCTGGTAATACCATTCGGTGCCACCATCAGGTACATCATTTAGATATGTCATGAAAACTAAGTGTCGGTAGGTGTTTCCAGGCAGAGAATTAGACCTTTCGGCGTGCCACTCCTTAAATCCACCACCTTTAGGGTACCACTGCAAAGACATTGGCTCCTTTATTTGGAATCGTGAGGTCTCACAGAAAGGAAACCTTACCAAGTATGCGTTGAGAACATCTTGGAGTGCTTGCATATAATTTTGCACTTGAGGACAATTCAATTGGAAAGGGACGTGCAGATCAACAGAGTCTTTATACTCTTTATCAACTGTCACCTCCCCTTGTCTATAGATTTGTCCATCAACGTAATTCAAGATGGTTTGCTTATGCCAGAAATCTTCAAGTCCCGCCACAACGGATTCATCAATAAATTTACCCCATATAAAATCATCACACTCATCATCAAGTGGGGTGCAGACGTTACCTTTATAAATTACAATTTCTTCTTTAAGCATAAGTATCCCGACCAGGGTAATGAAAGGGGCTTCTCACCCCCCTGAACTACTTGGTTAACAAGGCTAGTCTAACCCCGATCTCCCATTCAGGCAGTCGCGAGTTCGCGAGTGCGGGAGAATGCTACGATATTATTCGCAGCAGGTGTAGATGTTTTTGCATCTGTTGTTTGCTTATCCAAGCAGGTTTCAGTCACAATCGTAACAACCCGTCTAAACCGTGGCACCCCCCTGAATGGAGGTGAGGAGAGTCGAACTCCTGTCCGAGCCTATTCGTAAAGTCACCTATTCCTCAAAAGAGGAATGCCACAAGTAGGATTCAAACCTACAGTCTACCCATTACAAGTGGGTTGCATTATCGTTATGCTATTGTGGCGACGATCCAGGTTGGATTCGAACCAACGACCGACTGCTTAGAAGGCAGTTGCTCTATTCCACTGAGCTACTGGATCCTAAGCTATTAGTTAACTACCTCTTTGCACTCCTTGCACAACGATTGGGTCACCATCCCACATAGTCTTCCTAACCTTGTCAACTTTACCCCGTAGGTTAAACACAACGACGGTGCGTGATTTGTCTGACTCATTAGCTAGTGCCTCGTGGTGGACGGTTGCTGGAAAAATAACCATGTCCCCTTCCTTAGCAGGTGGAATGAAGGACTCTAACCTACCACTCCAAGGGTTGTTGAAAGGTGAGATGAATTGCGTAGCTTGATGGACTTTTGGATCGAAGTCCACATAAATTACTGCTGACCATCCACTGTGTCCATGATTGTGGAGACCATGCTTCTGACCTTTAGTATATGTTTGACACCACAGGTCAGTAAACTCGATGCGTCTCCGATCAGTAAACTCAGCAAGGTATGGCTCGATAATATCAATTATCGTATCAGCATAGGGTGGCAACTCCCAATTTTCTTCATCTTGATGAAAGAAGTCAGTATACTGCTCACCATTAGATTCTAAATGCTCACTACCCAGTGTGGGTAGGACAGACATGATCTTCTTCTTATTCTGTTCCCAATTTTCAATTTCATAGTGTGCAATCGGAATAGAAAATAAAGAATAAATGGTCATTTGGTAATCTCAGAGTGTTGTCGTATCTTTTGAGCGAGCGACTCGCTCTCTAGGTAATCTCCTGTAGCAAGTGCTTCATGTAGTTGATCCACTAGAAATTCGATTGTATAGTTAATCTCATCAATCTCCTCAAGAAATTGATTCTCCATGATGGATCCCCTCTCCGGTACTTGTGTAGTATATATGCCAAATGGGTCAGGTGTCAACCCCGAAGTGTTTGATAAACCATTCGGCGTCCACTACCACTAGAGGTTGCTTCCTGTTTTTCTTCATAAAAAGAATAGGTTGGTGGTCTCCAGAGTTAGCACATGCCTGATCGTAAGCATCATACACATTTAATTTCTCTACATTCTTACACTCAATGCTGAAGGGAAACTTCTTCCTAGCATCTCGTGCCATGATAAGATCTTCCCCACCAGCACCCATGCTGCGAGACTCAATGTCTTCTGGGTGGACATCCCTATGCTCAATAAGCATATCTCTCACCCATTTTTGGAAGTTTCTACCCTTCGCTTTAGCACTCTGTGGTTTCATCTACATTCCACTCATCGAGTGCCTCATGAATAATTTCCTTCAACTCCCGCCGTTCTTCAGGTGTGAATATAGTCTTCTTAACAAATGGCATGGGAGTATAACTGGTTGGTTTATTTGATTTACCAGGAAGACTCATGCCCTGTGTATCGATCTTATCCTTCGACATCTTTTGTATCCTTCTTGAATCCAAACGGTGAAGTCTTATCTTCTTCCAGTCTCAACTTCAGTGCAACAGCACCTAGAGACTCCATAACCTTAAGGATGTCCTCTGTCTTAGCATCACCGCCCAATTCTTTGGCAACATACCAATACTTCTCCCAAAAAGTATCGCCTGCCTTTTTGTAATCATCTAATGTTAATAGTTTCATAATTAAAAAGAATAATAAAAAAGAGGGGAAGGTCCCCTCTTACTTATGCTACTTGATGTAGAGTTTTCCACGATAGCAAAAAGTCCCATGAGACTCTTTGGCTTCTGCACAATGTGCATCATACTCCACGCCACGATATGTAGTGTGGTGAATTTGTGCATTGTGCAAGGCAGATGCCTTTTGGATTCTCGTACGAATGTAGTTGAGTGTGTTCATGAGTATGTCCTCTGAAGTTAGGGTGGTTTAATCCCCGTTCCTTCAGTCGTTTGCGTCCCAGTTACATTGTAGGTTTAATACCTCCACTAGATCCTTTTGATAGATCTCTATGATATATTCTTTTTGAGAAGAAGATACCGTATTGTTAACTCGTACTTTATCTACCATTTCTGATACATCAGCACAAGTGAAAGCAGCAGCTATTAAAATGTCCATGAGATCAACGCTCCGTTGCGCGACTTACTTGCGTCCAAAAGGACATGAAGTCCTTTGGATGAACGTGTTGTCATGTTACCATGACATCTCTATTTATGCAAGCCCCTCACCTGCCACGTTTCTTTTTGTGACGAGGGTGGGGGTGGTTGCTAATTGGCTTGGTATTCTTTAAGTCCCTCTTGAGTTTCTTCAAGAAGGATAAGTGGTCCCTTATACCAGGTATCGGGGGTTTCGGAATACCAGTCGATTGTGTCTCGTTTGAATAAAGGAACCTCGGTTGTCTCTTCCAATTTCTTCTCGGCATTGTGATATGTAACTGGATACCCAATGGGTATCCGTATCCATTTTGTAATTTTATAGCTTAAACCCGCTAAAAGTTTCTGCACTAACATCCTGCTTGATTCCTCCGACGACATAGGATTCAATCTCAGTTTCCTGAGGGGCATTTTGTTGACCCTTGCTATTTAGCCAGTGCTCTGTCCAAGGCAGAGGGTTGTTTCTAGCAGGGATATCGAATGCAGGTGCTAGTCCGATTGCTTTCATACGACGATTAGCAATCCATTCAATGTATTGAGAAAGCAGACGCTCGTTAAGACCGATCATGCTACCATTCTCAAACAAATAACTTGCCCAATCTTTCTCTTGGGATACTGCGTCAAGGAACATCTGACGCACTGTTTCTCTTTCTTCCTCTACGATGTCCAACATGTCAGGATCATCACCCTTCCTCCACTTATAGAGGATCTTCTGGGTCAACGCGAGGTGTTGTGACTCATCCCTGGCAATAAGGGAGATAATTTTTGCTGAACCTTCCATGAGTTTAAGTTCACCAAAAGCAAAACTACAAGCAAAAGATACATAAAACCGTATCCCTTCCAGTATATTAACATTAGCCATCGCCAGATAGAGTTTACGCTTAACATCCCTAATAGTCCACTGCGCAGTGGAATGATCACGCCACTCAGGTTTCCACATATTACCAAGTGACCACTCAGTTGCTACCTCAAGGAAGTCATTGTATGCTTTGCATACTGAAGCAGCACGGTCAAGGATCTTATCATTATCTAATACCGAATCGAAGACCTCTGATGGATTTGAGTATACGTTTTTGATAATATGGGTATAGGAGCGGGAGTGAATCTGCTCCATGAATTCCCATACTCCCATACATCCTTCCAACTCTGGAAGACTACAGTAAGGTGAGAATGCCATGCCAGGACCACGCCCTTGCACAGAGTCTAGAAGGATCTGATACTTGAGGTTACTGGTGTAGATATGTTTTTGTTGTTCATTCAGTGTCTTATAATCAACACGGTCCTTCTGTAGGGAAACCTCTTCAGGTCTCCAGAAGTAACCGAGTTGTGTCTGTGTTAGTTTATCGAAGTCGGGATACTTGTATTCATCGTAGCGTTGCATCCCCAAGGGTGCTCCAAAAAACATTGGTTGTTTCTTGGTGTCTACTTTCTTGTCGTTGAATACAGTCAGTCCCATTGTAACTCCCTTAGATTGTGTGTCTTTAGACATTGCAAGCATCGCACTCAGACTCTTCGCCTACATCAATCTCCGCTAAGAGATTGTCTAGTTTGGAAGCAGTCTCATCGACCCATCCAATGGAATGAGCAGGTTCGTCTACATCTTTTTTAGCGTCATAAGTATTCTGATAGTAAGATGTCTTCCACCCATACTTGTATGTCATGAGTAGATCCTGTGCCATAACGGATACGGGCACTTCGTTATTGTCGAATTTCTCTGGATTGTAAGACCAGTTACCAGAGATGGATTGGTCAAAGAATTTCTGCATCACTGCAACAATCTCAATGTATCCTTTGTTGGATTGCAATTCCCAGAGGAGAGTATAGTTATTCTTTAATGTAGTAAATTGAGGGACAATCTGCTTAAGAGGTCCTTTCTTTGATTTCTTAATGGACAAGTAATCACGCGGTGGTTCGATTCCGTTTGTTGCATTTGACACAACGGAACTGCTTTCCGATGGCATCTGTGCCGACAGAGTGCTGTGCCTGAGTCCGTATTCGTCGATAGATGACCTAAGAGAATCCCAATCATACTTATATTCTATTGATACCAATTCATCCACGTCCTTCTTATATGTATCAATTGGGAGAAGTCCATCAGAATACTTTGTGCGGTGGAATGCTTCGCATGGACCACGCTCTTGAGCGAGTCTATTAGATGCTCTCAGCAGGTAGTATTGGAATGCTTCAGTCAACTCATGGACGAGTCTCAATGCACCTTTGTCATCGTAATGCTCACCATTCTTAGCAAGGTAGTGTGCTAGTCCGATGTATCCAATGCCCAGAGAGCGACGTGCAAAGGTGCTACGCTGAGCAGCAGCAACTGGATACTCCTGGTAGTCAATCAACTCCTCCAGACCCCTCACAGAGAGGTCACAGAGCTCTTCCATCTCATCCAGTGACTTCAATTTACCTACGTTGATAGCAGAGAGAATGCACAAAGCAATCTCACCACCACGATCATCGATGTGATTGATAGGATCAGTAGGTAGAGTGATCTCCTGACAGAGGTTACTCATATTCACCTTGTCCTTGAAGGAGGAGTGACTATTGCAGTGGTCGATATTCATGATGTAAATACGACCTGTCTCTGCTCTCTCCTTTAGTAGATCAAGGAAGAGCTCCTGTGCATTAATAGTTGATCTCGGAATGCCCTCCTTCCGCTCGTATTCCATGTAGAGGTCGTCGAAGTCCCCAGTACCAAAGCTATCATAGAGGCCAGGAACATCGTGAGGACTGAATAGAGAAATGCTCTCGTTACGAATGAATCTTTCATAAAATAATTTGCTAATTTGGATAGAATAGTCAAGTTTTCTTACACGGTTGTCTTCTGTTCCTTTGTTGTTTTTGAGAACGATGATGTCTTCGATCTCCCTGTGCCAGATTGGGAAGTGGACTGTTGCGCTTCCACCTCTGACGCCATTTTGAGTACAACATCTGACAGTGCTCTCAAACTTTTTGAGGAAAGGGATAACACCTGTGTGCTGAACTTCTCCACCTCTGATTTTGCTGTTGATGCCACGGATTCTGCCTGCGTTGATACCAATGCCTGCCCTTTGAGCAACGTAGTAGCCAATAGCCATGTCGCTGCTAAAAATGCTATCGAGGGTGTCATCAGCATCAACAAGAACACAGCTAGCAAATTGTCGTAGAGGTGTCCTGACCCCTGCCATGATTGGCGTCGGGATGTTGATTCGGTGTTTTGAGATTGCGTTGTAGTATCGTCTGACATAATCAAGTCTTGTCTCTTGTGGGTAAGTTTGGAAGAGAGTTGCTGCGATCATGATGTACATCTGCTGGGGTGTCTCATACACCTCCCCAGATGATCGATCTTGCACGAGATATTTATCAACAACTTGCCTTAGACCAGCATATGTAAACAAATAGTCACGGTCATGATCAATGAATGATTCAATCTGATCCCACTCATCGTCTCTGTATGCTTTGAGGATGGACTTGTCATAGACACCACGCTCAATACATCCCCACACATGCTCCTGAATATGAGGACGCAAGTCTGGGTGTCCATTATACACCTGCTTACGGAGACCAAACAGGAGCAGACGTGCTGCTACAAACTGATAGTTTGGTGCCTCCAATGTAATCAAATCATTAGCAGAGCGCACAAGGATCTCTTGGATGTCACTGGTCATGATGCCATCGAATAGTTGTAGGTTAGCATTCATTTCGATTGCTGACTCTGACACACCAGCAAGTCCTCTGCAAGCGTGCTCTACCATTTCATGGATTTTACTAAGGTGGATCTCTTCCACCTGTCCGTTGCGTTTGACAACTGTGTTGCTCATACCATTTTCCAATCTGTAAGTTGTACCTTTGCTGTTAATCCTGAAAAGGTGTTGGTCTGTATTATAGCAGAAGGGTCAAGACCTGCCAACACCATGTCATTAATATCTTTTTGTTTTACTGACTTTGGCCAGATGACTACTTTCTCACCTGCCTCAACTGCCCTGTCGATCCGTTGCACGATTTGTCTATTTCGGGGCTCATTATCAAAGACCCAGACCCTATGTCTATAAGGTAGACTGCTATGGTCAACATCGCTGCCACACATAGCAACAGCTTGTCGAATGAAAGTGGAGTCAAAGGGTCCTTCTGTGACATAAACTGTCTCCTCTGGGTTTACATTGTCTTGTCCGAATAGTTTGAGTTTATCCTCAAACATCACAGTGATGTATCGTAGCGTAGAAGTTGCCGCCATAGATCTACCCTGAATGCCAAACCAATTACCGTCCTTGTCAATGAGAGGGATAATAATTCTAGGTCTGTCATTCTGAAGGTTGTCAAATGTCTGGCGCTGAGTATTAACCCACCTCTTAAACTTATCAACATAGAAGAATCTACCCAGTTGATCCTCTGGAATTCTTCTATCGAGGAGATACTTCTTGGCGGGGTGCGTTGTATTTAGCTCGCTGATTGGAGTCAGATCAGTAACCTTATTAGCAAACTTTGGCTTAGCACCTTTATATTCTGGCGTGGGTGTGTGTCTGCCCCTACCAGTCATCCCCTGCTTATACTTCTCCATGAGGTACTCAGCATGGAGGTCAACCGCATTGTCCTTTAAAAAATTAGACAGCGATCTACCCATGCCACAGTTGTGACACTTGAAGATGTATTCAGTCTTCTTCAGAAAAAAATACCCCCGTGCCTTATTCTTATGCTTCTGTGAATCACCACAGTAGGGGCAGCGGAAGTTATAGAGTCCTGATTTAACGTGTTTGTATTTCTCTAGCCTGGTGCTGAGAAGTCGGATGTATTTGTCATCGACGTAATCCATGCAGGGGACTCCACTGCAGGTAGTATAGCAGATGGCGCACTAGGTGTCAATGATCTAAGCAGTACTTGACCTGGCACACTGACGAGGAAAGAGATCACAGCGAGACCACCAAAGATGGTCCACATCTTTTTCTCCATGACTTGAAGACGGTCATCGACCTTGCGGATATCCCTTTCACAACCTTTCTTAATGAGATCTGTCTCTTTATTAAGGTCACCGTGTACACGGTCAACCTTGTCAAATAAAATCCTATCAGTTTGACTGTGACTATCTAACTTCTCATTATGTACAGCAAGAAGTTGCCCCATCTTCATGGAATTATCCTGCAAACTATCCACAACCTTCTCTAATCGTTCTAGAATTGCTGAGTTAATTTCTGACATTATTCGGATCTAAGTGCTGCTTGTCGTTTTTTCCAGTAAAACTGGATTACATCATTAGGATACAGACGTTTGACATCTAACTTTTTAAAGTTTTCTGGTCGATATATCTTGCGAAGCTCTATCTTCAGTCGTGCCTCAGACCTACTATACAATACATACTGCTCTGCTCCATCATAGGAGATGAGGAATGGTAAGTATGAAGTATCTTTCTGTGCTCCCTCAGTCGCTACCATCTGTGAGATGTCGGACTGAGAAATAGTATAGCGACGACGCTTCTTAGGTTTCTTTTTCGACTTCGATCCTCCTAGTAGAGGAGTAAAGCCAGCATTGGGTCCAGTTTCATCAGCAGTGTTGCTGAAACCACCATCGCCTGCGCTCATTGTAGGTGCATCTTCATTCATCACAGATCTTCTAGTAATTCTTTTACGTCGTTATCGGTATCAACAAAGTCAAGACATCCAGCAGGGATCTGAGGATATCTATTCAAATAGACCAAGAAAGTCTTGATGAGAGACCAATATTCTCTCTCTAGTTTATACATCAGTAGCGGGATCGTCCCGTCACCAAACACATTAAAAAGAATGATAAGATGATTGAGTATCAGATTAACACGGAGGACACCCGTTTTCAAATACCTCTTGAGTAACCTCTTAAGGTATTTGAATTTCTTCATGTCCTCCATAAAATCATCTACGGTAACCGACTGGGGATTATCATAATGCTGAATAGCAAACATCAAATAGTTTTTTTCATTAAGTTGATCAAAATGCATTATGTAAAAAAGTCAATTATCAAGACCCGAAGGTTAGTGTTGCTACGCCATCGGTGATGACTTCTTCTGTGCCACCTGCTGAGGTAATCTTGACGCGATACTTATAACCGTCCAGAGTGTCGCCAGCGAGAGCACTATAAGCAAGAGTTGCGGTCGTGAAGTCTGCATATGTAATACCAGTGTCTAATCCACCAGCACCACCAACGATATCTACCCAACGAGTAGTAGCGGTCTTAGTCTGACGTTGCCAGACGTATGCAAGTGTTCCAGGTGTGCCTGTGGTAGTAGTGCTGAGCGTAAATGTGCCAGCGCCAGAGGATGAAGTGGAAGCAGCAGGTTGTGCCGAAACAGTTACAGCAGATGCAACATCAGCAACGATGGTGTCATCAGCGTCGTCACCAGCAGCAGCAGCAGTAGCATGGACGAATGCAATGCACTCAGACTTATGCTTGGTGTCGCCATTACCAGTAGTGTATGTGCGATACTGCCACCAACCAGGACCAGTGATACCGCGAGACTTATTCTCAGCGAGAAGCATCTCAGTGGTGTCAACAAATACGAGATCGTATGAGTTGCTATCGCCACCTTTGATTACATACTCAGCAACCGCCTTAGGAGCAGTCCTACGGACAGCGCCAGCGAGTGATGCAGCAGTGCTACCTGCGTATGCTTTGTGCAATTCAATTGCAGTGGTGCTAGTAACTTCTTTAACGATGTAAGCAACGTTAGAGAGTTCTAAAATGTCGCCTACGACGACAGTATCCGCAGCATTCTTTGTAACAGTGGCGTCACCATTGGTGACCGCTACGTTATTTGCGAAGGTTGCGGCATCAATTTTTCCAAATACAGCCATTGTTCTCCGGGTATGAAGATTATTCCTATAAGTTATTTATAGCTATTCTTCTTTCTGAAACAGAAGTGACTCAACTACGTCCACAGCCTTGTCATCCAACTTGTTATCAGTTGTAGACACTAGCGAGCGCAGCACGTCCACGATAAAGTGACGAACTTCGTCTTTACCGAGTAGTCCGACAATTGTTTTCTTTGCTAATGGTAAAAAAAGTGCCAACATAATAGATCATCCTTAAAGGGGTTTGATCTATATATGCGATTACTTATCGCCTGGCTTCTTTCTTCTTTCGATCGAAATCGATTGTAGCTTGAATCATCTTCTGCTTCATGCGCTCTTTAGCAGCCTTCTTTGCAGCGTCATCTGCTACGTTGTCTGTCTTTGATTGTGCTTCTTCTAACTGATCTAATGCTTTACTTGACCAGTATACTTCTGCTTCTTCTTTCTTGACATCTTGACCAGGCTCATACCACTTGCCGTCGCCGTCAGAATCCTGCCAACGATTGCCTGCTCTTGCTGCTTTAATGTTTTTGTTTTTTTTCTTAGCAGCTTCCTTGAGTGCTTCTACGCTACTCAGGACTCTACTTCTCAGATGTTCAGACATAAGGTCCTCTTTCTTTGGATTGATGGTGACATTTCCTTTCTTGGTTGTCTTTAGAGATGATTCTTTATGACCAGGCTTCATTCAATCTCCCCCATCATTTGCAACTCCTTCTCAGTAAACAATCCTGAGTCGGACAGTTTATTTATAAACTCTTCGTTGCTCTTCTTGAGATTCACTTTACGGTAAGCGAGATCTGCCTTAGCACCAGAAGTCATACGACCCTGACCAGCAGGTTTCTTGCTGCCACCAGCAGGATTAGGACCAGTGCTGCTCAAGCTACGCGAAGCGTATCTTGAACCACTGCCTTTACTATCACCTGAGACCATCTTGCCGCCATCAGAGCGACTGTCTTGATACTCTTTCTCAGTCTGTCCGTGCTTACCTTTGTAAAGTTCTGTCACGTCTTCTTCTTCGACACAATTTGTTTTGTATCCGTCCCAGCACTTGCTAGCACCTAGGATCCTCATAGATCTATTAAGATCTTCAAGCATTTCTTGATGGAGGTCATCGATATCAATGCCGACCACTTCTTCTTTAGCGGTCACGCCGAGGTCAGCAGCATCTCTCGCTGACTTCTCGCCTTTCTTACCGACAACAATGTAACGACCGTCTGTCTTCCTACCAGTGATGAGCATAGATTCACCACCTGTTGATTGGACAACACGACCAATATTTCGATCATCTGGACGCTCTGCTTTCTTCTTGGTGACAGAGTTACGATCAATTTTGAATCCCGCATAGCCTTCTACTGTAGGCTCATAAGCATCGAATGCTTCCATCACTTTCATGACACCTGTGTGGAGTCTCTGTGATTTTGGAAGAGTATCTTCTTCGATTGCCTTTAGGATATATGCCTGCTCAGTGGGATTATAATCCATGAGTGCCACAGACACCAGCATTTCTAACGTCATGTTTCTAAACCGAAATGAATTTCGCTAATACTATTTAGTTACAGCAATTTTTCTGAAATCTGAGAATTTAATTGTCTTTTGACCAGGGGTCATGTCCTGAAGTGCTTCACGATAGCGATCAGTACCTGCTTTCCAGGTGTTACCACTGCCATCATCGGCACTATAGTTGCTTTGATCCTTAGTAGTGTCAGCAGCAACCTCTTGCTTGTGACTAAGATCTGATGGTCCTAGTTGTGCAACTTCACTGATGTGCTGCAACCAGCAGCGGTGCTCGCCACCCCAACCATCACGCATGATGATGTAGTTAGTGCCACGGTGAACAACCATACCACGGATACCACTGTCATCATGCTCTACAATTGCACCCACCTTATAGATGTGGTTGAGCATGTAGTGATCACGGAAGGCATCAAAGTCAAGTTTAGGAGCGTATGTCCACAGAGATTCATGGACAGACTCACCCTTCTTACCCTTCTTCACTTTAGGTGGAGGTGTCATCCCAGTGATGACATCACCCATCAGTTTCTTAGAGTCCTTATATCCACCAGTCCCAACGTGGAATGATTCATGGTCACCCACTTGGGCGTGTTTACGCATTGCTGATGCAGACATATTCTCGATAGGATCATCACTATCAGTAGCACGCTGACCTGCAGACTTAATGTTAATAGACTTGAAGTCATAATGCATACCATTATATTTGTTAGCAAGAGTCTCAAACTCTTTCACACGGTCGTCTCCGACCACCATGGTTACATGCTCATGTCCTTCATCATGAAGGTCACGAAGGATATCAAAAATATTTCTGTGCGATTCGTTGTTTTGGATAGCATCCTTGTGCCCCTTAAACATCTTACGCATGTGATCCACCTTCTGTTGTGCAGTCAGTGGATTCTTCTTATGATCTTGTGATCTAGAGGGGTAGATACGATAGTTACCACTGTCTCCACCATGTGCCTTAACAGCATCAAGGAGTTTCCCATGACCAGCATGAGGTGGATTGAATCTACCAAAGGTGATAGCAACATGCTTATCATCAATCTTCGCTTGAGCAGCAGGAGACTTACCCTTACTAGACGTGGAAGGTTTCTTAGCAGCAGGTTTTGCTGCAGCAGTTGCCTCCCTGATGAATTGAATAAATCTCATTAACCCCAGTCCTTTGCGACAGTAAAGTTAGCTCTGGAAAACTCCAGTCTATCAACAAGTTTGAGTGCTGCGCCATCTTTAATGGCAACAAATCCCTCAGGACTTGTAGCTCTCATTCCATTCTCATCTTCTAAGAATGTTCCCACACTCTTAATCTTCACAAGTTTATTTATAATCTGCACCTTAGCA
>MPLX02142231.1_pt1 | contig 16663 bp, 9 predicted proteins | sample 1617341 | NCBI WGS metagenome assembly MPLX02 (sample SAMN05944804, study PRJNA350692) | marine metagenome | biome: marine; feature: ODZ; material: water; isolation source: 120 m water sample filtered on 0.2 um supor filter | place: Pacific Ocean | collected 2012-04-08 | depth 120m m | reverse complement strand
ACGAAGGTCAGCAAACCCGATTGTCTTTCCGGTACTGTGGGAGTTCCAGTTGGATAACGTCCGAACCATGTAGGACACCTTCACATGGCGAGTAGGAGGTACTTCCTTGTAAAGGGCGCACCCGTAATGGTTGCCCTCTCGGAACATCAATCGCAGGTTGTCTCCGCTCATGTAAGCGTTATGGATTTTTCCGCTCCAAGAATCTTCCCAGCCGTCCTCGAATTCTTCATGTACAAGAATACTCACTACACGCTCCTAACGTTTTCCGCCGAAGTACTCCACGGCATTTCCACTGTCGAGGAGATCTTTATTGAGGCAGGCAGTCATCTCGCCGTCTGACCAGATGGTGGCGAGGATGCGTCCGAACTTGCCGGCCTTGTCTTTGCTGGTTTGGAGCACGATTGTCGGGTGTCCGTCCAACCAGTCCACTGCATAGTCTTTTGCCTTGAGGCCCAAAGCCTTTTCTTCAAGATCTCTGGTTCGACTTTCTGGCGTGTTGATTCCATAGAGACGCACGCGAACCTTATGATGAATGGAGAATCCAAGATCAACCATCAGGTCGATGGTGTCCCCATCGACGACTCTAAGAACCTTTGCGTTGTAGCAAAAACGTTCAATCTTCGTGTGGTCGGAATCTGACATCTCGGTTCTCTTGTCGAAGTCGCTTACGCCGCCATGACTTTTTGGAGTCATCGGCCAATTCCTCGTCCATCAACTCTTCGAGTTCTTCAACCGAACCCTTAAAGCCAGTGGCCAAGCGTTCCCACTCGTCCCAGATTTCGCTGTCGGATGAGTTCTTAGGCACCACTACATATTAGTCGCTATTGGGGTCTATCCGAATAACCATTGTGCAGCCCGCCCCAATGCCCATACCGTCAATCCAATAGACAAATATAAAATCATCATCAGTACTGTTATTAGGAACTTATCGAGCATTCCTCTGCTTCTTCTTCTTTTCGCGGAGGATGATGGAGGTCGCCCCAGGGGCTGAGAATAGGATGTTCTCCAAATGCCTCTTCGCGCCAGTACAACTCATCGTCCGGTCCTGGATATTGCATCGCACACTACTACTTTCAGAATCGTTTTTGAACAACTAAAAGCCCCCGGCTTGCCCACCATGGTGGCGGGGGCCGGGGGCTTCTAGTTACTTGGAGGCGCTAGTCGCCCCCGTTATCCGTTACGGCTTAGGAAGGAGCCGCATCGAAGGTGATCTTAGTGAAGGCCTCAGGGCGCTTCACTGCCAGCGCGAGACGCTGCTCGGCCAGGATCACGATTGCGTTGCGCACGAAGAAGTCTGAATGCTGCTCCGAAACGCGGATGTTGGCCTGCTCGCGGTCGTACAACTGCGCGCCAGTACCGAAAGCGCCCACCAAAGCGGTGCCCTCAGCAATAGCCGGAGTCTCAACAACCGGGATCCGCCACACGCGAGGCTCGCCACCGAGTGCCACGGAAATGGCGACCAGGTACTGGCCGTCCGTTGCCTTGGTCAACTCAATGTCTTCCCAGTCGTTCGGGTGCATCACGACGCCCGTGGGCTCGTAGTATGCGAGGAACGACAGAGTCGCTGCACGCCTAATAGCATCAGCCTTGGTGTCTGCAACTGGTGCAGTTGCACCTGCTGACCATGAGTAGGTCTGGATACCTGTGGTCTGGAGAACGCCTGTCAGGTTTTCGCCGGTGCCAGCACCGTTGAGAATCTGAGCGTCTTCCTGCAGCCTCAGGCCGTACATCAACTCGTTGTCGATGATCGACCGCAACTGCGGCTCGTCGGCCAGGACGTTGCGGTGAGCAGCCTCCCAGTGAGCGAGTGTCCGCACAGGAGCCTGTTCGCCAACGAATGTGAACGTTGACTGTGGCTTCTCCACGAAGACGGTGCCGTCGTTTGAGCGCTCCCCAACTGCCTGAGCGTTGTTGGTAAATCCGGTCATCCGGAAGTACTCGACGATAGCCGCGTTGGTGGTCCGTGTCGGGAAGAGTTCCCGAACTCGCTTCGTCCGCTGTGGCGGAATGACGATCGGATCACGCTGGATGGAACCGAACTGACCCGGAGTACCTGTCGGCAAGGTGTTGTAAACATCCTTGACGTTGTACTCGTAGGCACTCTTTGTGGTCAGTGAACCCTCATACTGCCAAGGGTTCGGCATGTTGGCGCCATTGCGACCGTTGGAGAGTGACTTGAACTCCTCCGAGTCGCAGAAAGCCTGGCCGAGGGTCTTGAACTGTGGCTGGGCGTCTGCAAAAGCAGCGCTAGCAGCGACAGCACCAGAAACCGATTCGACTTCGACCTCAGGCGGAGCGGGGGTCGCGCCCCACTGGTTGATTTCATCAAGGTCCTGAATGCCCTTGATAAGACCCTGCAACTCCTTGATGTCAACCATGTTCTTGTCGAAAGCGCTCTTGCGCTCTTGATCGACGATTAGAACATCGTCTTCCACCTTGAAGGAGTCAGCAATGGTCTGATTCTCGTCCATCTTCGTGCGAAGTGCGGTCTGCAGTTCGCCGAGACGGGAAGCGTCTTCTGACATATGCTCACCTCTTGTGAGTAAAAAGTTTGGATAGTTGCTATGCAGGGTCTAGGTAAGCACCTGTCCCATTAGTAAATAGATTACTAGGCTTCTCCTGCTAGCAGTGCAACTACTGCGATTTGGGGTATCGCGAACCGATTTCGTTGACTGTCTCCGGAAAGCGGGGTTTGACTTTCCTGGCTTTTTCAATCTTGTCTGCGTACTGTTTGGTCTTCTTGATATACGCTTCTATTTCTTCGATTTCTTTCATGCCGCCTCTTTTCTGGCTTTGACGCGTCGCCGGACAGTTTCGGCCATCTCGCCTTGAGCCGCATTGCCGAAACCGCCCAGACTGTGAGTTGTTGCAACGTCTACGAACTCGACCATGTCCGGATCCAAGAACATGTAGTCGGTGCGAGAGTATTCCTTGATGCCCACTTCATGTGACTTGATTACGTCATAGCCGAGGTCTCTGAGAGCAGCATTGATCCCGCCGCGGACGATTTTTATTCGGTCTGAGGGCAGGAATCCGTAACTCTCGTCGTCTGTCAAGTCCAATTCATATTCCTGCATCCACTGTTGTAATCTCAATAGAGTGTCTCTGCCGGTATTGGATTTTCCTTCGCTAAGATCATTGACAAGTCCCTGCAGTTCTTCTTCCAGGCTGTCCACCATGTAGTCGTATCCACGGATGTTTTTATCGGCTGGCGAGAGGCTGTCGATTTCGCGTAGAAGTGCCTCAGCGGCGGGGATTACGGCCCCATCTATGACATCGTCCGGAATCGGGTCCTCGACATCCAGTATCCGGGGCGGATTTTCGCCCTTCCACCTCGTCGTATGCAAATACTTGGGAACGGTCCTAATGGGGCCTGGCTCCCCATCGACCCAGTCGCGTTCCCAGGGGTTAGCCCATCCCTTGATTGCTGGGAACGCGCTGGCAGTCGTGTAAATACCTGGCCCCCACTGACCCGAATCGTGACGACCAACTTCGTATTCCTCAACGTTTCTCAGGTCAACAGGGCCGCCATGGTACAAGGTGATGGGATCGCCGTCTTCGATATGCGCATCGAATAAACCACGAACGCGGGTCGTAGTTTCCCGATCGTGGACTCCCACGCCAGAATCAAGGCCCGATTCCGTTAGCCGCCTGTACCCCGCTGTGGTTTTTCTGATGCGGTCGGCTTCTTCGAGATCTCCCAAAAATTCGGGATCTCGTTCCTTGACGAGTGCTCGTATGGCTTCCAGTTCTTCAGGCTTAATCTGCCTGGAGTGTGCTGCGAACCGGTTGTTGAGCATTTCATAAACAAGTTGATCTAGAGACGTGTTTGACTGCTCGATCCCTTCTTCGGCAAATATCTCACGCACCTGCCCTATTGCTTCTTGAATGCGTCGCTCTGACTCAGCATCGTCATCGTCAGTTCTCTTAGACTCGAGCCCCCCATCGATTCCCATGTCTTCCAGATGATCGTCGACCTGCTTCCGTGTGAGGAACGTGGCGTCGCCATCGTAAAAATTGTCGCCAAACAGACCCACCTGCGTTTCCTCGTACTCGGCAGGGGAGAATCGTCCGGCGATATCCACCTCTTCCATTTCGCCCGCGGCGTAGTATGCATCCCGGGCCATGTCGGGTTTCAACGCCTCAAGTCGTCCGCGATCCATGTCGTCGAACTCCAAAATATCGTCGCCATCTCTAACACTGGCGTAATCGCGAACCATGGTTACGTCACGCACTGGCATTGAGGCGTTGGCTTCATTTGCCCTATCGATTGCATCCAGGAAGGAGTCGATTGTTTCCTGTTTCCGTCCAGGCGGCAGATCCATGTCTTCGACCAACGCAAGGATTTGCTCTTTGGCATGGTCCCGATCGGCTGAACTCATCAACGGAGGAGGAGGTTTGACTGCGTCGTACTCAACCCAGGCGTGCCCGGATCGCTCCCCCACCTTTGGGAATACTGGTGAGCCGACAACAACCCGGACATTGGTTACAGGATCGCCGTCTGCGTCCACGCCCTTTTCTACAAGTTCTGTAGCAGCGCGATACGCGGCGGAATAACAATCACCGTCGCCGGAGCGCAGTTCGTAGCCGTACTGTTCTTCAAACGCCTGCTCGCTTTGAGTGAGAGATCTGGTTGCTTTCTTGTGGCGGCGATAAGCATCTTGGAGACTTTCACCTTCCTCACCTCGTCGACTCATGAGGCCATTGGCCTTGCTCTCTCGGATTCCCTGCTCTCGTTGCTCTTCGTCCCATTTCCTGAAGCCCCCGGGATTCTCACCTTCTTCCCTGAGTCTCTCGGCATACGTTTTTCCCCTACGGGGATCATCCCTTCGGGAATATCTGGTTACCGCCGGTCGATCAGCGACTGGTCCCCGGAATACCGTCGGTTGTCCATTGTGGTCTATGGGATTAAAGATTTTCTCAAATGCATCTTCGTCGTATATAACAAGATTCCCATCCTTAAAAGTAGCCACCAGAGGAGGCGATTCGTCTATGGGTCCGCTGTTGTCGTATATATGGGTCTCATCTACACGACCCTCTTCGATATACTTCACGACCTGATCAAGAACATTCATGGCATCTTCGGGCTCGGCGCCATATCTGCGTCTCTGGTCGCGTGGGGTTTGTCCTGTTGCCGGCGTCCCACGCACTCCACGATCAAAGATTCTTCGGGCACGTTCATCATCGGGAACATGAAGGAAGTGCATTACTGAAACCGTGTCGCGCCTTCGGCCCTTTTTGTAATCGCCGCCCTCGAAAATCGTGGCGTTCATCAAGAGACCGTCCTTGCCGGTTCCCTGAACGACAACGTCCATGCCCTCTTTGAGGGCGTCCCTTATAGTTTTTGCCGATTCTCCTCTAGAGAACTGGTGCGTTTCCCCAGAACCCTCTCCGTAGTTCCATCGTGGATGGAATCTCTTGTAATCATCCGGATTGGTATGAGCGGCTTCATTTGTATCTGGGATCTGAAGATGTCCCAGGTTGGTTCTTGCAGTTTTCCCTGACCCCGGTGCGCCATAAACCCAATGAACTCGTCGTACAGGTTTGCCGCGGTGCTCCTCGCCAACAGCATCCAAGGTTGCTTTACGGTATTTGGCTGCTTTCTCTCTCTCCGACAGATCACGCCGTTCTTCTTCAGTGAATTTGAAGCCTCGCACCGATTGGAGCCCACCAGTCGCCTCAGCGAACTCGTAGTATTCGGCCATTTGATCAAGTTCTGTATCGGTTATCGGGACATCGGCGATCTCCTCCATGTCCCTCTCAAAGGCGCGCTGATCACGGCGCTCCGTTCTCAGGTCGCGTCGTCGTTGAGCCCGATCTGCCCATCGTTCCGCACGCCGCCGGCCGGTTCGAGCGGAAGCCAAACCTGGAACCCGCGGGCGAGCCGGGCGCTCCCAAGGAGTTCCCTCCTGAACCAGCATGTCCATATCGGCGTCCCGCGCATCCGCATCGAAGGGGGTCGTTGTGGCAACACGAGCGCGGTTGAGTTTCCGGCCGAGGGCCTTGCCTTCGTACAGTTCCTCCATCAATGACTTTTTCCGGCGCAACTGCCGGCGGACCTCGCGAGCAACTGCACGTTCCAACGTGCGCCGTGCCCGACGACGCTGGAAATTGCGACCGAACGCCGTTGATCCGGTGCGCTTTGCATAATCAGTCATGTTGCTGCATGGCATCCAAACGACGTTCCCGTTGCGGGACACACGTCTAGAAACGCCAATACAACCCAATTGACGGGATCGCCTACGGGCAAGTCGGGGATTAGAGAACACATCCGGGTCTTCTTCGTCCGGAGCCCAAGGCGCAACCTTTACTGAACCGCTGACGAGACCGCCACCAGCGATCGTGTCGATGGCAGTTATGCCTCGTTCAGCGAGGGGTTCCCAGTCTCGTTTGTTCTTTCCCTTGGAATTACGGTAGCGGCGACGCTGCTCAACTACCCGAACAGTGTTTTTCTTGTCTTTTTTGACAAGTTCTTCGTATTCCTTCATGGTTGCGCACGGCATCCACTTCCCGTCGGGGTGTTGGTGCGCGCCAGAACAGCCCATTTCTTGGGCGAGACGTAGGGCGGCTGCCTTGGATGCCACCAAGTCGGTATCGGTCGCCATAGCGACTAGCCGCTTTGGATTTTGGCAGCAGCCTGTGTAGCAGCCTCTGAATCGCCGGGGTATCGCTTCTGATACATGCGAGCCTCTGCGATCTCGTCAGCCCACTTCTGCATCACTTCAGCGAACGGGTCGTCGTCGTCTTCGTCGATGCCGAGGGTGAAGTCTTCAACGAAGTTGTTTTGTTCTTTCGGATTAATGGAGAAGGGTGGGTAGTCGACCAGAAGTGACAGTTCCTGATGGATGTCGGCGAGTTCGCCCATACGAGCGGCGTGCGCTTCTCTTTCCTCGGGGGAACTACCTAGTTTGTATCCCATTAGTGGAAACTCCCATACGAGGGGATCAGTTCTCTGAGGCGAGCCTGATCCAGTTTCCCCTCTTTGGCCAAACGTTCGATTACCTCAGTGACTTCTTCACCCGTAACCGGATGGTCTAACACCATCACGGAGGCTCGGTTGGAGAGGCTGACCACGCCGCCATGCCGCTGAACTGCATCATATCCGTAGATCGGTAGAGTGTCGAAAAGGAAATGGTCTTCCCTGGAACCCGACTTTTGAACCGATGCTGGCAATTTCCCCAAGAAATCCCAAGCCGCTTCCAACTGTGTCGGGTCAAGGTCTCCGGAGTCATGCAAATCTAGAACCTGATCGATTATCGATCCGAATTCCGTGTCCCTCCAACTGGCCGTCATGGGTATTTGGGTATTGTTCGAACCGCCGATACCGAAACCGGAACCGGTAGGCAAAATCGCTTCTGGGGCGTTGGGGTCTCGAGGTTCCCGGTGGTCGGCTCGACCTTTGACGCTCAGGTGTCCACCTCCAGCCTTTTCCGCTGCATCAAGGGCTGCCCGAACCGCGATAGAAAAGTTGTCCGGATCGTGCTTGATTGAAGTGGGGATTTCGGTGTCGATAAGCCCTGCCCCATTAAGAACCCCGACGATTGATTCGGCTTCGTCGTTGATCTCGGCAAGTTTGCCCCATCCGATGAGTCTGGTTTCAGGCGTAATAAACGACAGGGCTCCTGACCCGTAACCGCCGAACATGAATCCCTTCGACTGTGGGTCCGTTAGCGAACCATCGGGGAGACGCACACGGACGGGCGGCTCTGCGTTATTTTCCCCAGCACCATGCACCTCGGCCCCCCCGCCGACATCGCCGCCAACGAAGCGCGAAACGAGACGCACCCACTGCTCCCAGTAGATATCGCCTTCTCGCTTATCTTTCTCCGTTTTCCTACCCAGGCCACGCAATATGGGCTTGAATCCCTCACGAAGTTTGAACCTTCCCGGATAGTCCGGATCGGGTTCGAATACCACGTCTTGGATTTCTTCGGGACCAACCAGTTCCGGAAGACCACTATGTCCGGCGTGGAACCAGGAAGCGTCAATAAGGTCTTGGCGCAGCCTTCCCCCTGAGTCTTTCACCCGTTTCTTCGGTGCATCTCCAGGCTTCGCTTGCCCGCGCCTAACCCTGGTGAGGCGTGCCAGCCGATCAATAAAGGCGCTGTCAACGACTAGAGCGCCTTCGACTTTCTCCCATTGCTGCAGGTCGTCGACAGTACCCTCGAAGTATGTTGTGGCAGCGGCACCACCCAGCGGCTTGTCAACGTCACGGGCTCCAGTAGTCCGGTTATCGCGGATCCTGGCCATCCGTTCGTCGAGATTAAGCCTGCCGATTTTCTTTGTTTTCTTCTTGGCTCTCTTGAGTTCCAGCGTTTCGAGTGGGCTCAGTTTCTTTTGCCAGGGGTCGACTCTCTTCACCGGTCCAGCGCCACCCGTACCGGCGCCACCGGCCTGGGCTGCTGCTTGCTGGGCGCGCAACTTCAACCTGTCCATGGCCGCTTTAGGCATGCCGGGGGCCATAATGGTTGTTCCAATCCGCTCCCGTAGCGGACCCTTATCTGCGCCCGTTCCGCGCCTGCTGCGACCTCGACGCCCAGCGTGCTTCTCGTATTCCTTCTCGGTGGCATGGCCGGCGATAGCGCCCCAAATCGATGACTTTTTACCACCTGTTTTTGTAACATTCTTGACCGTCTTAGGGAAGGTCTGGTCTTTTTCCCGTGCGAGTTCCATGAGCCGATGGCGCGCCCGAGGGTGGAGGTGTTCCAATGCCTCGTAGTTCCCGCTTCTGCGCATCTGCTGAAGAACCTGCAGGTTGTCCAACAGTTTCCTCTTAGTTTTGATGCGCGTATCAACTACTCCGCCGGTGCTCGCAAGTAACTGAACCTGGAAGGCCTGTTCGAAGGCCCGTACACCCGCGGTCTCGTCGTTGCCGATGTTTTCCAGCCTCCACTCGGTTACTGGCGGAGTTGGATCATCCTTGCCAATATGCCCACCTCTGATCATTTCTTTTCTAACTTCGTCTTCGAACATCTCCGCGTAGGACCAATCTTTGCCCGCGTCTCCACCAGCGAGACCCGCGTCATAAGAACCACCCCTGGGTTTCTTGGCCTGATCTGTCCGGCCGGACATCAGTTCCACTTCGAGCAGTTCAGCCGCATCCTCAATGGCTTTGGCGTGTGCTGGAGACATCACCCCAGCGTCATCAGTGAGCGAATCCCAGATCTCTCCGTCGGTCGTGCCAGTCTGCCGTGGGCTGTCCGCACGGTAGATAGTTGGAAGAGTCGCCATTGTTCTGTTGGTTTCTTCGCGATTTCGCCGAGAAGCCAAGCCGATCGGGCGGGCAGCACGTTGCGTTGTCGCAGCACGCATGCGGGCACGATCCGGCTCACGTTGCGACTGCAGTCCTCCGCCACCGATGGAGCGTCGTTCTACGTCGGTTATCTCTCCACCCTGGCTCCAGAAGCCTCGACTGGCTGCACGCCGTGCCGCGCTCCTCTGAGGATCTGACCATGGCGCTCCATCGGCAGGTGCTCGCAAGCCACGATCACGAGCCGTCTCAATGGCTGCCAATTGCTGTTGGGCGAGTTCGTTAATCTTCTTTTTGTTGGGCTTCTTCTTGCTGCGTTCTACCCCTATCTGTTCGGTAAGGTCCGCAATCTTTTTTTCAGCCTCTTCGCGGGCTGATGCCCAGTCTGCGTCCCAGTCGTCTGTTGCCCGACTGGAACGGTAGCCAAACTTCGAGACACGGCCCTTGCCCATTGCCTCGCCGAGTTGTTCGCGGAGTTCTGCTTCCTCTTCCTGGAAGGATCGGACCTGCTTCCGGAGACGATGAACGGTTTTGTCGTCGCCCGCTTCTTGAGCCGCAGCGATTCGCTTGAATAGAGGCTTGATCTTTTGATCGCGAACCGAGTCGATTCGGGTATTGAGAGAATTGACTTTGGCTTGATCTACCTTGGGTGCTTCCGGTGCTTCTGGTGCTTCTCGTTCTGGTGCTCGCACTGAACGGAATCCGCCTGTATACGACGGCTCATCAATGGCATCTTGGGCGGCTTGGATTACTTCTGGTACTGCTCCTAGATAGGTGACCTCACGGCTCCGGACTTCATCTGGATCCATATTGAATCGTTCAGTAGCCTCGTCCAGAGACATCCCACGCATGCGGGACTCAGCAATACGCCGGTTGAGGTTTGGTTGAGCGTCATACTTTTCTTGACCGGAAAGAGAGTTGGCGTGGGTAACTTCACGCATCCGGACCTCGGCCCGGTCCATGTCGTATTTCTTGGCGGCCTCTTCGAGGGTCATGCGATGGCGCACGCGGTCCTCGTAGATGCGTTGGTTCAGGTTTGGCTGGGCGTTGTATCTTTCCTGACCGGCCAACAGGTTCATGTGTTCCATCTCACGGCGGCGAACCTCGACGCGATCCATGTCGTACTTGTCGGCGACCTGATCAAACGTCATTGGCGACATGCGGTCATTGAAGATGGATTCATTGAGTTTCTGATCCCGCACAAACGGGTCGTCATGACGCATGTCGGGATCAGGATCCCTGGCCGGGTCAAAGTCCGGATTAATGAATGAGTGGAATCCCATTTCGCGAGCCCATTCAATGTCATCGAGGGCCTGTCTGCCCGCATCTTCGAGTTCAGTGCCCCTCGTGAACTCTTCCTGACGCATTTCATTCGTCATCCGATTGAGTGACTCTTCGATCCGCTGATCCATCATGTCGCGGATTTCCGCTTGAGTTTCACGCCAGTTGTCAGGATCTTGTGCGTACCCGGACTCTGGTCCGTCATCTGGATCGAAGTTGAAATCGGGGTTAGGTGCTACGTCTTCAAAAGTTCCGTCTGACCGCACTTGGCGGACCAGGCGGGGTGGGTCGTCACCGTCTCCCCGCCGGGAGCGCATGCCCCAGTCGTCGGGATACTCATCGCGTTCATCTACGACACCCTCTGTGTCGACATCTCTGTCATCATCATCGAGGTATGGCCAATCCGCGTCGTAGTCTGCCCATGTATCGTAATTTGACGGCGGGTCCCAAGACCCGTCTTCCCGTTCTCTCGGTTCGCCGTACCCCGGGCCTGAAGCAACGGAGTTCGGATGCATCTGTGGCTTCTGGCCAGGAGCGCCTCGTCCGCCATACTGATCGTCACGCCGGGAGCGCATGCCGCGCCCGGGGAGCATGCCGTCGCTTCGCCACCCCGGAGTGAGGTGGGGAACTCGGTTCCTCTTCTCCCATTCTGCTCGTCCCCCTGGGAAATGGAGTTCGTCGTCTACGTTGCCGGGTACGGGCTCTGGAAGGCCAGCGAGTTGCCTTCGAAGTTTGGTTACATTCTTGCGGTGGTCGTAAATCCCCGCTGCTTTAGCCCACGCGATAATCTGTTTATCGTCGACCTTCCTTAACTCCGCATAGAGCCTTTCGGGCTCAGCATTTAGAATGTCAAGCATCGCGTCTGCGTCTGTGCGCTGGGAGCGCATGCCCTCTCCCATTTGGAGGGGAATCCTTGTCGGATCGATCATGTCGTCGTCGTCGGATTCCTGGCCACGGTGGGTCAAATTGGGTTCGCCTACCCGGCTAGGCACCCACGATCCCGGTTCCGGCATATCTACTCGCTCTACATACGTTTCATGTTCCTCGAGTACCTCTAACAGTTTCTCGTCTTTTACGATCTGGTCCGCAAGATGCTGAAGTCTGCGTTCGCTATCTGTAACCTGCTGGTCGAGCCACTCTTGTTCACCCCTGACAATGGCTTGTCGTCCACGGTCTATGTCCGGCAGATCCTCCGACATGCTCTGCGTCAGGAATTCGAGTCCCGCCTGACGTTGCAGAGAAGCATTTGTTGGTTGTCCGTTGTCGTTGGAATGCCGATGCTTCGGTTTGCCACTCCGTCGTCCCTGAACCACAAAATGCCTGGCATCTGCATCCAGTTGGACCCGTTCCGCTTCGACGGCCTCCAACAGAGCCTTGTTTGTCCTGATGTCCTCTCGTACTTCCCTGAGGTGGGTATCCATCAATGGGAGGTTGTCGGGTCCTAGTGCGTGGCGATAGTCCTCCCACTCCGGATCAGTGAAGCGAATCTCGCCTCTTGGCAGGTAGCCGGTGCCACCGCCTCGGCTGCGCGGGTCGCGCACCGTGTGTCCTTCGCGATGCAGGCTCCATTCACCCTTCCTCGGGTCTATTGTGTCCACGCCGTGGGCATCGACCCACTTGCCGGGAATGTCTACAGGAAGGTCACCGTTTTCATCGAGGTCGCCATACCGGACGTAACGTTCCCCGCCGCCGAGTCTCGCCCTGGGATTGACAAGACGACCCTGTGACCTCTCGCCCCTCTTCCGTGGTCCCCCGTCACGAGGTGGAAGTGGCGGCCTCTTTGCTTCTACCCGGTGACCAGCGCCCGTGTCGGAGAGACGGTCCTGCCGGAGAATTTCTTCGTGTACGGCTTTCTGCCACTTCTCAAAGGTACTGAAGTTATCTCTATCGAAGTCAGGATTTTCCCTATTCGCCTGTTGGAAGCCCCTGTCCCTGAATGAACTCGGGCGCTTGATCTCCGGGTGATGTCGTGGATCCAACCGTTCCTCAGGACGATCCCTGTCCGGCTCTTCCCGACCTCGTCCAGCCCTCAACTTGCTCAGTTTGCGGTGGGTTCCTGCCAGAAGTTGTTCCAATGTGGACGGAGTATGTTCAGCGCGTCGCTTCGGTCGAGTGTCTCGGTCTGCATCCCACGGATCAGGATCAGGTGGCATGGCGCGCCCTTCAATGCCAAATAGTTTCCTGTTTTCGTCGGTGTCCTCAAGAAGCCTGTAACCATTGGGCATCCGAATATATCCGTCCGGAGCGGGCGCCAGCGGGGGGCCATTGCCCTGCGTATGCTCTATCCAACGTTCCCTATCGCGCTCCTGTTGAGCGTCAAACCGCTCCTCGCGTTCTCGGTCTTCTCTGCGGTTCCTCCACGCACGGGTCCCGGGGATGTGCTCGCGCATGGAGCGCATGCCGCCGTCGGGGTCCCGTCGTGAGGCCAGACCGCTATCTCGCCGGTCTCGCCATTCGTCGTAAGGATCAGGACCCTCATCTGCGCCGTAATCCAGCATGGCGTCGGGATTATCCACCGCGTAGTTGTAGGCGATGCCCTCAACCTCGTTGCGAAGTTCCTCAGGAAGATCCCGAATGAGCGTCTCATCTATCAGTCGATCGCGCTCATCATCGTCGTCGCCAAACTGCTCGAAAATGCGCTCCAGCCCACGGATTTCAAATTCGTCGTAAATCTGTCCAACCGTCTGGTCAAGAATGTCTTTCTCGAAACGCTCTATCCCACGCTCGATGTCCATTTCCCTAGCGGGATTATCGTCCGGCTGTAACCAGATATTCCCGTAGGCGTCGTCTCGTCCCGCCGCGCGGCTCCATCCCCTTCTTGGACTGGCGTACATGCTGCTACCACGCCTGGAGGCCAGACCGCCTTGCCGCTGTCTCATAGCGGCACGGTCGCGATCAGCAGGGGTACGACGTGTAGAGCGAGCGCCGGGGAGATCTGGCTTGCCCGGCAAAGCAGGACGTTCCCAAGCGGTGCCTTCCTGAACGAGCATGTCGAGATCGGCATCTCGTGCGTCGGGATCAAATCCCATTGCACTGCGTCCAGCCGCCCTTCCGATACGTCGAGCGCGGCGAGCCCCACGCCCAATCTGGCGACCCAACGCCTTGGTCTGCATCTCTTCTTCGGAGACCGCATCCTCGTTGCGATAACGCTGGGTCAAGATGAGCATCTTGGTGTTGAGCAGTTCCTTCGCCGTCCTACGGGTATGAGAGTCGTCCGGGGTGAGACGGCCGCCTGACAGGCGAGTCTTTAGGAGCAAACTGGAATGACGCGAATCGGCCAAGAAGGCATGCGCCTTGTAGTTGATGGCCAGTTGGCGTGATTTCTTAGAGATTTTTACTAGAGGAACGTGGGTCAGTCCGATTCCGGTGGAGTTGTTGGGAAGCCATTCAGACTCAACGAGAACAGACATCTCGGGTGAGGGGATTGTTTCAGGAGACTTTTCGAGCATCTCTTCGACATCGAAATGCAGTTGTCCGAAATGTCCCAGTTCTACTTCGGGCGGCAGACCCTCTTCGAGCGTTTTGATTTCACCATCGTTGTACAGGTTGGCCCATTCGGATCCCGCAGCATGGAATCCGTAACAAATGGAACCCGACCCGTTCCTGACAACAAGACCGAATGGCTCATCGCGGATGGTGTCAGTGGCTACTGCGTAGTACTTCACTTTCCTCCTCCGACCATATCGATAATGCGTTTGAGGCTGCCCCTCAAGATGCCAAGCCGGGCATCAAAAATGGTTTCGATAATTGCAAGGTGAGCCTTTTCGGCGGGAGACAGTTCACCGTTCCTGCTGAGACTCTGACGGAATATACTGGTATCAAACGTTTCTGCACGCTGAATCAACCTGGTCATCTGCTGCTGGACAAGTTTCTGCTGCTCCGCTTGAAGGGAGTCAAAGTACTTGCCGTAAACACCTTCCGGCAGCAGGGAGCGCATCTCTTCTATTCGCTGTTGCGCAGCCTTTCTAATCTCAAGTTTATCTAATGGAACCAAATCTGAGGGATTGTTTGCTGCAACCAATCGCGTTTTATCTTCGTTGCTTACTGTCGAAAGGGATGTTGGCAGCCTCTTATTGATTCCAGTTAGAACATCTGCGATCAACATAGCAGTCATCTCTCGTGGGGATGCGTTATTAACAGTCTTTCGTCTGTCTACGGCTCCACCATCTAATGTTGAGGCTGCGTCCTGCAAAAGGTAGCGACGCTTATCTCCTTTACCAACGAATGCAACATCTGGAGAAGTCAAACCCAGGTGATGTTGTATTTCGGAAGCAAAAGCAGCATGGAGATGTTCGAAGTTGTTCTTTGAACTCCTAATAGTGTATTGTCGTTTCTGTGGAGTTGTAACCAGTTTCTTTGTTACCTCCAAAGCGTTCTTCTCTCGGAGAACCTCTTCAAGGATGGAAGGAGCAATGTCCGACAAGTTGCCACCCTGCGCAATATGGGCCAACGCTTCGTCGACGCTGGTGATTTTCTCCGATTCTGGTGCTTCTGCTTCCGGTGCTTCCGGCGCTTCCGGCGCGCGTTCTGTTACTCCCGCCCGGGTTGGCCGAGGCGCCCGAGCAGCGCCGCCTTCGGTCACCTGGATGCCATCGCCGGTTTCCTCGGAGACGTACTGGAGTCGAGACAATTCGTCGTCTCCGGCTTCCTTCTTCATTGCGGCGTTGACTGTGCGGCCGAGTTTCCTTCGTTCACCGACGGTGAGTTCTCTTACCTTGGCTATCGACACGCTTGTGCCGTCGTCTCGCACATAGGTCAGGTTGGTAACGCCGGTATTCGATAGGAGGCCGAGTTCTTCTCCGCCTATTCCATCTGATCCAATGGTCATCAGGTAGGTCGCACCTTCCATGTCCCTGCTGTCGGGAATGGTTCTCAGTACTGCCGGCGTGACGACTGGTTCCAGATCGAATCCGTCTCGACGAATCATGCGGTGGGCTTGAATGTCTGGTTTACCCATCTGGGGGATCAATTGTTGAACTTTTTGTCTCTGGAGTTGCCTGTTGGCGGCACCGACTCGGGGAATAGTTCTGTTCGGATCACGCCTCTCGCGTTGATCCTGGATGTCTCGTCCACGACCCATCGCTACTGGCTTGACGGCCTGCGACCCAACTGCCCTCGCGCTGTCGCGACGAATGGCTGCGATGGTCTCGCCAAGAATGCTGGGGAAGTCGAACAACTGCTGACCACAGGTAGAAAGTTGAGAGTCGGTAAAGCGTCCCCCAAACTGATAACCCTCTGGGCAGCGGTAGGACCGCTCCCGTCCACGAATGCCGCGACCCGGCAGACCACCAAAACCCGGAGTTAGTGCTGAATAGAGCCTGGATCTCACTGGGCTGCGAATTCGGCTGATATTGCCGGGCGTCACCGCGGAGCCAACAGCCTGCACTGCCTGTCCCAGCCGACTGCGAGCGCCGATTAAACCGACCCGCTTTACGCTGTATTGCCGGGTGTTCCCGTTGCGCTTTGACAATGCCTTGTAATTGATAACTGACTCAATGTCAGCGCGATGGCCACAAATGAATCCGGAGGGTCGTGGCTGCGAGAGGTCGACGAGAATAACTCGTTTTACGGTGATAGTTACATCTTCACCAGGACAGCAAGATGCGTCCTTTGTATAGGTGTAACTAACTTCCATTACTCACACCCACAATCGCCAGGGGAGAAATCTACACTTACCAAACCGCCGACTGCATCCTCTCCTTCTATTTCCCAATTCTCATAGTCTCTGAGATAAGAAACGAAGTTGGATTCCATGTCTACGAAGTCGCGAAGCACGTCTGAGGCGTGCTTGAAGTCAGCATCGGTTACTACTGGATTATAGTTCCTGCCACCCAGCAAATCTTTGACCTCTGGGAAATCCCCAAAGAAGAAATCTTCTTCGTAAACCAATTCGTCATCGAAAGCATCTTTCTTTCCTTTTTTGATACGCTTTTTGAAGCGTTTGCGCATCCGCTTTCCCCACTCGTCGTCCGTCCACCCCAACTTCCGGAGTTTCCCCTTACAGTTCTTCATGCCTGGATGATGGCACCCTTCATTCGGCCATTTGCCGGTGGTCTCGTGATGTAGCCACGCGCAGATTCTTTCCAGTGGGTACAACTCTGGATGGTTGGCAAGAATGACTCGGCAGCGTGT
>MPLX02129646.1_pt1 | contig 16681 bp, 15 predicted proteins | sample 1617341 | NCBI WGS metagenome assembly MPLX02 (sample SAMN05944804, study PRJNA350692) | marine metagenome | biome: marine; feature: ODZ; material: water; isolation source: 120 m water sample filtered on 0.2 um supor filter | place: Pacific Ocean | collected 2012-04-08 | depth 120m m | reverse complement strand
CTGGCACAGCAGGACAAACGATTCCATTATGAAGATGAATCATTGTCCTACAGTTCTTATACTTTCGGTGATGCTCCTACGACGATTCCTCGTTCGTACCTGGGCGACCCGGCCAAGTTCCGCTTGATTCATGGCGGTGGTGAAGTGTTCCATTCACATCATCCGCACGGTGGATCGATTCGCTGGACACGATCACCAAAACGTGAATCTGCAATTAAAAGCTTGACCACGGCGGCATACGATGGACCGGTTAAATACCCGGTTGTCCGCACCACGACTGACCGTGTAGACGTTGAAGTTATCGGACCTGCTGAAGCACTTGACCTTGAGACCGAATGTGGTTCTGGTCTGTGTCAGCGTTTGGCTGGTGACTTCCTGTTCCACTGCCATGTAGCGCATCACTATGTTGCTGGTATGTGGGGATACTGGAGGGTTTATAACACCCTTCAAAACGGCAACTACCCACTGGGTAGTACCGATGTTATGATTCCATTGGTTGAGCTTCCTGACCGTGCAGGCCGCATCCCTCAGGGTGTATCCTCAGATCAGTTGGTCGGCCAGACAATGGACTGGTTTGGTACCAAGTTCAAAATCACCGGTAGCGGTGAGAGTGACTGGACCAAAGAAACCCGTGTTGTAAACGTTAAAGACTGGGTTAAGTACATGTTGCCTCCTATGGGCAAACCCGGACACTCTGACGATGAAGTAACCCAGGTAAAATCCAATGACGGTTCTGTATGGGATTATGCTTGGAAAGGTAATCAAGCTCTGTCTGAGCGTGAACCTACCTATAAAGTAGTAAAATACATTTCTCCACGTCCTGGCAAGCGTCATCCGCTTCAGTTCGATGAGAAAGGTAAACTGGCATGGCCTCACATGACACCTCACTTTGGCAAGCGTGTTCCTTTCGCGCGAAACCATGGTGGTGCTCCATGGTTGGAGCCGTTCCATTCACAGCCAGATGACACTGTCATTACCGCTACGGAATCTGGTAGTGGACGGTCTGGTCCAAATGTAGAAAATACGACACCAGCAAAACCGGGTGAGCAAGGCCGTTGGAGTCTTTGTCCGAAGGGTGCTGGTCGTAAGCAGTACAATCTTGTGTTCATCAATACGCCGATTGAGTTGTCCGGTGCTATTGGAGATACGCCTCCGATCATCGATAAGTACGGTCTCATCTACGTACTCGACGAAGAGATGGCGGAAGTGAAGGCTGATCCTAAGAAAGCCATTCCGCTGGTTATCCGCGCAAACGTTTATGACTGTGTGGATCTTCTTTTGACCAGTGAGTGGAATGACGATGACTTCACTAACTTCCAGATGTCCAAGCTCAACATCCATCCGCACTTTTTCCAGTTCGACAACCAAGCGTCGGATGGTGTTATCTCGGGCTTCTCGTATGACCAGTCTATGCGGTCATACAGGCAGTTCACTAAGAAGATGAAAGATGGTCATCATGTTGGCATGCCTATGCCAATGAACGCCAAGCTTTTGAAAGATACAGGCCCTGGTGATCAGACCATTGAAATCCAGATGGCTGATGGTGCCACTCCGTTCCACGCTGGTGCTGACATCATGGTTGGAATCGAAGTGCCCAATGGCAAAGATGCTCGTTGGATCAAATCTATATCTCCAGATCCAACTAAAGGTATTGCTAAAGACGGTAAGTACAGCATCACCTTTACGGAAGGTATGACCCACGCCCACACGGCTGGACATATCGTGAGCACCGAGTTCGTACGTTACCGATGGTGGGTTGACGTCGACCTCGGACTTGTTTTCTGGCATGACCATGCGTTCGGTGCTACAACCTGGCCGCACGGTGGTATCGGAACGACGGTTGTTGAGCCTTGGGGATCTACGTATCATGATCCTAAGACTGGCAAACCGATTCGTACCGGTGTAGTAGCAGACATTCATGGAACAGAGCCTTTCGCTTATAGCCGAAATGGTAGTTTCCGTGAAATCGTTGTTCAAACACATGACACCGTTCCGCATACAGCACAGCTCGTTACCAAAGGGAATCCTCCGGGACTCTCTCGTGAGAATGCTATTGCGGCGGGACAGTCCATTTCTTTCCAGATGCCTAGTACTATGCTGGAAGTGGCTTTCCCACATCTGAACGGTGGAACGCATACAACAGGTGGCGGATTCAACTTCCGTGCGGCTTCTCTTTCTGCACGGTTGAAGAGCAACTCCGACGCTTCCAAGATGTTCAGCAGTAGGGTTCATGGGGATCCTTCGACTCCTATGATCAGCGCTTATCTTGGAGATAACGTTGTATTCCGATTGTTGCATGGCATGATGAACGAAACCCATATGTTCTCACTTTCTGGACATGGGTATCGTCCTGAGCGCTATGACTTTCAGTCGCGCATGACTAACGCACTGCATGTAGGTATCGCAGAGCGTTATGACCTGGCCACAACGGCGGGTGGTTACCAGCAGATGGCGGGTGATTACCTGTACTTCGATGGTCGTACTTCTCACCTGTCAGAAGGTAGCTGGAGTATCCTTCGGGTTCTCGACCGACTTTCAGGTGACCTCAAAGTACTGCCTGGCAATGAGGATCCCAAGAAGTGGAAACGTGGGGTTGTCTGTCCAAGTGGTGCGCCTACGAAGAAATTCAGCGTAGTAGCTATCAACAGAGCGCTGGATTTCAACGCGAAGGCAGAAGATCAGATCGAAGTTGACTTCGAGCGTAAGCTGATTCTCGCTAACGCTGAGGGCAAGATTTTTGCTCTTGAGGGTGAAGCGGCCAGAACAGCTTCGGGTGGGGCTCCTCATCCGTTGACGCTTCGTGCCAACATTGGAGACTGTATCAAGATCAAGCTGTCCAATCGCTTGAAGAGTGGTAATGCCTCCATGCATATCAACAACGTAGCGTTTGATCCCATGACTTCTCAGGGAATCAACGTTGGTAACAACTCTGGCGACCAGACCGTTGCGCCGGGTAAATCAAAAACCTACACCTACTATGCACATCCTGACTACGGTCAGACCGGTAGCGTGATCTGGGATTTTGGTAACCTGACTACCAACGTACGAGACGGCCTCTATGGTGGTCTTGTCATTGGTCCTAGAGGTTCTGTATACCGTGATCCGGCGACAGGGAAAGACATCTCCCTGGGTAACTCCTGGAAAGCGGATGTTATCATTGACAAGTCTTATCCGGAAAATCGAAATCTTGAGAACTACCGTGATTTCGCGCTGTATTTCCAGGATGAGGACAACATCCTCGGTACGTCTTTCATGCCTTACCTGCAGAACGTTGCGGGGCTCACAGGCGTGAACTACAGGTTGGAGCCGTGGTCCTATCGTGAAGATGAGGGTTGTGAACTTGGAAACATGTTCACACCTTGTGTCGCCGCGTCTAGTGATCCTGCGACTCCGACTCTGAAGGCACATGCTGGAGATCTCGTCATGATTAACATCTTCGGTGCTCATAACGAGCAAAACCAGATGTTTAATATTGACGGTCATCAGTGGCGTCGCCATCTTCGACAGGTCGGTTCAGATATGATCGACGTTGAGGAGTTTGGTGGCGGCGAGCATATTCAGGCCGAAATGACTGCTGGTGGTACCTACAGCAACCCTGGAACCTACCTGTGGCTCAACGCTCGTACTCCGTACCAGCAAGCAGGTCAGTGGGGTTACTTCAAGGTTCTGCCTGCGGGCGATCGTTCTGTCCTTCCGTTGGGTGGCGCATCTGCTAAAGGTGTGAAATCTGCTTCAACGGCTGGCGACGATGTGTTATCGATGAACGATTAGCGCTCATCGAAAACGCTTTACCTTAGCATCACGACAAGGGGACCTTCGGGTCCCCTTGTTTTTTTTTGTTCAAACTAATTTCCTTCCTGGCATTATTTCTACCTGCTTTTTTTGCCATTCTTTAGATGATTATCTTTTTAAATTAAGTTACTATTCCTGCTTCAGGCGCTACTTAATTTGAAAATCCAGCTTTTAAGTCATGCTAAAGCTATTTAAAACTATTTCTCTTACAGTTTGTTTTGCGGTGATTTCTAACTCCTCTGCATGGGCGGGAGGGGTGCCCGAATCACCTCTGGGAGCGGCAACGGACCCGGAATTTCTGCAAAAGGGGAAGCATCTTTTTTTGGATTATTGCGCTCATTGTCATGGCAATCATGGTGATGGTGATGGGTTCAATGCGGAGTTTCTGGATAAAGATCCAGCAGAACTGTCTAACCCGGAATTCCTCGCTAAACGGTCTGACGAGCAACTGTTTAGAGTCATTAGTGAAGGCGGGGCCAAGGTTAAGAAGTCCTATTTAATGCCCGTATTCGGCCACACCTTGTCCGAGGAGGAGATTTGGTCACTGATAGCTTTTATCAGGCAGTTGGGACCGACTGGGGGTGCTGTTAAGGCTCCTGAAGGGGTGAAAACAGAACGGCCTGTGGGGGTTGTTTTGTCGCGCTCAGCAATGGATTCTTTTTCAAAATGGTTCGCTGAGGAAGGTCAGAAGAAGGAGCAGGTGACATCAGGCGAACTTCTGATCATGAATAAAAAAAGTTGTCTGGGCTGTCATCAGTTGAATGAGGAGGGGGGAAAGATCGGTCCAAATCTGAACCGTTCTTCGTTTAATTACACACCCGAATGGATATACGCATGGATTACTAATCCACAGGCCTTTCATCCGAGTACAAAAATGCCTAATCTTGGACTGAAGCCGCAAGAAGCCCGTGCCATTTCGGTGTTTCTGAGTTCATTTGAGCCCGAAGCGGACGATGAAGAGGAGGAGGCTGAGGTTGGGATTCCTGAGGATTGGAAACAGTATCTTTCTGCCACAGGTGATGCGTCGCGAGGTGAAAAAATATTTAACAACGCGGAAGGAGCGGCAAACTGTGCCAAATGTCACCTTGTTAAAGGCGAAGGGGGAAGTGTTGGTCCCGAGCTGAGTATCGTGGGCACCAGTCGAACTCGTGAGTTTCTTCTGGAATCTGTTTTAGCTCCCAATGAGGTCATCACGGCAGGTTATAAGACCATCATGATTCTGACAAAGGACAGAAAGTTTATTACCGGAATCAAGATTAATGAAGATGAATCCGGATTTGATATAGTCGATAAAGAGGGGAAGACCCGACATATCCCCCGAGAGAAGGTTAAAAAGTTTAAGACTCAGAAAATTTCGACCATGCCTGGCAACTTTAAGGACCTGCTTGAAGTTCAGGAAGTAGCCGATTTGCTAGCCTACCTCGGCACATTGACCCTGCCTGCGATCACCGCTTCCTCGCGATAAAACTTTTATTTTTTTTATTAGATTTATTCCAGAATAAGAGAGAACCAACTGGAGATGGATTTCTGGCTTCCTGTTTCTCCTGCAGAGCCGTTCCAGACGTTGAAGGCTATAGGGATGCTTTGTCCTGCGTGGAACTGGGTATCGTTCTGTGTGTCTTCTGTCGTGAGCTGACGTTTGATGACCAGAGAATAGCGTCCGTAATTGAAGGTGGCTTTGGAGGCGAGGGTTTGGCTGGTCTCGGATTGTGTGGCTAGGGTATCAACTCCTAAAGCATTTACTTCAACGGCTTTCATTGGATAGGAGCTCCATTGCCATAAGTTGACAGGATGCTTTGCGTCGCCATTCAGAAAATAGGGTTTTCCAGAACTGCTGTTACCGGATACCGGGAACTGGATTGCTATTGAATCGGGAAATTTCTGTGGCTGTGGTTCTTCAGCGGGTTCTTCATCTTCTGGGTCGTCTGATCGCAGATGTGCCGGCAGGGGCGGGGCGGGTGATTCTACGACCTCGCTGAATTTTTTCAATATGGGGTCGACTGTTGGATCGTCCCAGTGAATATGAAATGCAATCTCGCTATCGTTGTGCATTGCTTTAACAACCACGTTGTCGATGATGGGGTATTGCACTTTTTTTGATTGAATGATCTGTCCACCCAGCGGATAAAAGTTGGAATCCATCGTCTGCCATAAAGGATGATTCGGGTCGATGGGCAATGCGCCGTCAGTTCTTTCAACTTTCAGGATGGGCGGAGTTTCGGGTTTTTCCGATGGCGCCAGTGTTTGTACATAGTGAACCAGGTCCCAGATTTGTTCGTCCTTGAATATTCGCTGAGAAAATCTCGGCATGGCTGTCAGGGATAGCCCCGTGCGCAGGGTCAGGAATATTTCCTTGCGCTTATCGCCACGCCTGAATTTCCACGGTTTGCTCAGGTTGCGCGGCCAGATAGCATCTGTCGGCAGGTTGACAATCTTCTTGGTTGAGGGACCATCGCTTCTTCCTTTGACGCCATGACAGGCTGAACAGTTTTTGATGAACAGTTCTTTTCCGCGCTCCAGGCTTGCCAGCGTAAAGGCAGGAGGGTCGGGCACCACAACGACTTTATGGGTCTTGCCCTTTTTGATAAATTTAGCGAATTTTTTAGAGAGTGTTTTTAAATAGAGGACCAGACTACGCCGATCATTTTCCGGCAGATGCTTCCACGCAGGCATGGTTGTTCCGGGTGTGCCCTCGGTGATTATGTTGAAGAGGTCTTCATCTGTTGGGATTTTACCAAAGGGTGTGGTGCGAAACTTGATGTGACCTTTGATGAAATTTCTTGGGAACGGACTGGATATTTTTGCACCGGGACCATCACCGCCACCTGTGTCACCGTGGCAAACAGCACAATTTTTGGCGTAGACTTCACTTCCTCTGTTAACAGAGGGTTCTGCTTGCGGCGTTTCTTTTAACTTCCTTCTTTCTTGCGCTGCTGTATAGATGTATTGAATGACTTTCCATACATCTTCCTCCTTCAAAACGCCTTCCCATGCAGGCATTGCTGAGTCCCAGGGATTATACCTTTCCGGTAGTCCGGGCCCGCCTTTCATGATGCGCCAGTATGTGTAGGACAGCGGTTTGCTTAAAACGGATTGAGGGTGCAGGAAATTAGCAGGACGCGGAAAAAAACTATCACCAAAAAGTCCTTTTCCATCGAGCAGGTCACCGTGGCAGAGAACGCAGTTTTTTATGTATATTTCCGCGCCTTCTTTGATGGTTTGTTCAGACTCTGCTATTGGGCTACTGAGGTTTTTGAGGAAAACCTGCCTGCCTTCGACCTCTAAGGCCGAGGGCATATCAGATGCGCTCGGTCCAGTGAAGGCGTAGGCCTGACCACACAGTGCTAGAATGAACCCTATGATCGCAGCGTTGAGCCATATTTGAATTCGGGACTTATTAAATGCCATACGTTACGTTATTTCCCAACTTCTGCGCCTTTGGCAGATCCTGGTGCTGCGGCATCTTTTTTGATACGTCCGGATTTGATAGTTTCGTACAGAGGTCTGATTACTTTGTTGCCATCGAATTCAAAGTTAACGTCAACCGTTCCATTTTCGGCAATGTGGATTTTTCTCGTTTGCCGTTTCATCAGGAAATGCCAAGCGTTCAGGATATAGTCCCCAGGTGGGATGTTATCTATCTTGAATTCACCTCCACGTTTGGTCTTGAAGTAATAAGGATTCTGAATTCGGTAACCCCATGTTTGCATGAACTCGTGCATTCCGCAAATCATCTGGAATATCTTGAATTTCCCCTGAAATGTCACAACTCCGTCTGTCATTGCATCAGGTGGGATGGGCAGGTTTTGAATAATTTTCCCGCGCTCTGCCTGATAAACCTGGCTGTTGTGCATGACGGCATCTATATTATCAACTTTGAATGTCTCACCCTGTCTGACTACGCTGACATCGGGAGAAAACTTGCATTGCTCAGAGTTGATCAAAATGGGATTTTTGTTGAATGGCTTTCCTGCTTCAACATGTTCCAGAGTAATAATTACATCTTTCAGTCCGTTGTTTTCACCGATCTGAAAGTCATCGAGAACGCGGTTCATTTCGTCATCAGTATCCACTTCAGCGCACATGTCGATATTTGGGAATAGAATGAGGTGATACACGCGTGGAGGAGGCATGTTCCCTGTCAAGACTGCTTGGCCCTGAATAGTTCCCCCATTTGTTACTTCGATTTCCTGGTATGCCTGGCTTTCCACACCTAGGGACAAGAATGATAATAAGGCAGTGATGGCGATGATTGACCTGAGTTTCATGACAGTGATGTCTCCCCGGTATAAGTGATGAATATCAAGTTTACTGGTGTTCGTTTAATACTTATTCCTGTTCTGCTTCTATAAAATCAAAATTTATTTTGGTCTCTCCTTCTCCAACAGTAACGTCTCTGGAGATACTTCCCAGTGTTTCGTGCCAGGCGATCAGTTTATATTTACCTGGTGGAACATCGGCAATCTCAAAGGCTCCGTCCTTGCCCGAAACGGCAAAGTATGAGTTTGGCGTGACCACAATCCACGAGGTCATCCAGCTGTGCAGGTCGCACTCAACTTTGACGATTTCCGCTTCTTCCAGTTCTTGAACGTACTCTTCCTGCTCCGGAGTAAACATGATATTTATCGGATCATTTTCAAAGGAGTAGGTATGAATGTTGTGATTGATTGGATCGCTTGTGTGGATTTTCAATTCTGAATCCACTGGCATGGCAATGACATGGGGGACGTACCGACAGTCCTTCTGGTCCATTACGTACTCACCGGCTTTGGATTTCAGTTTCTTGCCATGGAGCGAAAGAACAACGTTCTTAAGACCTTTATTATCAATAAGTAAAGTTTCGTTAGGAATTTCTGGTCCACAAGCTTTTTTGTATTTTCCGGTCTTGTAGGCCTCCAACGGGCTTACCTTTCCGGTAAACACAGTGTTGCCTTTGATAGTCCCGGAATAGGCTAAACCGGGGGCCAGAAGACATATAAGTATCAGATGGAGTATCAGGCGCATTTTATAAGGCTAATTAAATTAAGGCTTAATTCCTTTGTAGTACAAATAGACGAGCAAGTCAAGGTTGAGTTATTGTTAAAAAACAGGCCTTTAACACCATAAGTTATGATAGGTATTGTTAGAGAAACTGGTAAACCTTACGGAAGATGGAAACATGTTTGTTTAGGCTTCCATCCTGATTTAAGCTGGTTTAAAATAGAGGAGCATTAAAAGAAAATACTCCATTATATAGACCCTTCTTACCCTAGAATTATTCCAGTTTTTCTCAAATTTAAGGAGCCGGACCATGTATAGAATCCTGAGTTTGACCCTTTTTACTGTATTTTTCCTTGTTCAATCTTCCTACGCGAAGGTTCCCATGTCGGGGGACCCGGCTCCAGATTTCTCGCTGACTTCTGTGACAGGGGAAAAAGTGGTTTTGTCGGATATGAAAGGAAAGGTTGTCTTGTTGGGAATGTTCCATATCTGTGTGCCATGCATGAAACAGGCGTTGGAATTCAATAAGGTGCGAGATGAACTTTCTTCCGCTAAACTCGCTATTCTAGGGATAAATACCAGCGGGGATTCCAAGGAAGAGGTTATGGCTTACCTTAAAGGATTTCCTGAAAAGGTAAAATTTTCTTATCTGCTGGACCCAGAGCAATCTGTTAATAAAAACTATATTCAAAGAGACATGCCAACGGTATTAATCATTGGCCCGAATGGGATCATTCAAGCGCGGGTTCCCTGGGTGGGGTCGGAACAGTTGATCCAGTTTCTTAAAAAGTTTTTATAAGTCAGAGTGCCTGCCTTCCAATTAAATTTTGAATAACTCTGTTTACCGGATTATCCCCTTTGAAACATTTTGAACATATGGCTTGCGCCAAACCTGTGGTTGGTAGCGGGATCGGTGGTTTGGATAAATTTTTTGCAACTTATGGCATTGGTGAAGCGGTCTCCTCGATGGATGCAAAAGTCTGGGGCCCCGTTATTTTGCAGTTGATCAATGATCCTCAACGAATGAAGGCCTGTGGGGCCAATGGACGCAAGGCGGTTTTGGACGAGTTTAACTGGATCGTCACCACTAGAAAAATTTCGGACAGATTATTCAGCCTCAATGCGAGTGGGATTGGAGGATGATATCTTAACCCGTTTATTTATCGTTTTAATGGTTTGGCTTTTTGTCCCAAATCCAGTTGCTGGTTTTGATGGATCGCTGGAAGGCCGGGTCGTACTTGGAAGTGTGTACGTTCCTGATTCTCCATTGGGATTCAAGGATTTTGACAGTGAAGCAGAGCTTCGCCTCGGGGTTTTGGGAAACGTCTGGCAGGGTGATGAATGGCAGTTGGATTATGAGTTGACTGCCGATGGGAAGCAGGTGGATGGCCCGAGCGAGCAGGCTTCTTTGAGGCAGGAGACGGATATAGATTTTTTTCGCGCCTGGCTGAGGTTGGATAACGGTCGTTTGAGCTTGCGTGGCGGCAGGCAGAAAATTCTGTTCGGTTCAGGATTCATCTTTCGTCCGCTCGGGATTTTTGATACTCGCAATATCACTGGGGTGGTCCCGCAGACTCGAGGTGTCGATGGACTGAGGTCAACTTTTTTTCTTGATGATACCAGTTCGGTTCAAGGCTGGGTTGTGCCTGCTAAACTGGGCAGTCGAATGATAGCGGGGTTGCGCTGGGAAGCTTTGCTCGGTGAAGTAGAATCTGGAGTGGTGGCGCAGTATCATCCAATTTCTGACCTCGATGAACTGCCGCAGTTCGGTCGGGAAATGATCCAATTGGGATACCATTTTAAGGGTGAATACCATGCCGCCTATTGGAGCGAAGGCCGGGTTGATCTGGAACGTGTGAAGGAAAACCATCCTGTTCGTTTTGATGCAGTTGTTGGTACGGATTACACTTTTGATGTTGGTGATGGTCTCCATGTTTTGTTGGAGTATTTTTTTTCAACTCGTGAACCTCAGTTCAGTCAAGATGATGTTAAGGGAGATCGTTCGATCCATCAGTTTGGTGTTCTGCTGGATCAGCCAATTAGCGCGGATATAAGATGGCAACTGTTCAGCCTGTTTGATGTCCGTGATGGTAGTTTTCAACTGGTGCCCCAGGTTGAATACACTTTGACCAGCCAGGTTTTTCTTTATATTACCGGAAAATGGGGCGGCACTTTAAAGACAGATCGCACTGCCGGCAGACTCTTCAAAGAGACGGCCGACTTTAATGGTACTGAACCGAATGTGGGCTTGACTGTGATTGCGCATTTTTAAGTGTCGCAATTCTGAAGGATTGCACTGTGCAGTTTAATATAGGATATAGGCAGGGCTTTAGTCCTTCTGAAATGTTATGGAAAATTCTCTAATTCAGTTAAATAGGATTACCAAGGTTTATCGTATGGGCGGTGAGGATTTCACTGCTCTTCATGAAATAAACTTGCGTGTCGAGCCGAAGTCGTTCATGTCTTTTGTCGGGCCATCGGGGTCCGGCAAAACCACTCTCCTTAATCTGATTGGCGGACTCGACACTCCTACGTCTGGTGATATCATTTTTTGTGATGAGTCTCTTGGCGGCATGTCGCCTGACCAGCGAGCTTCATACCGCAGGGAGAATATAGGTTTTGTCTTCCAGTCATATAATCTGCTTCCTGTTTATACTGTTTATGAAAATATTCTCTTTCCCTTTTTGCTGGCCAACCTTAAGGAATCGGATGTTCGTGATCGCGTGATGTCTATTATTGACCAGGTGGGATTAATACCTCAGGTTAGCAAGAGGCCTTCTGAGCTTTCCGGGGGGCAATGCCAGCGGGTAGCTATAGCGCGTGCTTTGGTCAAGGAGCCTCGGTTGGTGCTCGCGGACGAACCGACTGCCAATCTGGATAAGGAAAACTCTTATCAAATTCTTGAGTTGATGTTGGATCTCAATAAAAAATTTGATGCGGCTTTTGTTTTTTCTACCCATGATGAGAAAGTCACTAAATTTGTTCGCCGGGAAATCGGTCTGGAAGATGGTTATGTGAGATGGGATAAACGTAGAAATGGCGATGGAGATTTTGAATGATTCTGGGAATTGCATGGAAAAATTTTTATCGTCAGGGTGTTCGCGCTTTTTTGAATGTCCTTGTGACGGCTCTAACGATGGTCGCCTTGATTTTCATGCTGTCTCTTCTTAATGGATTCCAAGTGCAGGCCACTCGTAATATGACCACTACGGATATGGCTGGCGGGCAATACAGGGTTCCCGGTTTTGATATTTTAACGCCAACGGAATGGGAGGATAGAACTTTGCCTGTTCCTGAGGTTTTGCATGCTTTATCTGCTACCGACAAAGCGGAAGTGCTGGTTCTGCAAGGACAGTTGTTTCCTAACCGCAGGTTATACCCGGTTCAGCTTCGAGGCATTGAGATGGATCAGTCTTTGCTTGATCTGCCACTGTCCGGGCTGAAAACTTATGGTTCACAATTTGAAGATGCTATTCCTGTGGTCGTGGGTAACCGCATGGCGCAGAGGGCTCATTTGCAAAAAGGATCTACGGTAGTGCTGAGGTGGCGCGACCGGAATAATGTTGTCGATGCGCGTAATGTCAGAGTTGTTGATGTTGCCGATTTTATCAACCCGCGTGTTGATGAAGGTGTGGTCTGGGTTCGGCTGGATCATTTACGGTCTATGACGGTAAGGCCATCGGAAGTGAGTTGGGTCGCTGTGAGTGAGTTTGTTGGTTCGGTGGATGGATTGGAGTTTAATACGGTTGAAATATTGATGGCTGATTTACTGGCTTTATTGAAGCAGGACAGAAGAAACTCAAGAATTCTTTGGGCTATTCTGATGTTCCTTGCGGGAACGAGTGTATTTAATACACAGATTTTAAATATATTTAAACGTCAAAAGGAAATTGGCACGCTCATGGCTTTGGGGATGGAGGCCAATCAAATTGTACGTGTGTTTGTCCTCGAAGGAAGTCTGGCTGCATTTGGCGCTGTTATTCTTGGTTTGGTTCTTGGAATTCCGTTTTTCATGTGGTTTCAAAGTGTGGGACTGGATGTTTCGCATCTGAGCGCGTCGACCATGCCTGTGCGTGAACGTGTGTTTTTGGATTTTCAGTTTTTTGAAATTATGTCCTCTGTTTGTATTGTGGTTGTTCTTATGATTTTTGTAGCGTGGTGGCCTGTTAAAAAAATCTCTGGCCTTGATCCTACGATGGCTTTGAGGGGCAGGGGGATTACATGATTCGCTGGTTGATCAAGGGGATGTTGCGGGATCGTACCCGGTCGTTATTTCCTTTTATTGTGGTAACGGTTGGAGTGGCACTGGTGATTGTGTTGGTGGGATTCATGGACGGGGTGATCATGGGGATGATGGACAGTACGGCCCACCTTGATACGGGGCACTTGCGGGTAGTCAATAAGCCATTTTATGATGAGGAGCATTTGAACCCGATGGACCGTGCATTGGGATCGCAAAAGGTAACAGGAGATTGGCTCAGGGCTAATTCTGATCCGGAAATTGTGTGGTCGCCTCGCATTCGCTGGGGTGCGATTATGGACGTTCCCGATGAACGGGGTGAAACCAGAAGTCAGACTCCGGTTATGGGCATCGCGTTGGACCTGCTGTCACAGGATTCTTTAGAGTTAAAGCGTCTGAACCTTGCGGAATCTCTTACCCGTGGCAGGTTGCCGAATAAGCGGGGTGAAATTCTGGTGGGATATCAGTTGGCGCAGACTCTGGCGCTGGAACTCAATAGGCCGGTGACGTTGATAGGTCAGACTTTCGATGGAGGAATGGCCACTGATAATTTTACGGTGGTTGGGTTTGTTCGTTTTGGGATTTTTGCCATGGACAAAAAAATGGCTCTTATAGATCTGGTCGACGCGCAGGAAACGTTTTATTTGGATGATATAGTGACCGATTGGCTGGGTTATCTTCCATCTTATGTTTCTTTTCGTGAGTATGATCGATATCGTTCCAGACTGGAATTCCAAATGAAGACTCTCATAAACCTTCATCCTTCAGGCTGGGCTAAAGATGATTTTCCTATCGTGGTTTCAATTCTGGATCAACGCAATATCCGTCCCATTGCAGAAAAATTTCTGGTCGTCCGCAAATTTATTATCGGTATATTTTTATTCCTGATGGTTGTGGTGTTGTGGAACGCGGGAATTCTAAACGGTATTCACCGTTATGGTGAGATGGGGATTCGGCTGGCGATGGGTGAGACGCATTCGCACCTGCTCTTAAGTTTGGTTACCGAGTCGTTTGTTGTTGGTCTTGTGGGGTCTGTCGCTGGTTGTGTTCTTGGAGGGGCGTGTACGTATGCTTTGCAGGAAATTGGATTGAATATGGGGGATGCATTTGCGCAAAGTGGCTTGATGCTCAGTGATGTGGCGCGGGCAAGGTTAAGTGTTGGCGGGTTCGTCCGTGGAGTTATTCCCGGCCTAACAGCCAGTGTCCTAGGCACCTTTATAGCGGGTCTCGCTATTTATAAAAGATCAGAAGCCAACCTGTTTCGCGAGCAGGAGGCCGGGTAGGGGAGGCGCAAAAAAATACCCGTCTCCATCAGGAGGACGGGCATTATTTTGCTGATATTGCTCAGAATCTTTATTCTTGCATGCGGAATGATTTTGCATAGCAGGAAGCCAGATCCTTGACGGAAAGCATGTCTACAACTTTTTCTTCTTCCACCACAGCCAAATGCCGGATTTTGTTCTCGTACATCAACTGGTTGGCCTCGTCCATTGGTTAATATTCATCCATTTTGCTCTGAATAGGTTCAGTTCTTGTCTTCCTTTTTGAACTGATAGAACCTGAAGGCCATTGCCAGGCCTGATATGCAGACCATTCCGCCAATGGTCACAATAGATGGAATGATCAAGGCAACTGAAAGTGGAATATTTTCCATTAGCCATTCAACTACTTTTTGCAGACCTATCCATGATTCGGGGTTACTCAACCATTGGGCTGGCAGGGTGTTTTCGAATAGAAAGTTAAACGCGACCACTATTGGGAATTCCGACCATATGCCGCTCTGCATCCACAGGAACACCTGGTAGCCAATAAGGCCCAGTCCTGAAAGAAGGAACAACGACGCGAACCCTATGACCGCCAGGGAAGCGAACCCACAAATGAAATCCACAAGGGTGAGGTGGGATATGAAAAACTTTGATTCTTCATTAGCTTTTAAAATAGATTTTCTGGTAATGATGCTCAGGTTTTTAGTGGCTTCCTCGTATATTTCTCTGGCCCGAACCAGATTCTCTTCGATCCACTGGCTCCATGAAGTGCTACCAATTTTGGGTTCTTTGAATTCGGTGTGAGTCATGGTTCCTCCTGCAAGCAAAAGGTTCTGCTGATTTAATAAAAGTTGTCTATATCAGCTAGGATCTACATATACACCTTACATATTATCTCACAATTGGCGGGCGATGGGATTAAAAAGTGGTACAACTAACTGGGGCAGGTCACTCAGCTTTTTCCTACCTGATTTAATTTCTCCAGCTAAGAATGTTTTAGTCTTAAAATAAATTCTTAATATACTCATCCGCCCATTATTTTGTAGAGAAGATAAAGAACAAGTGCTACTACGATAAGAATTTTTTTATTTGCATCTAATTTCATTGCAAGCCCTCCTTACTTTTTCTCATTACTATATTGAATATGGGGTGTTCCTTCCTGTCGAGACTTCTCTCCGCTTGAAGTTTTTAAAAAGGCAAGTGTTTCATGATGGGCTCCATTCAGAGTAAAATCAGCGCCTCTTCACTTTCCTCAGTTGATATTTGCGCACGGCCCGGTTGTGTTCTTTAAGGCTGGAGGAAAAATGATGACTGCCATCTTTTCGTGATACGAAATAGAGATGATTTGATTTTATTGGATTCAAAGCCGCGATAATTGATTTTAACCCAGGGCTGGCAATAGGTCCAGGTGGAAGCCCGCCATAACGATATGTGTTGTAAGGCGAGTCAATACTCAAATCTTTTTTTCGTATGTTGCCATCGAATCCCTGAATCGCATAAATAACGGTAGGATCAGTCTGTAGGTGCATTTTTTTGTGCAGACGGTTGTAAAATACAGAGGATATATGTTTTCGCTCCTCGTCCTTTCCTGTTTCCTTTTCTATCAGCGATGCCAGAGTGATTGTTTCATGCAATGACATTTTTGAATTTTTTATTTTATTCAGTATGTCAGGGGTGAGCACACGTTGTTTAAATGTATCGGTCATGGTACGGATAATTTTGCGCTCGGATGTATGTCTGTTGAAGTGATAGGTTTCAGGGAAAAGATAACCTTCCAGGGAGCCGGATGGAATATTCAGCGTGTTTATTAATTCAGCGTCTCGACCTTCTTGTATAAAATTTTCTCTGTTTGCCAGATCTTTTTCTTCCAGTAGTTGAGCGATTTCTGTGATTCGGTAGCCTTCGGGGATGGTGACAGGATGCAAAACAGTTTTGCCGCTGGTGATGGCCAACAATATTTCAATGGGGAGCATGGCTTGATTGAGTTCATATTCGCCAACTTGTATATGGGTCTGTTTTTTGCGAATGTTTGCCAGCAGACGAAAAGCGCTGGCACTGCGGATCAGACTGCGGTCCTTGAGATCGTGGGAAATTTGTTTCAGGGTGGCACCCGGTGGGATATTAACTATCATCGGTTCCGTATTCTCGCTAACGGAATGCGATGACTGATAGTAGAAGAGGCCACCTGTTCCCCATATAAACAACAGGCTTCCAATGAAGAGGTACAACAGGATGGGTTTGATGGGTAACTTAATATACATAGTAAATCTTTTCTTCAATGTTGCCGTGTTTTTTGAAGAACTTTACGGATTTTCTGTTTGAGTATAGTCTGCCATTTTTGAGAGAAACCGGTTATTTTCATCTCTTGTTCCTATTGTAATTCGCAGGCAGTTGTTTAATCTCG
>MPLX02138301.1_pt1 | contig 16693 bp, 20 predicted proteins | sample 1617341 | NCBI WGS metagenome assembly MPLX02 (sample SAMN05944804, study PRJNA350692) | marine metagenome | biome: marine; feature: ODZ; material: water; isolation source: 120 m water sample filtered on 0.2 um supor filter | place: Pacific Ocean | collected 2012-04-08 | depth 120m m | reverse complement strand
GACAAGCAATTGTTTGCGCATTTCGCTCCCTGGCGCGCTCAGTTCGGGATTGTGATGGAATTCACCCCAGTGATCAGCTGCCAGGATGTTGTTGATTATCACAAGGATCTTTTCGCCAAGATGGGTTGATACCATCGTTCACGTCCGCACAAAGAGCGGCCCCGCCTAAGCGGGGCTTTTTGTTGTTTTATCTTTTGATTGCTTGCACTAAGGCCTAGGTATTATGTCTCAACAAAGCCTTGGGTTAAGGCATAGAGAACAGCCTGCATTGATCACAAAGACCAAGCTTTCCTGCTCAGTGATGACAGTCCGAACAAGTTATGGCATCAAGTGATTTTGCGAAGTGTGCCTCATAGGTCTTAATGGATTGCCTTGACAATTGAAGGCCATTGAAGCTGAGTTTTCGCTTAACTCGCAGCCAGTCCAGCCGAGTACTTCTCACAGACCATCTCCTTGATTTTCTCTCGAGTAGATTGCTTCTGCGCATCAGCCTGCAATCGATCATCAATCATCTTTTCAAGGCTGCAAATGACCTGCAACTGCTTCACCTCTCGGCGGCCATCACTGTCTGTAACCACAAGTCGAAAGGCAAGGCGCGTCTGCGATCCAAGCTGGTCGGGTCGCTGTTCCAGCTCTAGCAGCAATGACTTCAGGGCATTTTCATGAGCCAAGATTGAATTACAATCAGTTGCTTGCGTTGATACAGATTCATCAGGATATCGATTCAGCCAAACACATTGATAGTATTCACCATCAAGCCCTTTGATTTTTGATGCCAATATTTTAAGTACTTTCTGAGCCGGAATCTCTTCGGATCTTACGGAAGACATTCGCACAGCATAGTTTTTATCGTCTGCCGTTTTAACCTGTAGATCATAAGAACAGGCCAGCAGCGAAAATAAACCCACAACAATCAGAATATTCGTAGCGGCAATACCCCGTATTGGAGCCTTAAGCAATTTCAACAGGCCGACCAGATTCAACACAGGAACAGCATATTCCATGAGCAAAAAATATTAACAACACTCAGATCCATCTACAACCCTGAATCTCGACAGGGATTCAACCGCTACCACAGCTCGCCAGCCCTGCTGAAAGCGCCTTTTCCTCCTCCCTACCACGCCAGCCAGACCAGAGCACCGCTGCAGCGGCCATGCACTCCCCCAGGGAAGGCCAATCCGGATTTCGTCCACACGCCCCCACCCAGGGACGACTGAAGCAAAAGGCACTAGAGCACCGCACGAAAAAAACAAGGGCCTGCTTGAAAAACGTGATCTGCAATGAATATGAGGATTCGAGCAAATTCTGGAATGTGTGGATATCTTCAAAAGCCAACCAAACGGCCAAGACCTTGTCTCCTGCCCAGCGTCCCAACCCACGCGTCATGAAATGGAGATCCAATGGTGAGTTGGCTGGTCGCGATCTCGACACACTGATTCAGAGTCTGCTTGATGTGGAATCCCCAAACCACAGTCATGAGCTGAGTCGATTGCATGCAAAAGAGACGAACTGAGCAGCCTGCCCTTGCACGGGAAGGCTGCTTGCCGCATGGTTCGTCTGACTGAGAGTTCCGATGAGCCGACAGCCAATCCAATGGGTCAATACACCGGTATTGATTGAGGCGATCTCCCGCTATGAGCAGAATCTTCTGCCTCGCTCGATGCGACTCTGGGTTGAACAGGTCCTCGATATCAGCCCTGGTCAGAACTGTTCACTGAGGCGCTAGCACTGAGGCTCCCCCTAGCACCGAGAATCCGCAAGGCTGCCATTGCGGCGCCATAGCCATTGTCAATATTCACCACCACAAGTCCTGGTGCGCAACTGGCCAGCATGCCGTCCAGGGCTGCACGACCTCCTGCGCTGACGCCATAGCCCACAGACACAGGCACAGCGATCACTGGCTGAGGCACCAATCCAGCAAGAACTGTCGGCAGGGCTCCCTCCATCCCAGCGCAGGCGATCAGAACCCTGGCCTGACTCAATCGCTGCAGCTGGTTCAACAAGCGATGCAGACCGGCCACACCAACATCCAGCAGCAGCTCGCTGCTGACTCCATGCCAGCGCAGGCAGAGATCAGCTTCCGCGGCAACCTTCAGATCACTGGTGCCACCACTGAGAACAACAACCTCACCAAGACTTGACCTGACAGGCTCCGGAACTCCCAGGGTGAGGCAACCGGCCTGAGCGTGAAACTGCACCTCCGCCAACAAAGCAGCCACCTGCTCAGCCTTGCCAGGATCCACCCGAGTCACCAGAGCCAGTTGATCAGCCGCTTCAAACTGCCTGAGGCTGGCGGCGATCTGTTCAGCACTCTTGTGTTCACCCCAGATCGCTTCAACCATGCCAAGACGTTGGCGCCGTTCAAGGTCGAGGTGTATCTCAGACATCACGCCGGCTGAAGTTCTCCTTCAAAGACAAGCGGAAATGGATTGCCCTTGGCTTGACCTGTTGCTTGCCGAGCCAACTGCTCAAAACGCTGCTGAACCGCCTCGATTTCCGACTCAGGGATCTGTTTCCACTGCTCACGACTGGCCCAGTGAATCAACAATGTGCCCTCCTGCCGTTCCGGATCCCAGAACAGATCCCGCCCGAGGAAGCCACTCTGATCTGCCAGCCAGGGTTCCCAGCTTGCTTGCTCAGCCTTAAGCCAGGCCTGGCGCCCTTCCGCTGGCACGTTCACCCGCAGATGCTCCACCACCGCAACGGTTTCACCACCACCTGGATCCTCAAACGCCGCGATCGCCAGATCAGGGTGGCTGGTGAACAACAAGGCGATGCCGAACAAACAGCCAATCAAACTAAGTCGGAATCCTGCTCTCATCACGGTGCCTTTTGCTGCAGCAGGGCAACGGCCTGACTGCTGATCCCCTGCTCAAGACCTTCCGGACCGAGCCGTTCATTGGTGGTGGCCTTGACGCCAACGGCGTCTACAGCAACCCCCAGAAGATCAGCCAGATTGCTGCGCATTGCATGGATATGCGGCTTCAGTTTCGGCCGCTCCGCCACCACCACTGAATCAATATTGATCACCCGCCAACCCTGTTCATGCACCAGGGCCACAACAGCCTCCAGCAACTTGAGGCTGTTGGCCCCCCGCCAGCGGGGATCATCGGGAGGGAAATGCTTGCCGATGTCTCCAAGGGAGAGGGCACCCAGCAGAGCATCCATCACCGCATGAACCAACACATCGGCATCGCTGTGGCCATCAAGGCCAAGGCCATCTGGATGCTGCAGGGTCACACCGCCGATGATCAACGGCCGGCCGGGCACCAATCGATGCATGTCATAGCCGTTGCCGATCCGGATTTGCATGGGTTCAGATCCGTCGCCGGTCATTCTCGAAGACAGCACCGATGAGCGCTCCTGCCACTGACCATAGAGATCAGGACGGCTCTGCCTGGTGCGCTGCAGCCGTTGCTGCTGACGCCAGGCGGCAATCGCGCCGTGATCACCACTGCGGAGCACATCCGGAACCGCCATGCCGCGAAACTCCGCTGGTCGGGTGTAGTGGGGGTGCTCCAGCAAGCCATCACTGTGGCTTTCCTCGAGCAGAGATTCAGCGGTGCCGACTGTTCCAGGCAGCAACCTCACCACACCGTTGATCACGGTCATGGCAGGCAGCTCACCGCCAGTCAGGACAAAATCCCCTGCAGACACCTCCTCATCGGCAAGGCTGCGGATCCGTTCATCAAAGCCTTCGTAATGACCGCAGAGCAACACGAGTTGATCGTGCTCGCTCGCCCAGCGCTGCAGATCCCTCTGCCTGAGCTGGCAACCCTGAGGGGTGAGCAGCAACACCCGGCGGCGGGGGCTGGCCGGGATGGACTCAAAAGCGGCATACATCGGCTCCGGCTTGAGAACCATGCCGGCACCACCGCCATAGGGCTCATCATCAACCTTGCGATAGCGATCAACAGCAAAATCCCGCGGATTGATGGTGTGCAGTTCCGCTATCCCGTTTTGGAATGCACGCCCGATCACACCAAGCTGCTCAAGCGAGGCGAAGACCTGCGGCGCCACACTGACAACATCGAAGCGATAGGACGCCATTGCTGCTCAGCTGGTGGGTCTGGAGACCCTGCGGATCTCTGAACAGAAACTGGCCTGATGAGGCAGCCCTGCTTTATCAATAGCCGTGGTACTGCGCAGGCGCAGATTCGCCTTCGTGAACCAGATTCTTTCCTGAAGCTGAACCCCATCTGCCCGGAGAAAGCTCAGCTCAACGCTGCCATCTGGCCAGAACTGCCATCGGCCTTGGCGCTGCTCGCCTGCGGCAGAACTGATTTGCAGAGCACCATCCTCGACAAACAGCAGGCTGCTCAAGTCCCCTGATTGAGGCCGAACCGCCAAGCCGCCGATCTCACCCTGCTCAGCCGGCAGCAGGTTCACATTCAGATCACTGCGTTCACTGCTGTGCCATTCATCATCACCGTCGCTCACAGCAAACTGGCTGCGCAGGGTCATCCATTCACCGACGCAGAGCGAGAGAAATTCCGCCAGGTCAGCTGGGGGGAAGGCGGGGGATTGAGCCTCTTTCATCCACAAATCCTCTCAGCCGACCCGCTTGCCAGAGATTCTGCGATGCAAATCTGCCTGCAGGCCAGGGCAAATCTTCTCAAAACTGTTCTCAGTAAGGATCAGGCCATCACACCGTCCCAGCTTCAACCCGTCCCAGCTTCACCCATCTACGGCGTAACCCAGTTCCGCCAACTGAGCAGGTTTACTCCGCCAATCGGGCACCACCTTCACAAACAGCTCGAGGTAGACCGGTCCATCAATCAAGGTCTGCATCTGCAGGCGGGCACCCTGGCCGATGGTCCTGAGCATCGAGCCGCCCTTGCCGATCAGGATCCCCTTCTGGCTCTTGCGTTCCACCAGCACCGTCGCCAACACCGCTGTGCGCCCACGATCCTTGCCCTTGCCGCCTTTGGCGGGGGGCATCTCCTCAATCCGTTCGATGCTCACGGCCACGCTATGGGGCACTTCTTCCCTGGTGTGCAGCAAGACCTGCTCACGGATCAGTTCCGCCAACAGCACCCGTTCGGGCTGGTCGCAGACCATCTCCGCTGGATAGAGCTGTGGCCCCACGGGCAACCGCTGACTGATCACCTCCACCAACTCCTGGCAGCCTTCTCCCTGCAGGGCACTGCAGCCGTGAAGGGGCCAGTCACAATCCCCGAGCAGCTCTTGATAGGCCTGTTGCGCCCCTTGGCGCTGTTCCTGCCCGAGCTTGTCCCATTTGTTCAGCACCACCAGCACCGGCAGGCGCTGCTGACGCAGCAGTTCAACAATGAAGGCATCGCCGCGGCCGGGGCGCTCGCAGGCCTCAAACAGCAAAAGCACCAGATCCACCTCTCCAATCGCAGCCCGGGCGCTCTGCACCAGACGTTCACCAAGCAGGTGATGGGGCTTATGAATCCCCGGGGTATCGACGAGAATCATCTGGGCCTGCGGGGTTGTGAGAATTGCCCGCAGACGATTGCGCGTTGTCTGCGCCACTGGCGAGGTGATCGCCACTTTTTCACCAACCAGCTGATTCACCAGGGTCGACTTGCCCACATTCGGCCTGCCGATCAAAGCGACGAAACCAGAGCGATAGTCGGCAGGGAGAGATTCCATGGCCGGCAACTTCGGATTGCTGTTCATCCCTCTAAATTGCTTCCGTTTTCAGCACTCGCTAATGCAGCACTTGGATCATCACTGAGAGCAAGGTCACTGAGATCAACAGCAAGGAAATCCTGGCTTTGAAAGAAGACAGACTTCATCGTTGATTCCAAATGCAATCCCGCGACCCGTTGCAATCCCTCGACAAGGTGCTCAACGTCGAGATCAAGCCGGTGTTCTCCATGGCCTCTGTCATGACCTCCTCTGTAATGACCTCTGTCATGGCTGCGCAGATGAAGCTGAGCAGATGACTGAGCAGATGAAAGGGATCTCCAGGGATAGTGAAGCCACGGGCCTGTTCAGGGCGCCACCCGGCCAGGGTGACCTGGGATTACTCATCGACAAATTCCTTTTATGGACCCATAGCCTGATGGCAAGCATGCCTGACGGCCATGAGCATTCCAGCTCCAAGTTTTGAACAGGCCATGGAGATCACAGCGCAGTGGCTGAATCTCTGGGATGCCGGAGAACTCAGTGATGAAGTGCTGGCTGATCGGATTGGTGAACTCGTGGCCAGTCGTGATGGCGCCCGGGGCTTTTTTGTGATCACGCTCGCGGGGGAAGGCCCCCTCCTCGATCGACTGCCGGATCCCCTGGTGATCAAACTGCGAGCTGAGGGTGCATCCGTTGTTGACCTCACCGTCCGCAATCTGGCAATGAGCACAGCGATGGCGGTGGAGCATCAACGCCGCCAGGACGAACCGCAGCAAGCAGGCTCGGAACGGGTCTCGGCCCGCTGCACGGAACTGCTGCGGCTGCTTGATCCTGAACTTGTCAAGGTGCGTCTGGAGCAGTTGCTGGCAGCCGCATCCAGCCATCAAGGTGAAGACGTTGCATTCCTGGAGCGTTGGGGATACGACACCGAACAAAAGTGCGCCATCACAGCAGCTGTAGAGGCTGTTGCTGAGCATTGAGCTGTTGCTGAGCACTGTTGCTGTTGCTGAGCACTGAGGCTGTTGCTGAGCACTGAGGCTGTTGCTGAGCACTGAGGCTGTTGCTGAAGCCTGAAAGCCCTGACGATGGCTGGTTGATTGCATTATCAGTTCAACCGTTCATTCAACTATTGATTTAAATATTGGCTCAAACTATTAACTTAACCATTGACTCAATTCCCGATCGACTAAAATAAACAACTCAGCTCTCAATCACCAGGCTCTTACGCCATTTCACGAAAGGGATCGAAACAATAATTGTTAGCAATAAATAGGTCAGGATCGCAAGCTTTAGATCAAATTCACTGCTGACATCCATCATCCGTGGCGCATTAATCTGAGTAAACAGCAAGGCCAAACCGGGGTTGCGCATGGAGGTCACCAATGAAACAGTGGTGCGCTCTTTGGGATCCGGACCCGCCAGCAGATAACCGATCAACAGCGATGCGATCACCATCACGGCCATAAAGACCAACGCCAGCAGGTTCTTAGCGGCAAAAGGAATCAGCAGGGGAAACGCCTTAACCAGAATCACCACCAAAACCAGCAGCAGCAGCACATTGGCAAGCTTGTTAAAGAACGTCTCAGCACGTTCGGCCCACAGAGGTAGCCAACGGCGTAGTGAAAGACCTAAAATGAGGGGCAGGATCTGAACCTGGCCCACATTCATCGCCACATGCGCAGGTCTGATGTCCCACACTTGCCCTTTAAAGACAATCGTGAACAACTCAGCCATCAGGGGAATCGAGATAATCGCCGCGATGGCAGCAGCCATCTGCAAGTAGCCAGCCATTTGAGCATTGCCACCGGCTTTACCCGCTTTGCGCAGGGTTAGCGGAGCACTCGGGCAAACCGCCATCAGCGCAATCGACAATCTCACCGGCTGAGATAACTCAGAACTGAACGGAAGCCAGAGAAGGATCATTGCCACCAAGGGCACCAGCACGCAGGTGCCAAGCAAGACGCGCAGCAACAATGCTGAACGGTTTCGAACCAGATCAAAGTGGTTGTCGCGCAGGCCGAGGCCCAACGCGAACATGATCATGAACAGTGCTGCAGGAATCAGAAAGTTCATCAATAGAATCGTGTCTTGATGGTAAAAAAAGAGGCCAGAAGAACAAACAAATTCAGCCGATCTGAGCGCCCTGAATCAGCAGCAGCAAGGCAACCGCTCCGATCATGATCAGAGCAATCGCCGTAGCCATCGTGATCGAAGGTTGATCGGTATAGACATAGTCATCCCGTTTGATCTGGCGTAAATCGAATCGATGCTGACGTGTCGAAGCCGCCATCGCCAAAATGCCAATCAACACAAAGCCGATCGCCACCAATCGCACACTCAGATCAACGTGAGCACTTTCACCCAGTCGACTTCTCTTGATCGCACCAAGGATCTTGTCAAGGCCGAAACCGAAGCTGATCAGAGATAAACAGGTGCGGATCCAGGCCATCAGAGTGCGATCTGCAGCAGCCCTGTTGCGTTGCTTGGCGAGTTCGTTGTTGAGACTCATCGTGGAAGTTGGTGAAGGTTGGGTTCCCGTTTCTGCGCTGCCTTGATGACTCGTGCCAGGTACAGATTCAGGAGCGTGCGAAGAACGGCAATCGTCGTGGGCTTGATCCAGTTCTCATCATTGCCTTCTGTGGTGGTGGAAACAATCTCACCCCCAGCTGAGTGGAGGTGGGAGCGAGTGACGCGTGCGCGCAACAAGCCAAGCCCAGGCACTGATCAAAGAGAAGCTTGCCAACGGATCACACACAATCAGCTTCAGGGATTGCAACAGAAAACCAGGCCCCTCGAGCACGTTCAGCATCAAGCCTGGGATTGCACTCGCACAATGCAGCGAAATCCCTGATGACAGGTGGACGTATCGATCCCCTGGGCCATCCGTGCAGCCGGTCGATAGCGACGGCAATAGCTCGGTGCACAAAGGAAGGAACCTCCCTTCACCACCTTGCGTGGACTATTGCCGTGTTGAGAGCTGGCATCAATGCTGGCCTGCTCTGGTGCTCCGCGCGGATTCTGAATCGTGCAACAGCCTCCCTCAGCCTTATGGGCTTGCAACCTGGCCTGATGATCGTGATACCAATCGTCGGTCCACTCCCAGACGTTGCCGATCATGTCGAGGAGGCCGTAGCCATTTGCGGGGAAGATGCCAACAGGGGAGGTTCGTTCCCAACCATCGAAGCAGCTGTTGTGATGGGGGAAATCACCCTGAAAGGTATTGGCCATCGGCCTGCCGCCAGGATGAAGTTCATCCCCCCAGGCGAACTCGGCGGCTTCCAATTCCGCTCGCGCAGCACGCTCCCATTCCGCTTCGCTGGGCAACTGCTTGCCTGCCCAGAGGGCATAAGCCTGGGCATCCTCATGGGTGACATGCACCACAGGGTGTTGCTCACGCCCCTTGATCGAACTTCCCGGCCCTTCAGGATGGCGCCAATTCGCGCCTGGCAGATACTTCCACCAGCGATAGGGATCTGCGGTTCCGACAGGCCCCGATGGTGGCACAAAAACGATCGAAGCAGCAGCCAGCAACTCAGGCCGGGCATCAGGGTAGGCCGCTGGATCAGCGGGTTTTTCGGCAACGGTCTGGTGGCCCGTGGCCTTGACGAACTTGCGGAACTGCGCGTTGGTAACCGGCCCCCGGTCAATCCAGAATCCTTCGATGCTGACCCGATGTGCAGGCGCTTCCTCCGGGTAATGATCATTGGAACCCATCTGGAACAAACCAGCGGGAATCCAAACCATCTGCCGCGCTGGTGGGCGTCCAGGCGGGCGTTTGACGGAAGCAGAAGAGAAGGAAGAATCAGCGGCAGTCATAGGGGGACGGGCTGGAACGACCGGAGACTCCCTGCGCAAGGTGCTTGATCACAATCGGTTGATGTTGGCTGCTGTTGCTCGGCCTGGCCGAGCCGATGACGAGCTCAAGCCAGGAGACCAGGCGGCATGTCCATCAAGACAAGTCGCCCAGCCATGGCAAAGCCTCAGGACTGCCCTGAGGTGCTCACCATCTTCTCAAGAACCCGAGACAGGTTGAAGCTGGCCGCCTTATGGCGGGGTGGAAACTCCTTGAAGGATTCAAGGAAATGGGCGACATAAGCCTGTGCTGGCACCAACAGGAAAATGTGGTCGATATACCACTCCCAATAGGAGTTGGAGGTGATGTCAGCCCGCTCGTAGGGATCAGTCTTGAGATTGAAGACCTTCGGAATGCGCAGGGTGGTGAACGGTTCCGCCCAAACCTGCAAAGTACCTACCGCTCGCTGCTCCATGAACACAAACTTCCAGTTGTCGTAGCGAAGGGCGGTGAGATCGCCATCGTCACTGAAGTAGAAGAACTCCGAGCGGGGGCTCTTGTCGGTCTTGCCCGTCCAGTAATCGAGCATGTTGTAGCCATCGAGATGCACCTTGAAATTTTTGCTGCCGGCCTGATGCCCAGCCTTGAGCTTGGACTTGATATCCGCCTCCCCGGCAATGGCAAGAATTGAGGGCAACCAATCCAGATGACTGACAATCTCGGTGTAGAGGGTGCCAGGAGCAATCTGGCCTGGCCAACGCACCAACGCTGGGACGCGATAGGCACCTTCCCAGTTTGAGTTCTTCTCATTGCGGAAAGGGGTCATGGCACCATCGGGCCAACTGTTCATATGCGGGCCGTTATCGGTGCTGTACATGACGAGGGTGTCATCAGTCACACCCAGCTCATCAAGCAGATCGAGCATCTCGCCAATGCAATCATCGTGATAAAGCATGGCGTCGTGATATTCCGATTGCCAACGACCAGCACGGCCCTTGTCTTCTGGGCGGACATGGGTACGGAAATGCATATGGGTGGCGTTGAACCACACGAAGAAAGGTTCTCCCGATGCCACCACTTCACGAATGAATCGCTTGGCTTCCTTCAGGAACTCTGAGTCGCAGGTTTCCATCCGCTTTTTGGTCAGCGGTCCGGTGTCCTCAATACGCTGGGTGCCATCAGGATTAGCCCAGCTGTGCATCACCCCACGGGGGCCGAACTTCTTACGGAAATCGGGAAAATCTTCTGGCTTTGGATAGTCGTCATGCTCTGGTTCCTCCTCAGCATTGAGGTGATAGAGATTGCCGAAGAACTCATCAAAACCGTGCGCCGTCGGTAGATGCTCATCGCGGTCACCGAAATGGTTCTTACCAAACTGACCGGTGCGATAACCAAGGGGCTTTAACAACTCGGCAATGGTGGGGTCTTCAGCTGCATAGCCAAGCTCTGCACCAGGCATGCCCACCTTGCTGAGGCCGGTGCGGAACACACTCTGACCAGAGATGAAGGCGGCCCGGCCTGCGGTGCAGCTCTGCTCAGCGTAGGAATGGATGAAGCGGCCTCCCTCCTTGGCGACACGGTCAATATTGGGGGTTTGATAGCCCATCAAACCATCGCTGTAGCAGCTGAGATTGCTCTGACCGATGTCGTCTCCCCAGAGAATCAGAACATTGGGTTTTCCGTTCGGCATGAAAGATGAGATCGCAAGGTGAAGTGGCGACCAACGCCATCCTCACAAGATATTCAAGGCCAACCAGATTGCACAGGATCACGATGCCCAGGGAGCTTCAATACACAGAATCACATAAATATTATGCCGTTAACGGCAGTCCCAAAGGCATTTCGCAAAGCAAGCCGCTAAAATGACATTCCACAACAGCGAGCTTGAAGCTAAAGTTTTTTTTCGCAATCAGCTCAAAGGCATGAGCAACTGAGCCTGACGACCGGCCCGCAAGACATCGATCACAGCCACGACAGACAGTCCAATCGCAGCAAGAGGCAAGAGTTCACCCTGATGCTGATCAGAGTTCAGAGCATGGCCTCAATAAAGCCTTTCACCTGAATTGGAATACCACTGTTGACGCCAAACCAATAAAAAAGCCTTGGCAACTGCCAAGGCTTGAGTTGAGCAACTTTGTGATTGCCTCAGTTTCGTCTGCCGCCACCTTGCAGAGAAATAATCAGTTGAAGGATAAAGATGAATAAGTTGATGTAAGTGAGATACATCCCCAAAGCACCCGCCAGATATTGATCATCTCTATACGCACGCGGCATCGTGTAGAAATCAACGAAGGCCATGCCCACAAAGAGCACCGTGCCGAAGCCGGCGATCATCAGGTTCGTAGCCGCGAAGATTCCAGGGCCAACGAAGATGCTGGCGATCCAGATGCCAACCATGGCAAGGATCAGGCCAATAAGGCCTAAGCCCACAACACCCGACAGGGCCTGTCCGACAGTGTCACTCATGCGCCGGCCAAACACCGAGGCAATCGCAAAGGTGAGGCCGGTCGCCAGAGCAGCGACACCGATGGAAGCCACACCGGCAACGGCAACGGCCTGAAGCACCAGCCCGGTGAGGGTGAACCCCGTCAACAGGCTGAAGGTGGCCAGCAAAGGAAGCGCCGTGGCGCTATTGCTTTTTTTTGCTGCATTCTGGGCAACAAAGAAAAGAATGAACCACGGGATGATCGCCACCATCGACATGGTGGAGAAGGCCTGAATGCCCATGGATTGGAGCGTGAACATGCCTCCCAGCACGCCAGCGGCGGTGAGCACCATGCCACCACCGACAAAAGGCAGAGCTTTGTTCACCACATTGGGACCAACCAGGGCGCTGGATTGCGCATCCCGGATGGCTTCTCGGAAATTGCTGCTTGCTGGCATGTCTAACCAGATCACGTAACCCATGCACTCTGGCAGCAAAAAAAGGGTTTGCTGAGTTTTTTAAGTGCGGATCTCCCTATCGACGGTCACGGCTGGCATAGGCGTCAACCAACCGCTGAACCAGTGGATGACGCACAACATCCGCAGAGGTGAGACGACAGATGGCGATCCCCTCAACGCCTTCAAGCACATCCGCCGCTTCATCGAGTCCACTCAATTGACCAGGGGGAAGGTCCGCCTGGGTGGTGTCACCGGTAACCACCATGCGGGAGCGCTCACCCAACCTGGTGAGCACCATGCGCATCTGGGCTGTTGTGGTGTTCTGAGCCTCATCGAGGATCACAAAGGAATCGGCAAGGGTGCGTCCGCGCATATAGGCGAGTGGCGCCACCTCAATCACACCCTTCTCCAGCAGAGCCGTTGTCTTCTCAGGACTCAGCAGGCAATGAAGGGCATCGTAGAGAGGGCGCAGATAGGGATCCACTTTCTGCTGCAGATCTCCAGGCAGAAAGCCAAGCCGTTCTCCCGCTTCCACCGCTGGCCTGGTCAGCACCAGCCGCTCCACCCGGCGCTCGCTGAGCATGCGAACCGCAAGCACCGTGGCCAGGAAGGTCTTGCCGGTACCAGCCGGGCCGAGGGCGAAGGTGAGGTCATGGCGTTCCATCGCCTCCACATAGGCCTTCTGGCGCAAGGTTCGCGGCCGCAGCAGGTTGCCCCGTTGACTGCGGGCCAGAACCTGATGGCCCATTTGCTGATGAACATCCTTGCGACCGCTGTCCAGGGAGGAGAGCGCCGCCTGCAGATCAACGGCTGTGACCATCTGCCCCTCCTGCCAGATGGGCCGCATCAGCTCCACCACGGCTGCAGCCCGCTCAAGCTGAGCTGGACGTCCGCCGATCACAAGCTGGAGACCCCGCATCACCAAGGTGGCCCCGGTGAGTTTTCCCAGGCGATGCAGGGTATCTTCTGCCTCTCCGGCCAGCGCAAGCGCAGCGTCGGCATCTGGCAGATCAAAAACGAAGCGACCTTCAGCGGTGGCTTCGGTCATCGAAGAACTCAGCTTTCGGTTGCTTCTGCAGCAGCGTCGCCGGAATCAGAGGCCTTCTCAGCAGCAGCTGCAGCTTTGGCGGCGGCAGCGTCCTTGCTCGCCTGCTTGGCAGAGGCGTCACGTGCAGCAGCCTGCTTGGCTTTGCCGATGGTTTCAGCCGCTCTGACCCGCTTGCCGAGCAAGCCTCCTTTTTCCAGGAGACTGCGCACCGCATCCGTGGGTTGAGCACCCTGGCTCAGCCGCTGGCGCAGGGCTTCCGTATCCAGACGGGTCTCCTTGGTGCGGGGGTTGTAGAAACCCAGCTCCTGGAGTGGGCGACCGTCACGTCGGGAGGTGCTGTTGCAGGCCACGAGGCGGAAACTCGCTTCCCGCTTCTTTCCGAACCGCTTCAGGCGGAGCTTGATCATCGTGGCCCTGGAGTGTGGAACATGGATTCTCAGCGACGGCTTTCAGCGCGCGCCAAACAATAACCATAACCCGCAGCGGGGTTCATAAGTCTCCAAAGCCCTTCTTTTTCTTTGGCGGACGCTGACGCCGAGGCGGGGCACCGCCGCCCCCAGAAGGCATCCCACCCCCCATACCTGGCATTCCGCCCATACCCGGCATCCCTGGCATTCCTGGCATGCCGCCACCCATACCTGGCATTCCGCCCATCCCAGGCATGCCGCCGCGACTCATCTGCTGCATCATGCCGCGCATCTTCTGAAAATCAGCCAGCACCTTGTCCACATCCGCAGGGCTGTGGCCACTGCCAACGGCGATGCGGCGGCGGCGGGAGGGATTGGCCGCAAGCAACTCAGGCTGACTGCGCTCAGTCGCCGTCATCGAACCGATCATCGCCTCGATGCGCTTCAGCTGCTGCTCCCCCTGCTTGAGCATGCCGTCATCCAGCTTGTTCATGCCTGGGATCATCTTCATCAGCCCGCCCAGGGAACCCATGCGCTTGATCAAACGCATCTGCTGAACAAAATCTGTGAAATCGAAAGACGCCTCCTGCAGCTTGCGCTGCATCTTCTCGACATCAGCGAGTTCAACCTCCTTCTGGGCCTTCTCCACCAGGGTGAGCACATCCCCCATGCCGAGAATGCGACTGGCCATCCGCTCCGGATGGAACGGCTGCAGGGCCTCCACCTTCTCGCCGGTACCGACGAATTTGATCGGCTGACCACTCACCTTGCGGATCGAGAGCGCCGCACCACCCCTGGAATCACCGTCGAGCTTGGTCAGCACCGCTCCAGTGATGCCGACCTTTTCATGGAAGGCCCGGGTCAGATCAGCCGCCTCCTGGCCGATCATCGAATCCACCACCAGCAGCACCTCATCGGGCTGCACGGCAGAACGGATCCGCACCATCTCATCCATCATCTCGGTATCGATCTGCAGACGACCCGCCGTGTCGACCAGAACCGTGTCGAAACCTTCCTCACGGGCCTTGGCCAGGCCAGCGGCTGCAATCGCCTCAGGCTTGGCATCGGCACCAAGGCTGAACACATCCACAGCGATCTGAGCGCCAAGGGTGTGCAGCTGATCGATAGCGGCCGGCCGATACACATCCGCCGCAACCATCAGCGCCCTGCGGCCCTGATCCTTGAGATGCAATCCCAGCTTGGCGGTGGCGGTGGTTTTGCCAGCGCCCTGAAGACCGGCCATCAACACCACCGTCGGGGCCTGTTCAGCCCTGGCCAGTGGAGCGTTATCGCCCCCCATCACATCCACCAACTGTTCGTGCACCACCTGGATGAACTTCTGATCCGGGCTCACACCTCGAACCACCTCGGAACCAACGGCTTTCTGGCGCACCTCTTCAACGAAGTCCTTCACCACCGTCAGGCTCACGTCCGCGTCGAGGAGCGCGCGCCTCACCTCCTTGAGCGCACCCTCAACATTGGTTTCGCTGATCTTGCCCTGGCCTCTCAGCCCCTTGACCGCATCTTCAAGACGGGCCGATAGCTCATCAAACATTGGCCCTGATCACCTGACGCTTTACCTGATCGTAAAAAGCGACCGGGCTGGCGTCATGACCATTCAGGGATCAAGAACCGGCAGGGCATGAATCCCAGGGATCACAAACCGCTCAGATACTCGTGCAATCTCCAGCGATCGCCATCCCGGCCGAAGATATAGGTGACCGGAATGATGCCTGCGGCCGTTCTGTCGATCACCTGGCCTGCCCCATCAAGCCGCTCGTCGGTGTAACTCACCTCCGCCTTGGCTTCAATCCGCAGCGGGGATCGGCTCACCACCTTCAGAGAACGGATGCTTGCCTTGATCTTCTGGGTCTGACCGATGGCGGCGTCGTTATCACGTTCCTGAAGCACCCGGCTCACCAGACCACCTCTGGCCACCTCACTGAGGCCATCTCCCTCGCCAACGCCAAGAATCGCAGCCTTCTCAGCCAGCCAGCCATTCAGCAGCCCCTTGAGCTGCATCTCCGTGGGATCCGCTGAGGTGAGGGGCTCAATCGTTCTCGCGGCAGCAGCAATTGCTGGGGGCTGCCCCGCCTGTTGATCCTTGATGGTGGCTGTTTCAGGCAGCTGATCAGTGCTGACATTCAGAGGCGAACGAGGCCGGAAGAAGAACCAGCCCAGCAGGGCTGCAGCAACAACAGCCGCCACTGTGACGCCGGCACCGATCAGGATTGGGCCCTGGGGACGCCTGAGGCTGGACATCTGAATCGATGGCAGCTTTTCTCGCCAAGAGGGGCTCTCAAGCGAGTCCAGATCGGGGGGATCCAATTCCAGGCCAACCTCATCAACACTCTCTTCTTTGGCGGTGGAGCTGCTGAGCAGACCGCCAAGGTCAAGGGCGGGCAGGGAAAAGCCTGAGTCCCAGCCAATGGAAAGTTTTGAAGAAGCAGAGGCGCGAAGATCCTTGCGATCAAGACGTTCGACATAGGCCTGCACGTCCCGATCCGCGAACCAGGATTCCAGGTTCACCGCGTCAACATCAACATCCCGATAACCGGGCAGCACATCCCCCTGCAGCCAGGATCTGCAGTAGTCACAGAACGCGGCCAGAGCTCCACCGGGATGAGTGCTGAGCCAGTCCTGCAGGAGAGCATCTGAGCTGTTCGCAAAACACGTCTCAGCCCGTCCCACATCCGCCAGCAGCAGATCCATGCAACCCAGCATTGGATTGAGGTCGAGATCTGATGACGCGAGACTCTCGAGATGCTGCCTTGCCTCGAGAACCCGCTCGGGCTTGCGGCAGGAAAAACCTGCGGCGGTGAGAGCAAGAACCGCAAGGAAGCCGGCATCAGTGGATCCAGCTTGCTGCCAGCGAAGGAAAAGATCGATCTGCTCTTGAACCGTCAGAAATTTGCGGATCTGCTGAAAGAACAGTTCAAATTCACGTTGATCAAGGCTGCCGGG
>MPLX02124754.1_pt1 | contig 16706 bp, 13 predicted proteins | sample 1617341 | NCBI WGS metagenome assembly MPLX02 (sample SAMN05944804, study PRJNA350692) | marine metagenome | biome: marine; feature: ODZ; material: water; isolation source: 120 m water sample filtered on 0.2 um supor filter | place: Pacific Ocean | collected 2012-04-08 | depth 120m m | reverse complement strand
GACTAGCGCATCCGCCTGGAGATAAAGAGCCTCGAGATCATCCTGGGACAAAAGAGCATCAACCCATTGAATGCGGCGATCACTGGCCGTCAACGCTCTCAGAACCTCTGCCTGGTCAGGAAACTGATCACTGCTGCTTGTCTTGATCACAAGCCGAACATCAGCTTGTGGAGAAGCTTGCAGAGGGAATGCTCTCTGAAAGGCTTCGATCACACCCTGGGGATTCTTGCGTTCAGGCGTACTCCAGAAATCAAATAAGCAGAGAAAGGTGAAAGGTTGATCGCAGGCTGCCTTGCTGAACCGCTCTTGCCTGGCAAGGGCCAACCGCTCAAGCCTGGGCCAATCAGGAAGATGGGGCAGAGGCACCACCGGCACCGGAGATCGCTGAACCAGGGCCTGTGCCGTGAAGCTGCTGGGGCACCAGATCTCGTGATAATCAGCGAAGAAACGCTACCAACCCCTGGGGAATTCCTCAAGTTCCCAGGCCCAATAACCAATCCGAATCGGAGCCGTGAACTGAGCAGGATCAAGCAACTCCGGCGAACTGGCTAGCACATTGGGATTGGTATGTACCAGATCCACATGCATCAGCTGATGGTGCTCAGGCAAAGCAGTGCTGATGGTTGAGATCCCCTGATCCACTGCAGCATGGGTCGCCAAGGCAAGGTCCACAGGAAAAACCTTGCAACCGGCAGCCTCCAGTGCCCTGATCGTGGCTTTGGCACCGCCAGCAAGGCCGAAGCCGGCACGGAGATGTCCAAACAGCCTGATATTCACAACCGCAGCATCCAGATGATCTAGGGAGTATGGCGCTGTTCAGCGAAACAGCAGATCTCTGGTTCCGCTTGACAAGAGCCGGATCTCGTGGGCTATAGCAGCAAGCAGGACCCAAGCCAAGCAGAAAAAGCACAACGTCAATCCAGCTAGTCTGTGGATGGTTGATGAACTTCGAAAAGAAATTTGATGGCCATTTCATTCTGATGCGCGTCGGACGTGCAGCCAAGACACGAGCACGCGGGCTTTTTCAAAAATCAAGGGCCCTATGGGCATCGGCCACTCAGCCATTAGTGGCGCCATGGATTCGGCAACGTGATCATCAAAGACTTGAACAGATCAAGGCTCTGACAAGAATTAGGGAGCTGCTGCTGCCGCAAGCGATTGCAAGAGGTTGCGAGCGTCTGGTGCGCTTTCACCATTAATCGGCTCGCGGACATCTGCAACGTTGCATCAAAAGGGAACTCCAGGATTTACGCCAAGCTGATTGGCAGATTCTGTTGATCAGCGATCAACTTGATCAATCGGCACGGCAATGGTGCCAAGACCAAGGCCTGGGAATCATGATCCGAATCAACGAAGGACGTGATTTCGGCGCCTTCCAGGACGGTTGGTTAAACCTGAAGGCAAAAGATCTGCTGACCTGCTGCAAACAACTGATCCTTTTAAACGACAGTGTTTACCCAATCATCAACCTGGCTGCTAGCAGTTGGCCAAGGTTTCTGAACGGAGATCCAGAGGCTGTTGTGGGAATTACAGACTCCTACGAAAACGGCTATCACCTGCAGAGCTATGCGCTGCATCTTCCGCAAGCCGTCATTGAGGCTGGTTGGTGGAATAACTACTGGCGTGACTATCCAGGCTGGGGGGGCATGCGCCGGTCGATCCGATCTGGAGAGATAGGACTTTCTCAATTAATCCTGCAACATGGAATTCCACTGAAGCCACTGCACTCAGTCGTTAAGCTGCGTTTCCAACTGAGCAGTGAGAGGTTGCAACAGCAGCTTTACTCACTTCTTTCTAAGCATTGCAGTGACTGGATTCTGCAGGAGCTACTCAGCTCTGGGACCTCATCGATCAGCAACTTTTCACCAACGCATAGTTGGTCCATTCCGCTGATCCTAGATGGTTGCCCTTTCATCAAACGCCAGCTGCTTGAAAATAACGAGGAGAGATATCTTGACCCACTTCTTGTAGCAGGCGGCAACGAGGCTATCGTCAACCCGGAAGAACTGGTCGACTATTTAAAGCCGCCGATTCTTTATCTATTTGGATAATCAAAGCTACACGATAATGATCAAAACAAACCAGGTTAAAAAAGCCCTAACCCGAGAGAGAATTCTGAGTGAATTATCAAGGTTAGCTACGAGCAAAGGCATCAAAGCCGCATCAAAACAATCGATGCGCTATCATCCTCATGAGACTGATCTGCTGAGAAGCAAATAACATCCCACGCCAACCATGCCACCACCTGAACCAGTACGGTCAATGCCAGCAACAGCGGGCATAAAAGCCGTGATCGCCTAGATCAACATCACCATCAGCCGTGGGCAGAGAGTTTTCAGCATACGGCCCAAGGCGCCCTGGAGATTGACCTTGTGATCACCACTTGATTCGGCCTCCAGCAGCATTGATAATGGAGCCAGCCATGCACTGGGCATGAGCAGCAGAGCTTCTACGATTAGCCATGATCACATCAGCTGAGCCTGTGATGTACCGATGATCTTATAATTGCAAATTGACGTTACCAGAAATAATGATTGGTGAAGCTAACAGCCGACGGGGAAGCGATCTGTCGCCGCGGGCTGATTGATTCCTGATTCGCTTAGAGCTCTTACAGACAGGGAGGCGGCAAGTGGTTGCGCTCCTCGGAGTGCAGCAAGGCCCATGGAGTAAGCCCATTCCCGGGACAGGGTCTTAATGAATCGTTCAGCCTTACCATTGGTACGTGGTGTATAAGTTCTGGTGCGGATATGAATGAGATCCAGAGAGACTGCAGGCTTTGACTAAACGGCTTGCAGCCTAGCCAACCAAGCCCGTTGCCGCGCATTGGGTTGGCTATGGATCGATGCCGTGAGGCCTGGGTCTATGGTTCGCACCTCAACCGGAGCGACTCACAACTACTTATCAGCTGACGATCCTTCTGATGCAGAACATCTAAACTAATTTTGATGATTCAAGTTAAAGAAGCTCAGGCGATTTGCAAACAAGCAAAACAAACTTTGACCATTGAGGGAAAACGCCAAAACCAAGGCTAAAGCAGGGTTTTACCACTAAAGGCGAGGCGGGATTAAGCAAAAAAAAGCTGCAGGGGTTTAGGCCCCTGCAGCTCAGAAAAATGAAATGTGCTTAAAGGATCAGACGAAGGTTACGTCGTCATCAGCGAAGGCATCGCCCTCGGATTCGATGGATGTAGTGGTAGTTTCACCATCTGAAGTGAATTCAATCTGGATTTTAGTGGAAGCATTGAGGAATGTGACATCAACATCACCCTCAAGGTCCTTATCCATCTGAATCTGATCGACACCACTCTCGAAGTCAGTGATGACGTTTACGCCTCCATCAAGCTGGTCAGCAGTGACGTAGATAACATCAGCACCGTCAGCGGTGCTGACTGTGTCTGAACCGCTACCCATACGGATCAGGTCATCACCACCACCGCCATTGATGGTGTCATTACCTGATCCACCACGAATAAAGTCAGATTCATCTGTACCCATGATCTGATCATTACCAGCAGCAGTGTGCACGTAAGTATTAGTAGCTGCAGCACCTGTTGGGCCTACTTCGGCAATTGTTTCGCCGTCGGTTCCTACAACAAGCTCGCCATCAACTTTTACGTCAGGATCAACGGATGCACCACTAAGGTTGACTTCGTCAGTCGCATTAACACCAGCTTCAGCGTCAATGTGATAATTGAATCCTGCGATGGGCCCCTGATTATCAGCTACAGTAACGACAGTACCTGCAGAGCCATCGCCTCTAATGGTGGCGTTTTCGACCGAAGCAGCGATGGTCACTGCCCCGGTGACCTGGATTGGATCATCGATGGTTGAATCGGGTGAGGTCACCACCAAGTATCCACTTTTCACCGTACCGCCAGGGCCGGGGTTATCGATAGTGAGTGTTTTGCCAGTAGCTGGATCAGTGTAGGTGCCTTCAATAGGAATACCTATCTGGATACCAGTATCTGGATCGACAGGGCTGGTTGCTGGGATTAGGGCAGACACGGAAAAAGATTAAAAGATCTGACGTTCAGGAATTTAGAGGAAATGTGGGTGTTTTTGCCCATGCATCACCAATCAAGACTCAACAAAAGGGGTGATTTTCGCCAAGAAGCCAGTCGCAGCAATGGATCCGACAGTCAAAAAAGCGGCACAACTTGATCTTGAAACCTTGACAATGCTCGCTGGGAATGGCGGCTGAAGAAGCTAAAAAGTTCACGGCGCAGATCAGCCGAGATCTGAATCGCGGGCCTTGGATTCCTATTCAGATGCTGCCAATTTGGCATCAATGCGCAAACGTCCTCTGGCAAGCCCAGAAACGCCAGCACGGCAGCCAACTCCTCGGCAGGATTGCTGAACAGCCGTTCACTGGATATAAGCAGCACCTGCTCTCCAGGGAAGTACTGCAACCAATGCTGAAGTGCCCGGTCGTAACAACTGTCCTGCAAGCCACGGGTGAAGATATTGCCCTGATCCATGAGCGCATCCGGTTCAAGGTCTGCCATGGCCATGAGCTCTTTGCTCAGCAAACTTTCCAGATCTCCAGAGAGACCCTGGAGTCTTTTGAGATGCAGCATCCAACTGATCGCACGCTCAATCGGATCGCGAAGCAACACAACACATCGCGCCTCCGGCATCAGAGCAGCCATGCGAGAGGCGGCAAAGGGGTTGCTGAAATAATTCGGTGTGGATTCACCCCGCAGAATGCCTGCCTTTGTCTCAAAGAAAGGGAACTGAGCTCGACACCACTCCTCGCCAAAGTGAAACTGATGATCAAAGAAATGAAGCTCCTTCCTGGGATGGCATCAGATGGAAGGATGGTGCGATAAACAATGCAACAGGGATGTTGTTCCTGCCTTGGGCACGCCAATGATCACAAATTCCGGAAAAGATGGTTCAACCGCCGCATCCGCCAAAAGGGCTTGACGGGAGCCAAGCTCCAGCCTGCTCGCCCTAGGGGCCACTTTGATCGCATCTTCTCGACGACGAGCTTTCTGAAGATAAAGCGCTAAAAGTTGATGAAGGAGGGACTGATCAGGCACCTTTTTGACAATCTCTTCGTATTGGCTAATCACGCGCGGCAGAAATTTGCGTGAAATGCAGAGCGTTATGACTGAAGAAGTAAACGGGGTCCCGCATCAAGCTGGCGAGGTCCCAACCTGCAGCCTGATCAGACTGGCCAAGTGAACGATGCAACTCCCCTAACCGATAGGTCACCACGATCTGCAGTGAGCCTTTGGTCATCGCCCTTGCCAGGGAGATCTGTGCATCCGTGAGCCGCTCCAGAGAGTGTTCAATCTCGCCACGCAACAACCAGGCATCGGCATCGGCCTGCTACCAAGGCATCTGTTCAAGACAGAGCATGGCCAGTTTCACTCTTTGCTGATTACGCAGCCAAGCAGCAATGGCCACTGCACTGCCTGCTCTTTCCCCTAAGGAGACTCCTAATCTCAACAGGGGAGGTAGCCAGCGCTTCAGTTGCGACCATTGGCCTGCAGCAGCTGCAAGCCGAACCAATTTGATCGCCTTCGCATGAGACAAATTGCCAGCCAGGGCATTTGTTCGACATTGCTTCCAGAACTGAAACACACTTGATGTCCAGGCTCCTGCGACTCATTGGCGAAGGTTCAATCCCGTTCCACTCTTGCCCAGCGATGGGAATTCGCTTGCTCCTGCCAGATCTCAAGATCATCCCAGGGCACGATCTGCGGGGGCGAGCCACGATGGGCGATCAATAGGGACGTAATCTCTCCATGACGCTCTGGCTCCCAGATAGGCCAGGTGATGATCGAAACATTGCTACAAGCTGCTGCCAGCAGAGTCCGCAGGTTGTGAAGCTGCAATTCAGGATCTGGACTTGCTAATAGCCAAAGAGTCAGAGGGTTGTCCGGAGGATGATCGCCAAGGGTTAGTGCCCAACCCGCAAGGGAAAGGCCATCAGGATCTCCCCAGATCGCCACTTGTTGATGGTCCTGCCAGGAGACTTTTGGGGGAAGAACAACAGGCCTGCGCCAAACCAGTCCCTCCGGCAACTGGCCCTGATCCAATTGACTGGCCAACTGATTGCGCCATTGCGCTTGTCGACGATGCCATGAACAAGGCCATACTTTCTTCCTGTTAATCGCGTTCTTTCGGAGGATCGCTCGTGAACCAATCGCACCCATGGCATCCAAAGACTTTTTCTGCAAGCCTGGAGCCCATTTATGTTGGGGATTGAGCTTCAACACCTCGCGACAATAATGAGCTGAAAGATCAGGGCGTTTACACCTAAATTCGTAATGGGCCAGCTGCATCAAAGGCCAACATTGGCTTGGATAAACCTTAAGACTCCTTACACACCATCTAGCGGCCTCCTCATGACGCTCAAGCTTCTCAAGCAGATCAGCCAGTGTATTAGCCACGTGGGGGCCAAACGGCTCGCCTCTGCGCTGCTTGTAGCCAACGAGCTTATTGAGAAGCTCAAAGGCCGGAGTGGAACGCTCGGCCAACTGCCAAGCAGCAACCAATTCCAGAAGCTTTGAGACCTCAAGTGTCGGTGGCTTGAGCAACAAGGTTCTCTGCAGATTTTCCGCTTCGTCATAACGAGCCTGCGCCTGCAGAATGGCCAGACCCTCCCAGCTCTCAGATTCCGGAAGAAGCTGCGTGGCCTTTTCATTCTCACCAAGGCTTCGCCAGAACCCAGCCAGAGCCAAGCCAATCTCTTCGCTAGTCGGAGGTTCAAAACTCCAGTAATGCCAGACGGAGGCACCCTCAGCATCACCGCATGACAAACGCCAGCGAGAGATGGATTCAAAGTGGCTCCAAGCTCTTGAACCGTCTGAAAGCTGAGTTAAAGCCTCCAGAACATCTTGCGAAGTAGTCATCTTCATGGCAATAGGCCGCTAAGCGCCTCAGCGGCCTCACTACACCCCGGTCGCAGATCGATCGGGAATGAAATCGGCCCCTCATAGAGCCACTCCTGCAAAGGCAAAGGTGTGGCAGCTGCTTGAAACCGCTGATGATGAAGGCCCTGACGCTCTAAAATTGCCGAGAAATAGTGCGGTTGATATCCAGGATTCACAAATTCATAAACCGTACTACCTGGGGCAGCCGTAATCAAATTAGCCATCCCTGCTCCATGGGGCGCCAAAACAATGCCAGCTGAGGAGACCTGCGCTAATTGTTCAATAATGGGCCCTTGCGTGAGTGCTTTCAAGCCGATCCTTTGAAGCTGATCCTTCCAGGGCTCCTCCCCAAGCACAGGGCGACGTGCTGCACCTTCGCGCCCTAACCAACATGCCGAACCTTGCATGGGCTGCCTTCGCTGATCTGCCCCCTCAAAACCCCAGAATGTTGCCAACCAATCCATGCCTGCATGGGAAGGGGTTCCAAAGTGATCATTCAGTGCCGGCACCAAGAGTATTTCTGCCTGGAGATGGGAACTTGCCGCAAGCACCCGCTCAGGAGCAATCCCCAGCCGATCAAGGCACTGCTGAACCCAGGGGCTGCTGCCGCCGTTATGCCATAGGCGCAGATCCGGCCAGCGAGCCAAGGCTTTGGACCAGATGCGACCGAGACGGGGCAGAAGCTCCAGTTGCCAGTGGTAGTAAAGCTCTGCTGACAACTCAGCCACAGCAAGCACGGGGCCTCTAATCGATTGAGCTGGCGGCAAAGTCGCCTCGGCAAGTTTGAGTTGCTGCACAGCAAGATCCTGATGCCTTTGTTGATGAGGGCAGGCCCAGGGATAACTGCGACAGAATTCAAGCCGGAACTCTCCGTGCCGATCCTGCACAGCAATGCCATGGGTGATGCGCCATGGGTTGGTGTGCCGCTGCAGCCAGATCCGACCTTGACGCAGCAAGGTCAGGCCAAGTTGGGGTTCAGCATGCAGAGGATGCTGTTGACAGAAGTCGCGGGCCTGGTCCAATGAAATCTGAACTGGCCAGGGATCCGTGACCGCTGGCGGCTCAGCCAGAGCCCAGGCCCCTTGTCCAAATCCCCTTCTTGCATAAAGAGCGGCAAGGGCCTGATCGAGACTCTGATCACGACCACAAACCCAGGCACGCTCGAAAAACTGCAGTGCCCTTCCGGGCACTTCCAGCAAGCAGATCTCACCCCAGCCACGCAACAGACGGCCCAGTAAAGACACTTCCGAGGTGCCAGGTTCAGCCTGAAGCAGAGCATTGGCCAGCCGCAAGCCATCCCTGCGCACCGTCGCAATCGGGTCTTTAGCAAGAGCAGCGTGGGCGGCCTGCAGATGGGCCTGCACAGATGACCTCTCCGCAAGCAGAAGATCCCTCCAGATCATCAAGGCCTGCTGAGGAAAACCGCCCTCAAGAGCAGAAAGTGCTTCAACCTGAATCAACGGAGACTTATCAACCATCAGCCGCCTCGATCGGGCACAACAACATCTCCTGAGCTGTTCGCCAAAAGGGTGTCAACTGAAAAGAAGCTCGATCAAAAGACTCTCCAACCCGGGCACAACTGCGATGAAACACCTCCAGCAAATGCACGGGTCTCCTAGGCAAGGGGTAGGGGCAACGGCGCAAGGCCTTACCCAGCAATTGCAAGGCGAAGTCAGGCTGACCGGCACTCCACGCCTGCCAGCAACTCCAGGTGGTGGTGTCATAACGCTGCTGACAAGCCCACCCCTTCATCTGTTCCGGAGCATCCTTGAGATGACGCTCGAGAACATCCAGCAGACCATCAAGCTGGGCCTTGAGCCGGCCGCTGGCAGAACCGGGGTGAACCCTGTATCGCACCAGCAGATCAGATACCCAGGCACCGCGATAACCAGCTGCTGCCAGGCGAACCAGCAAATCAACATCCTCTGAATGACTGATGCGACTGTCAAAGCCGCCTACATCTAGAAAAGCCTGACGACGAATCGTCCAGGCACTAGGCAGCACAGCTTTGTGTTCAATCACCTCACGCCAGCCGAAATCAGCTCCTTCCCGCCAGGGTCGAACCGGATGCTGCAGAGCTCCAGAGGCATCAGTTCTCCACCAGCCCCCATGCACGTGAGCCAACTCAGGATGGTCCTGCAAAGCCTGTAAAGGTGACGCCAGACGCCCCTGCATGGGGCGATCATCCGCATCCAGAAAAGCGATCACAGGGGCCTGCGTCGCAGCAACAGCCTGGTTCCTTGCCGCTGAAACCCCTCTACCTGCAGCCTGGAGCAGACGCCAGCGATGAGCTGGCCAGTGGTTACAAAGACGTCGAATCATGTTGGCGGAGCCATCGCTGCTGGAATCATCAACAGCAATGAGCTCAAACGACACGTCCCACTCCTTGACCAGGGCTGCCAGGAGCTGAGGCAACCAGGGAACCGCGTTGTGCATTGGCACCACCACCGCAACGCTAGGCATCCAGTTGATCGGCTCTTCAACTTTCATTCAGGCACCACACTCTGAAGCAGCGGGTCTTCCACTGTCCCAGATCCCTGTTTGAAGGTGACCTGCCAAAATGAGTGCACAAACGTGAGCACTCCTGTTCGGGTCAATACATCAGCTCCCACTCAGGGGGATGACATGAGATCCCAACTCCAAAGGACCTCTCAACTCCTCGATCGTTCATAGCCATCGTGACCAAACCAGATCAGAGCAACTCTTCCGCAGCAGAAACTGGCTCCGACCAGGACAACAAGATTGCCGATCGGTATTACTCGATGGCTGAGACCCTTAACACCCGTGGTGCCATGGAGTTGGCTGTTCCCTTCTACCGCCAGGCAATCGCCCTGCTTCTGGCAGAGCGACAAGATCTGAAGCAACAGATCACTGGGGTATCTTCCAGCACTGAATCCTTGCCCATGGATGATCTGCATGGCCTGCTGGAAGCAGCCAAGGGATTGGCCCAGGCCCAAAGGCCAGGGTATAACAGCTCTGCAACTGGAAAAAAAAACAGTTCTGCTCAAATCACGAAAAAGCCCAGCCTTGATCAAGCAGACCTTGAAGGCAGAATCAAAGAGCTGGCTGAGGAGCTAAGTTCCAGCAGCGCAACCCAGGTGCTAGCAGGTTTGAATGTACTGGCTGGTGAACAGGGCAACCTGCCGGCCTCGGGACTCATGCTGAAAGGCAAAGCCCAGATGCTGAAAGGTGAGCGGGCAAAGGCTCTGACAAGCTTTGAACAAGCCCTGACCCTGGCACCCGAGACAGTAGATATCCGCATCAACACTGGTGCTGCCCGTTTAACCAATGGTGATGGGCAAGGCGCCTTGAAACTGTTGCGTCAGGTCTATAGCGAAGGACTGAATTCCCTTGAAGCCTCAAAACAAAAAGCAGTGTTGCGCAATCTTGCCGCCGCAGAAAGCAAGGCAGGTGTTCCTGAAGTCGCCCTGCGCCTACGACTTCAATGGCTGCGATTAGATCCAAAGGCCTTGCCGTTGGATCGCTGGCTGGGCTGGGCAAAAGCTGGTTTAGGGAAACCGGTCAATAATCCAGAGCGGATGGGAGCGATTGGTCTATTAAAAGAATTACTCAAACACTCCCCAGATGAAAAAAAAGTTCTGGAGCCACTGGCTATTGCCCTTGAAGAACAAGGCGAATTTCGCGAAGCCTCACTGCTTTACAGGAAACTTCTCAGGCCAAAAATGACATGACAACCACAAAGACGAAAAACAGTCTGAACAACATTTATCGATCAGATCACTTCAACCTGCCCATGTGTCAATCCAGAGGCTTACTTACCAATAACCTCTTATCAATAGCCTCTTATAGGCTTAGAAGATAGGTGAATTCAATCTTTTGGAAAAGCATTGGAGCAAATTTTATGATGATGCCAATCAAGCCTTAGAGCAGAAACATTGGGCCAAAGCAGAAGATCTATTCAAGCAGACCCTTCTACTGTTACCAGATCATGGCTCAGCCCATCATTTGCTGGGAAAGGCCCAACGTGAATTAGGGCGATTGGAGAGTGCTCTTTACTCCCAGCAGATGAGCTGCACTTATGATCCCTTGCTTGGCTGGAACTGGTTTGAAGCTGGAGAAATCCAGATGCTGCTCAAGCACTACAGAGAAGCAGAGCAAGCCTTTGAACGTGCTTGGGTGACGCTGCCAGCAGAAGATTGGATCCAGCAACAACTCATGGAAGCCAGGGCCCATCAGGAGTTGGCCTTTGATCCATTGCACAATGGAAACAATAATCTCAGCTATCCCTATTGGATCCGTCACCATGAGCCGGCTCTGCCAAGCAGAATCACATCGGTTTCTCAACCCTTCTGGTTGTTGACATCTGATCAGCAAGGTGCATCGCAATGGCAGATCCTGCCAAGCGGTGCACCCACCGAAGCACCCAAAGCGCCGCTTGGGGACTCTCCATGGCCCATCGATGGCTGGCTGGTCTTGTTGGGATCCGATCACAACCTGCGTGATGGGGCGCTTCAGGCTATGGAGCGCTGGCTGAGCAATGATTGTGTTGAAGCAGATCTCGTCTATGCCGATGAAGATCAAATCACCACTCAGGGCAAAAGAAGCAATCCATGGTTCAAGCCAGGATGGGTGGAGGAAAGCTTCTGGAGCAGTCCATGGCTGCATGGATTAAGTCTCTGGCGGATCAATTGGCTACGCCATCAATGCTTATCGCTTCCATCAACAGATTTGGCTGAAAGATTTGCATGGATGATCAACGCCCTTAACTACGATCCAAAGATTAAGCATTGCCCGCTGATTCTTTCTCATCAGAATTCCATGAGAAAGCAACCCAATGAAAAACTTGAAAGGTGTGCCATTGCATTGAAAAAGCAACTTCAACAAAATAATGAAACAATCGAAAGCGTCACGACAATTCCGGAGGAGCCAGGATGTTTTCAACTCCAATGGGCGATACCAGCCTCAATTCGATGCTGTGCAATTATTCCCACTCGAGATCGAGCTGATCTGCTTCAAACCTGCCTTTCCAGCCTTTGGAAAACTACCGAAATTGCGCGCAAACGAGGCATTGATCTGGTAATAACTATTTTGGACAATGGTTCAAAAGCTCATGAAACATTTGCTCTGCTCGAAGAATGGCAACAAAAACTAACAAAGTCCTTCAAAGTCATAAGCAGAGATCAACCCTTCAACTGGAGCCTTCTCAACAACATTGGAGCGGCAACAACTGATGCCGACTTACTGCTACTTCTCAACAACGATGTTGAAGCTATTCAGACAGGATGGCTGGAAGCCATGGCAGCTCAGGCAGCGAGACCTAAAGTCGGCTGTGTTGGAGCATTGTTGCTTTATCCAGACAACAGCATTCAACATGCCGGCATCGTTGTTGGCATGAATGGAAACACAGAGCATGCCTATAGAAACTTACCGAGAATGAATAATATTCATCATGGTCGCAGCCATTTGTTGACAGGCTGGGAAGCCGTCACGGGTGCATGCATGATGATCAGGAAGAGTCTTTTGGAACATGTTGGAGGCTTTGATGAAGCCCTACCTGTTGAGTTTAATGATGTTGACTTATGCTTAAGACTTGGAGAACTGGGCTTCAGGCATGTGATTCCCCCAGAGGCGGTGCTGATGCATCATGAAAGTCAAAGCCGATCACCTCATCAAAGCAATACAATGCAAGCCGCACTGCAAAGAGTGAAGAAACGATGGCCCATGAATTTCGCATCGACAGGCTCCTGGTGGCCAAGCCAGTCAGACCCAAATCATCCAGACGGAAAACTAAGAAGTAACCATTAGCGACACTGAGTTACTATTGAGAGAAAGTGTCTCAACAAGTCCTTGGCTACGGAGTGACTAAATATCGCTTAAAATAAGCCACCAAAAAGGATAAGTCTATTCTCACAACTTCAAAGGGTGATCCACAAGTGAATTTGCAGCTTGAATGGAAGGCCCGAAAAAATCACTGCAAAGGCTTAAGGTGTCATCATCCAAGCTCAGATTCACTCCCGTTTCATTAATCTTCTTGCTGACCACTCGCTTAGCAAGATCGATATCAAAGTTCAGGCCGGTTGACATTGATACGCTACCTATGACGCCCTGAACATTAGACACCACTTCATCCAAAGAAAAGAAAAGAAAATTTTCACCAAATACATTCCTAAATCTATCTATTGCCTCTGCATATTGATTGAATCTCATTTGGCACCTCAACCATCCATCATTATTTACAAGATTAAGCTTGAGGTCCTCGAGTAAACACTCATTAGAAGGCGGCTCCTCACCAGCAGGCTTCATATAAGCATGCCTTAATTTAAAAGCCGAAAGGAAGCGCTTCAGCGGATTTCGAATAACCATTACACAATATATCTTTGGCCCCAATTGATCACGCAAATACACAAGCTGGTCACTGTTCATTAACATGTACTCTGGGGTGACTTCACCAAGCCACTGATAATGCATAACACAAGGCCTGAACAGATCAATATAGTCAAGCTGTTCCACTTTTGCATTAGCCAACAACCTATTGGCCCTAATTTCACATTGAACAGACTTACTAAAGGAAGAAATCCTCTCTTGCCCCTCAATCGCGCCATGCTTATTTTGCAGAAGATCCAACCGATGATGAGAATAATCTTTCAGAGCTCTTGCAGGTCGTATTTTAAACAATGTATCAAAATAATGCAGTTCCTTAATCGGATGCATGAACAACCCTTGTGCAGATCTCGCGAGGATCTTAAATAGCAGAGTTGATCCAGCCCTCTGGGATCCAACACCAATCAGAAAGCTTTTTTTATCTGCGCTTGAGTCTGAACCTGGCATGACAGTTCACAAGGGTCAAAAGGGCTAAGCAAATCGAAAATACACACCGTCATGTAGATTTGCGATTGTTCTATTATTCTCAATTACTCATCCAAAACCTCATTAACAGCATGCTGAGGAACCTGATCAAGAAGGTGCTGAACTGATGCTTTCAATGCTTCAGCAAGGGCTCCAATATCATTAGGTGCCACCTTAAACCCATTTCTCCCTTGCTCGATAGGCTCAGCCAAAGCGCCTATATCACTTGCAATCACCCAAAGGCCTGCGTTTAAAGCCTCTCGAGTGACAAGTCCAAAACTTTCTGGCCAGATCGATGGTGCGACTAGCACATCCTGGGCGGCATAAAACTGATCCATGCAATCCATTGGAACAGGCGGCATAAATCGTACTGGAGTTTCCTCCCACGAGAGTTCGTAGCTGGGATCATCTTCCTGAAGCAGATGGTCGATGACTGTGACCAGAACTTTATCTGTCAATCCTGCCTGTTGAAGAGCTGCTCGAAAGACAGGATATCCCTTATGAACAGCCATACCTCCGATCATGCAGATACGAACCCACTGCTCTGAACCTCTTTGCGAACAACCTGGAACTCGCCGCCTATTCGTGGCCTGAGTCGGAACGCGATTAACGCGCACTCCCACATCCATCAGACCAGCACGACGATGAAGTTCTGCAAAAGCTTCTGAAACAGCAAGCCGTTCTTGAGCTCCTGCGAGAATTCCAAATAAATCACGACGTCTTTCCAGGGCTGCACTCTTTTCATTGTCATCTGCATTTGGATCTATGCCCGACAGGGGTTCGGCAGGATCCACAGCAGTGCCATCTGATCGGGTCAGAAACTGCAGCTGGCTCAACCACCAGCCATCATGCAAAACAACCCGGTAGGGGATGCCCTGCTCCAGTGCAACTCGCAATGGGGCAGCTGTGAGGATCTGCATGGCGTGAGCTTCAATTTCATCAAATGCTTCAAGCTCAAACCACTCACGGCAAAAGCGTTCAACATCACCATCATGGTGCCAATCCCAGGGTTTATTCTGGGCTCCAAGCCGCACAACCCTGGCACCATGCCAGTGATGAATATCAAGGGGCATGCCTAATGCTCCTGATGGGCCCTGCCATGGATCGAGTTCAACACATAACACCGTCACTTCGACATTGTCCCGACCCATGCCAACCAATTCAAGAACACGATCCTGAGCAACACGAGTTGCGCCACCAACTGATTGAGGAGCAAAGAAGCAGTTAATCAGCAGGATCTTCCTGCATCCTGCTGCTTGTTCAGGATCAAGCGAATCATTCTGTGCAGAACTGATCTGGCGCAGATCCGTCCAGAACTGTTCTCCAACACCAGGGCCAAAAAGATCTTTAGCGTGATCATGAGCACGTTTTGCCATCTCCACCCGTAGGCTCTTATCGCTGATCAAACGATCGATAGCCCTTACCCACCCCTCTTGATCTGAAGCAAAAAGCACATGCTCACCTTCACTCAGATCATCGCGATAGGTCACTGTTGGGCTAACAACGGAAGCAAGTCCGAGCATGCTGTATTCCATCCACTTGATAGCACTTTTGGCATCAGTGACGATGCCTGGTTCAAGTGGTGCCAAACCAATGTGAGCACGTCTTAAATGGTTTAAATATGCTGGAAAATCACTGAAGGGAACACTCCGAATCCGCCCGGAGAGTTCAGTCTCCTGCAGATTGTCAGGCCATGAGACACTTCCCACGAGATCGAGTTGAACCTCAGGGTAACGCTTTAAGATCTCTCTCAAGGCTGGAGCAAGCTCTTCCTCCCAAACCTGCTTATGGGCAAGCGTTCCGCTGGAAACAAGTAATCGCAAAGGCTTCTGATGATGCTGTTCAAGTCTTGATGAAGTATCAATCGCTGCTCTGAGCAGCTCCTGTGGGGCAAGGTTGGGAAGGACATGGACGGGCTTCGTTAGACCTGAATGCATGTCCTTCCATCGACTTGCCAAGGTTGGTGTTGAGAAGATCAGTCGATCCGCCTGTTTCATCGCCGCCATGAAGGCAGGTGCATCCATGGCAAGACCAGCATGGACAGCTTCAGAGATTGTGCCCCCATAACTGCTAAGGGGTGGAGGGAAATTTTCTGCATCAAAAATCAGATCATCAATGTCATATAAAACCTCAACTCCAAAACGATGCGCCAGCTCGATCACCCGCAATGCCTGATAGGTTCCTGGCAAGCGACAAACGACAAGCCGGTCAGCCCAAAGCAGTTTATTAGCTATGCACCAAGAATTTAATTCTTCTACATAAACAACTTCAACATCGCAATAGAGACTCTCAAGCTGCTGTCGTTTCTGCTCGACGCGATAGAGAAAGCACTGGGGCAAATCTTTATTTGCGATGAGCAACCAGCGACCAGAAGACTTCTTGCGACTAAATGATGGTGGCAATCCAGGAGGGTTAAGACACCCTGTCGTAAGTTCCGACAGCAATTCAAGGCCAATGGATCGAATCTGCTGCACACGCTCAATCGGGCCAACCCTTCTGGACAACTGTTCAGTGTCTTGATAGATCCGTGTATTCAGCCGGTAGAGAACTTCTTCCAAATCCCTGCGCATACGAGAACTTCTTGGCTGCTTGCGGAAGTGCTGAAGCAATTGTTGTGCAACCTCCCGCAAGCACAAAATGTCTTGGGGAAGATGCAAACCTGAAATGCTTAGCCTGCATAAGTTCACCGCAATCAAAACACGACTGGAGCAATGCTCTTTCGGGATGGCTTCAAAATCCTGTAGAGCCTCTAGATAACGGCCTTTACCAAGGGAATCCTTGACACGTTTAAACTGATCAAACTGTCCAGACTTATCAACAAGCTCCAAGATCAAGTGTCGATCAGTCTTCTGAGTTTCAGTCAATTGGAGACCATCTGGAGCAACGCGATCAAGCAACTTCCATAACTCTTTCTGGCTTAAGTTAGAGGTAAGAGATGATTGCCCTGAAGATGCATCGAAATCTGCCGCACTCTTCAGGGCCAGTAATCCTGAAGACTCTCGAAGCCTGAGCTGAT
>MPLX02132760.1_pt1 | contig 16710 bp, 21 predicted proteins | sample 1617341 | NCBI WGS metagenome assembly MPLX02 (sample SAMN05944804, study PRJNA350692) | marine metagenome | biome: marine; feature: ODZ; material: water; isolation source: 120 m water sample filtered on 0.2 um supor filter | place: Pacific Ocean | collected 2012-04-08 | depth 120m m | reverse complement strand
TTGATTGAGCACGACGCTCACCAAGAGCAATATTGTAATTGTTGGTGCCTCGCTCATCACAATGACCCTGAATCTCTATTTTTGCCATTGGATTGGCCTTGAGAAAACTCGCATTCTTTTTTAAAATTGCACGAGAATCATCGTCCAGGTCGTGTTTGTCGAATTTAAAATGAATGTCACTCAAGTCGCGTGTCGGACTGAACGTTCGCAGACGGGCTTCTTTATCTCCATCGCCTGTTTTTGCCGCCACTTCACCATCAGAACCCCCTGAAAATGGGTCGCCCTTATGATGGCCTGTGTAACCATCGCCTGGCATCCCTGATCCACTACCAAAATCCCTACTACCAGAACTTGCCATATCTCCTGATCCAGAATCAGAATCAGCACTGGCATCAGCGGAGCCAGAAACCTCAGGTCCACTTGTAGTGAAAGCACCAGATTCGCCAACAGTCTCCTCACTAATATTAAATCCAGAGCCACTGTCACCGCTTCTATCGATGCCATCAACGCTTCCAGCACTTGCAGTTTCGCTCACTTCACTCTCAGCAACAGAACCTCCTGCCAGCTCTTCAGGTGGCATCAGATTTTTAGAACACGCCGCAGTCAAGCTCAAACCAAAAACTAAAACCATTAAACCGAAATATTTTCTTTTCATCACATACCCCTCACCCAAGTTATCATTTACGCATCCTTTTTTTTACAAGTTAAAACTTAAGAATAATTTCATCCTGAAAAACTACTAACTTTCAGAAATCATTTTAGTTATTCCAGACAAACACCACTTTAACGGCATCTTAATTATAATATAATTATAGTACTTTTTCAACGTATCATCTCATTTTTCTGCTAATCGACGGTAATCCAAACATCTTGAAACTTAAGGAGAAACTCGGAAATTCATACCCGACTCTCTAACAAATCGATTTGCAGCCAATTAAATTTACACATGACACCAAAATAAGGCTTTGATCAAAGGTTTGCAACTTTTTTTACTTTAAAAATCAATAATATACATTATTTAATGATGTGAGGGGACCAGTTTGGACTGGAACCACCACCTGAAGAAAAGGAGAGTTGGCGGACTTCGTCTCCGCCCAAACGCTGGATATAAATGTGCGTTTCTGAGCCCTCATTATGTCGATAGGTTATGAAACGTCCGTCAGGGGACCAGCTGGGTTGCTCGTTACTGCCTCGTGTTTTTGTTAGAAGAGTGCTTTTTTTTGTTTTCAAATCATAAACCTTTATCTGAAACTTTCTCCCAACTCGCGCCGTATAAGCTATCTTGTCCCCATCCGGTGACCAAGCGGCATTGTCATTGTACGAAGAACCGAATGAGATTCGCTTGACGCCGCCCTTGTCCCCTTTATTGGCATCCATGATATAAATCTGCGGTGCGCCAGTTCCAGACCGGTCTGAAGTGAAAACTATTTTTTTTCCATCAGGCGACCAGGAAGGGGAAGTATCAATATTAAAATGTCGGGTGAGGCGCTTGAGTTTCCTGTTATTTTCCAGAATATAAATTTCTGAATTTTCGTCTCTACTTAGAACCAATACAAGCCGATTATCAACAGGCGACCAGGAAGCGGCCGAATTAAGGCCTGACCAACGCAGAAGAGTTCTTTTTAGTTTATTCCCAACAGCATCTATCATAACCAGATCCGGGTTATTAGCACCGTAAGATGTGTAAATGATCCACTTGCCATCAGGCGACCAGGAAGGTGTCAGGTTAAGAGTTTGGTCATGCGTCAACTGCGTTGCGTTATACCCGTCAAAATCAACTGAGAATATCTCTTTATTGCCATTTCTATTCGAGAGAAAAATGATCTGCGTTTCAGCCACGCCCCTCTTACCCGTCAATTGGAGAACCAACTCATCGGCAAACCGGTGAACAACTTTCCGCAAAAGATTTTTTCTCACGGTGTAACGTTTACCCAGCAAAAATCGTTCGTTGACCGCATCATACAAACGAAAAACAAAAGACAGCTTTCCTCCAGACAAAACATTGTATTCTGTCTTAATAAGCCACTGAGCGCCCACCTGATGCCACGCCCGGAAATTCACACCTTTCTGCCCTTGTTCCCGCCGCTCCAGACCTTCATAACGTGCAGGGGGAACTTTTACAAACAACTCCGACAAACGCAGGTCATTCTCTAAAATCTTGCGAGCTTCCTGCCCCAGCCCCGATGGGTCTCTGCTATCTTTCTTTAATACAAACCTGGTCACCGCGATCTTCACTTCCTCACGGGTGGAGCGCTCCATTTCAATACGAACGCTAGGATCCCCTGCCAACAGCGGAGAGGGCCAAACCACGCATGAAACCAAAACCAGGAACAACAACTGAAGACTGATATTAATTTTTTTCAGGAACATATTTAAATATAATACTGACTCGAAGATTAGGTCGGTGCAACTCTTGAGGCAATGGTAGAAAGGGCACGGAATCAAATATCGCACGGACCGCTATTGAGTCCAGATTTTCATCCCCTGCGCTTTCACGAATTACTGGTTTATCTATGTTTCCCTTTGGGAAAATGGTGAAAGCCACCACCACGTTTTTGGCTTTTGATCCGAGAGGAGTTTTCCACTTGGAATAAACTCGCTGATAAATCTTTCCTACGTATATTGACAAAACATCTGACGACGGAGAGCCTTCATGGGCGGAAAATGCCAGCGCCTCTTTTTTCTCCGGTTTGGAACCCAGCTTTAACTCTGATGGTTTGACAGACTGAATTCCACTCTTGAAATCCCTGTTTGCTATCCGATCCTGAGAAATATCAATTTTTATCTCCTGAGAGAAATCTTCCAAAGCTTCAAACTTATCCAGTAAGGGCTTTAAAGAATCGCTTTTCGATTTTTTAACAATCGGTTCAGTGATCGATGTTTGAGACAGGGCTTCTTTTTCCGGTGTATCGACTGAAAGCGCTCTCACCTTTTCCACTGCTTCGAGTTCTTTCAAAAGATCAGATGTCGTTTTATTCTCTTTCTTCGAATCAAGCTTCAAAGGTTGCTCGGCCAACTTCGCCAGTTCACGCTCTATGGCATCAACCTCAAAGTCACCAATCAGGGGCGGAACATCAGACTGTTCTGGCTCTAACGGAAGCTCCTGCGATTTTTTATTTTCCATTTCCTTGAATGTTTCCTCCAGCATTGGCTTGGGAGGAACCACTTTCTTAACTCGAATCTTTGGTTCCAGACGGGCTACCTGATCCAATTCTTCCAAAATCGTTTTTTTGGACGCACCGCTTTCGAGAGCATTCAAATCCGACAGTATTTTTTTTCTGGCTTCTGACTCTTCAAGAACGGGTATTGGAGGAGGCAGTGGTTTAGACTCAGGCTTGGACACAGGTGTTTTTATTTTTTGTCTTTCCAGTTTTTTAGCGATAGGTTCCGCTTTGGTCGCGACACGCTTCTTAATCTGTACCAAAGGTTGTCGCACCACTGGTACAGGTACTATCGCCCTTTTTATTTCAGATTTTAGAGGAGGCAGAGGTTTAGATTCAGGCTTGGACACAGGTGTTTTTATTTTTTGTCTTTCCAGTTTTTTAACGATGGGTTTCGCTTTGGTCGCAATACGCTTCTTAACCGGTGGTGCGACAACCTTTTGTTTGTTTCCAGATGTGGATGCCGACTTCGACTCAAAAGGCAGTTCAATGAGATCTAATCTAAAAGTAGGAACAACAATTTGCTCCTGAATTCTGGGGTTTGGAAGAAACATTAGTATTGCTAAAGCAAACAGATGCACAAAGGTCGAATAGACCAGCATCTGATTAAAGTCGATTGATTGTATAAATTCAACTCGCATGGGTTCAAGGCTCTGTCACCATCCCGATATTTTCCACGCCAGCCCTGCGTACGGTGGCAATCACCTGCATGACAAATCCGTAATCCAGCGTCTTGTCAGCCTTCAAATAAACCCCTCCATCTTGGTGCCGATCAAGATATTCCTCTACATTTCGAGCGAGGACCAGCATATTCACCATCTCGTCCTTTTTCCAGAAAACCTTTTTATTGCTCTTAAGCGTCACCGTTGGAATATCTTTAACCGGAATGGGTTTGGTGGACTCTTTAGGAAGTTGTACATCTAGGCCATGTTGCATCAACGGAGCGGTGATCATGAATATCACCAATAAAACTAGCATGACATCCACGAACGGCGTCACGTTGATTTCAGCCATCATAGGCCGCCTTCTTCTCAACATAGGACACCTAATACTGAAAACAGGTTTTTCATATCAGCGGTCAAGTCAGGTCCATGTCATGAACTTGAAACGAGGATGTATCTTTGGAAAAATTCTTTTCTATCAGATAAATAAAGTCGTGCGAGAAATCGTCCAGATCGCTGGTAAACATTCGGATCTTGTCACTCAGGTAGTTATAAAAAATAACTGCCGGTATCGCCGCGACCAATCCTGCCGCCGTGGCGATCAGCGCCTCCGCCATTCCCGGCGCAACACCGCCAATACTGGCAGACCCTTGAAGTCCAATGGCGCTGAATGATGTCATGATCCCCCACACAGTACCAAACAAACCTATGAAAGGCGTGGTACTTCCAGTTGTCGCAAGAAAATCCAGTCGACGCGACAGTCGGCTGATTTCAGCATTGATCGCCTTGTTGAGAGCCAGGCTTATTCCCTTAATGTCCCTTGCTGATATCAGGTCACTGTCACCCTGCGAATCCTCTTTGCCTTGTTTGGACCGGGCCATTTCCTGAAACACATACAACTCGCGGTAGCCAGTCAGGAAAACGCGAGAGACGGTACTGTATTGAAGCTCGCGTGAGTAATTATAGATATTGGTCAAACTGCCGGACTTGAAGAAATAGGTGAGAAACCGTTGGTCCTCAATTTTTGCATTTTTAAAAAAGAAGTATTTCTGCAAGATGATCGCCCACGACACAACAGAGAACAAGAGCAAAAGCAATAAAACGCTCTTGGCCATGACACTGGAATTCAGCATCAGATTCACGACACTTAAAGAATTTTCAGATAAGGGTTCCTGCACGGCGAGTTCTGGTTGAGGTCATCTTGGGGTGGGAGCAACTATGACCCTTTAAATTGTTTATTTTCAATCAAAAAAGCTTACCAATTCACTATAGTGAAATAGCATATTTTTGTCAAATCAAATGCAGACAACCGCAACACGGCCGATTCACGGGGCAACCGTTTCAAAGCAAAACTCATAAATATTCAAATAGAAGCGAGTGGTATTCCGTCACGGAACCGGACACCCCATCAGAGGAGAAGGGCGCGATGCAAAATGATCAGGAGCTATTTCTTCGCTCGCTCCAGATAGTTGCCGGAGGTGGTCGATACTTTGACTTTTTCACCAATCTCGATGAAGTTGGGAACGGTAACAACAAGCCCGGTTTCAAGAGTAGCGGGCTTTCCACTTCCAGAAGCTGTGGCACCTTTTAATGGAGGATCGGTCTCCGTCACCTCCAATTCCACCGCTTCGGGAAGCGCAACACCAAGAGCTGTTTCCTCATAAAATTCAATTTGGACATGGGTGTTGGGAAGAAGAAACTTGATGCTGTCTTTTAATATCGTCTCATCAAGGAATATTTGCTCGAAAGTTTCACTGTTCATAAAACAGTGGCCTGAAGAAGGATCGTTGTACAAATATTCCATCTTTATCTGTTCCAGCGCACAACGCTCCACCTGTTCATCGCTACGGAATTTCACCTCAGTCTGCAAACCATCCATCAGGTTTCTAAGTTTCGCCTGGGTGAAGGCCCTCCCTTTACCGGGACTCCTGTGCTCGGAAGTCATGACCCGATAAAGTTTGTCATTATACTTAATCACATAACCGGGGCGTACCCCGTTTCCATTAACATAAGCTACCATGTTATGCTCCAGATGCTTGGTTTGGGTTATCGTTGGCGAAACCCCGATGTTTTTTTGAGTGATTATATCTGGCACCCGGACAGAAGCAAGTAAAATCAACCCCGGCAACAAAAACCCTAACCTTAAGTACGCTAAATGAAATGCCCGCTTTGCCATCACCCCTCTCCCAATTTTCACCTGCAAGCTGATCTGAGGGAATATTGGTTATGTCCGAAATGTGCTCTCGTTTTCGTGCCGCCGGAGTTTTTCATATCTCAAGAAGACGAAGTCAATCGATATCGGGAGCACGAAAACAACCTGGACAACGTGGGATATGTCAAAATGTTTCAGGAAAAAATCAACACAGTCAAAAAGATATCCCCTGGGGTCAATACCATACTTGATTACGGGTGCGGCTATGAACCGGTTCTCAAAACACTGCTGAGTCGAGAGGGGTATCAGGCTGATGGTTACGATTCGAATTTTTTCCCCTGCGAGGAATCAGACAAGGAATACGACCTCATCATCTCGACTGAAACGTTTGAACATTTTAAAGAACCACGAAACGAGCTGACACGCTTGGTCCCCAGGATTTCAAATGAAGGTTATCTCGCGGTGATGACTCGTTTTTATCCAGTAAAAAACAATACCCTCTGTCCAGAAACCTTCAGCAAGTGGTATTATAAGCGCGACCCGACTCATGTCGCGTTCTACTGTCCCAAGACGTTTTCCTGGATAGCCGATGAATTTGCAATGAACATCTGCCACAACAACGAAAACGACTTTATCATCATGCAAAAATATTAGAAGGAGAATCATGGCGGGAGAATATGTATTCACAATGAGTGGCCTGACCAAGGCCTACGGACCCAAAACTATTCTGGAGAACATCCACCTGTCTTTTTATCACGGAGCCAAGATCGGTATCGTGGGTGAAAATGGATCAGGAAAATCCACCCTACTCAAGATCATGGCAGGCGAAGACAAGGAATTTGATGGGCAGGCGGAACCGCTTAAAGGAACGCGTGTCGGATTCATCGCCCAGGAACCGGTTCTGGATTTGGATAAAACGGTGCGGGAAAATGTGGAAGACGCTTTCGCCGAGATCAAAAAACTCCTCGAACAATTCAATGAGGTGAGCGCGAAAATGGGCGAACCCCTGGCAGACGATGAAATGGAAAAAGCTCTCGAAAAAATGGGCCGACTGCAGGATCAAATCGATGCCGTAGACGGATGGGAACTGGACCGCCAGATCAACATTGCCATGGACGCATTGGTACTCCCGCCGGACGACCAGCAAACCTCCACTCTCTCCGGAGGCGAAGCCCGGCGCGTTGCTTTGTGCAGAACTCTACTACAAAAACCAGACATCCTCCTGCTGGACGAACCCACTAATCATCTGGATGCAGAAACCGTGCAATGGATGGAAGAAGCGCTCGCTAACTATCCAGGCAACGTTATTGTCTCAACTCATGACCGTTATTTTCTGGACAACATCACAAAATGGATTCTTGAATTGGAAAGCAGCAAGGGAATTCCTTTTGAAGGCAATTACACTTCGTGGCTGGAACAAAAAGCTGAGCGGCTCAGGCACAGAGACAAATCTGCTTCCGGCTTGCAAAAACGCGTGGATCAAGAACTCGAATGGCTTCGCGCCAGCCCCAGCGCACGACGGAAAAAGAATAAAAGCCGAATCAATGACTATGAAAAACTTCTCTCGCAAAAAGTGGAAATTGACGAAAGCACGCTGGATATTCAAATCGCTCCCGGACCTCACTTGGGCGAAATGGTGATAGAGGCTAAAAATTTATCCAAGGGCTATGGCGATAACCTGCTCATTGATGATGTTTCTTTTTCCATCCCGCGCGGAGCTGTAATCGGATTGATCGGACCCAATGGAACAGGAAAAACGACGCTCTTCCGCATGATCGTTGGTGAAGAGACTCCGGATTCCGGAGCAATAGAGACAGGCTCTTCGGTTGAACTGGCTTACGTTGACCAGCACCGGCATGATCTGGATGGCGAAAAAACCATCTACGAAGAGATAACAGGAGGTGCTGATCAAATTGAAGTGGGCGGTAGAGAAATCAACTCCCGGTCCTATGTGGGGAAATTTAATTTCAAAGGAAGCGATCAACAAAAAAAGGTCGCCAATCTTTCAGGAGGCGAACGCAACCGGGTCCATTTAGCGAAACTGCTGAGGCGGGGCGGCAACGTCTTGCTACTTGACGAACCCACAAACGATCTCGATGTCACCACCCTGCGCAACCTCGAAAGCGCCATCCTGAATTTCAGCGGCTGTGTGCTGGTGATCAGTCATGACCGATTCTTTCTCGATCGCATCTGCACCCACCTGCTGGTATTTGAAGGTGAAAGCAAGGTGCGCTGGTTTGAAGGAAACTTTGAAGAATATCAGGAAAAACGACGCGAAGAATTAGGCGGACGAGAAGAAAACCGACGCTCTAAATATAAAAAACTGACTATTCGATAACGTTATCTACCAGCTTGCTGAAAAGTTTAGCTTGCTGGAAAAAACTTTTTCAGCAACCCGGTCGCCAGTCAATCACAACCTTTCTTCTTCAAGATCAAAAACATCAAACCAGACATAAACGGGTCGATGATTGGGTACATTTTCTGGAACATAAGATTCTAAAAATTCCTGCGCCTGATCCAACACATCACCCGGCCGCATATCCCGCATTTTGTTGTTCCATTTGATAATTTACATTTTAACTTTTACGGTGGATTTAGAAATAAACCATTCTGCAACATCCCTTTGAGACTGCTGGAGAAATGAAGCGCTTTGGCCACTTCATGAAGCATTTGATACTCTTCCGCAACCTTTGAGCCTAGGAGAAAACCCTCTGTATATTTTTGCGACTCAGACATTCACTAACTCAATTTATTAAAATATAAACATCTCAGTGTATGAAACTTTTCAAGTAATAGATGACCTGCCAGATATCCTTATCGCTCAAGGTCGATTTGTGTTCGGGCATGCCTGTTCCCCTGGACCCGTTTTTTATTATCCAAAACAACTGGCCGTCAGACAAAGGATTCATCGTCTCTTTGCAAGTAAAGTTTCTTGGGGCGGGCACCAGCCTTTGCGCCAGACGACCGTTACCGTTGCCTCGAACCCCGTGACACATTTTACAAGCAGTCGGTTTTGCTTCTTTCTGATAAAGCTGTTTCCCTCGCGCAATATTCTCGGGGCTGGCTGGTAACGGATTGTTCCTGCGCAAATACCCTGATGGAGCTCTCTCTGTTTTACGCGACTGCGGGCAGATGCCTGATGCGACACGCAATAACTCGGGAGACTGACTCACCGAGCCTGTCTCTCCCCCTGGAAATGCAAACACAGATACCATCACTGTCCAGAGAAGAACTTTCACTGGTTACTGCCCCAAGGTTATGAAAAGGAATGCACTTCGACTGGCTTCGTACGACACTCAAGAAAACACACTTTCCGCATGTCACCCGGCTCTGTCGATTACTGAGCCAGTGTTCGCAGGTAAAGAATGATCTGCCAGACATTCTCATCTGTCAAGCTTGTGAATTTAGGCATTCCCGTGCTGTGTGATCCGTTTTTAATGATCCAGAACATCTGGCCGTCTGATATCTTGTTCATCGTTTCAGCACAAGTAAAGTTGCGGGGAGGTGGTTTAAGACCAGGTGCCATCATACCCATGCCGTTTCCCGTCAGCCCATGACATACTTTACATGCTGTCGGTTGCGCGTCTGTCTGAAAAAATGATTCTCCCGAAAATATATTATGCGGTGTGGGCTTTAACGGATTTTTCAATTTTGTAAATTTATCAGGGGCAGGCGTGGTGGCTCGCGGCTGTGGGCAAATTCCTTTCCCCATATGCCCCATACCATGATGCATGTCATGGTGCCGATGCTGGCGCAAACCATGCCGTACACCAGGACCTGACCAGGCTTCATCAACATAACCCAGCAAAAAAAACAGTAAAACAAAAAGCACCGGAAGCCCGGACAGAAACTTGAAAAATCGGTTCATCATTATTTCCTTCGAGAGAATTATCACCGCAACTTAATTTCGCGTAGGATCATTATTCCAGATTTCACTCACCAGCTCAACCACCGGTCCTCTCTTTGCCGTATCCTATTTCTGAAACTGGCGGATATAAAGGATCAACTGCCAGACCTGATCATCCTCCAAATACGAAAATGAAGGCATCGCCGTACCGGGAGAGCCGTTTTTAATGATCCAGAATAACTGGCCATCAGGAAGGTTTTCCATTGTGTAGTAGCAGGTGAAGTTTCTCGGCCGCGGAATCAACCGACTGTGCAGGATACCCATACCGTTTCCTTTAAATCCGTGACATACCTTGCATGGGGTGGGTTTAGCGTCAAAGATAAACAACCCTTTCCCTGCCAATAGATTTTTGCGGGTAGGCTTGAGAGGATTTTTCCTGGAAAGATAATTATCAGGGGCCTTTGATGTTTTGCGTAATTGGGGGCAGGCCCCTGAAGAACCCATTACGTTGCCACCTGCCTCCGCATGAGACTCCTCTCCTGAATGCGCTACGGGGCGGACCTGTATCGGGTTTAAGAATCGATCGGCCGAATAGACTGGCTGATTAAAAAGAAGAACCATCGCAAAAACGGCTCCCATAATCAGAACAGGAATTATTCTCTCTTTATTCAAACTGATTCTTTTCACAAAAGCCTCTCCAACGAACTTTTTGCAGTAGCTAGGGTAATTGAGGGAGAGTCACAACGATCGGTTCTTCTTCAAGCGCTTGCAAAAATTCCAGCAGGTCTTCTTTCTCTTGCACAAACAACTCCAGCTTGGTAATAAACGAACTTCGATTTTTTCCACATCTCCATCTCGGCCATAAAATTCGATCACGCTCTCCAGGATCGGTTCACTGCCGTAGTGCAAATAAAAGTTGACGACAACGTTACACTGCGGAGCCCTGGAGTCTTGAAAGCTTCCTTGTCGAAATCTTCCTTACTCACATTGCAACGTCCCAAATCTTTTTTCAGCGGACCATGCTGTTAACAGCAAAGCTTTACCCGTCATTCACTGGCAAAAGTGCGAATGAAAAGAATCGCCTTCCAACCCTCTTCCTCGTTGATCACTTTTCCTATTCGAACAGGCATACTTGTTCCCGGACTTCCATTTATCAAAATCCACATCATTTCGCCATCGGTCCGGATTTCCTGCCACTTGGCATCAGTAAAATCACGCGGCTTGTGCCCGGGAATCTCAAGCCCTTTGCCATTTTTACCATGACACAATACGCAGTACCCTTTACCCAAAAATATTTTACGACCGTCTTCTATATTTTCCGGTGTGGGAGCAAACGGATTATCCATATCCTGAAGCTCTTCAAGAAGATGCTCCGGAACACGCGGTTGGTAAATATCTTTATGAAATGCTTTGGCTGAAGTCATCGGCAATGCAAGTAACACCAAAATACCCAGCCAAAATATTTTTGCAAACATGGACACCAATTCGAATTAGTTTATCAGCCTGGTTTTAATTATTCCTGTGGCACCGGGCCGCGCACGAGCCTTAAAAAAGCATCGGTTGCTGTTATTTTGTCTTGATACGACTTGCCTCCTTCATCTTTCAACGAAACGATGAGGGCTTTGTTTTGTTTTTCCTCATTGGTCCAGGTGCTCCAACCGGAACCTTTGGGAAATATGCGGTCGATGAAAATTTTATCACCATCCTTATCTGTGTTTCGCTTACGCCTTTCATAAAGCGAGTTCGCTTCTTTAACTGTTGGCAGACGCCAGTCACTGTATCCCGCAAAATTTTTATTGTTCATCCGCTGGGCATACTCTACGGCGGTATACCAATTGACCCATTTATTTTCCATCTGCCAATAATCGTTACGCATCCACATCAGGCTGGTATTTTTATCGTGAATAGTCCCATCGGCAAAAGCTTCGAACCGCTTGTCAGAAGAAGTTTTAACGGGTTTCAATTTCACTGCCTCTGCGCTTACTGTCGGTATCAAGCCAACCGCAAACGTGGCAATCATTAGCCATGAGGCTAACCTTACAGTCGAAATCAGCAGAAAACGCGCGCTGGATCGCATCGCTATCCTCCTTGAGGTTTTTACAGGTAAAATTACCACCAATTTATGGCATGTATGTTCATACAATTCTACAATGTCCGTTTGAACCTGTAAACGGGAATTCGCCTTGACAGGTCAACGCCTTCAGGTAGAATGAAATCACCTTCTTATAGGGAGTATCACTCATGTTTTCCCGCCTGAACGTGTTATTTGATAGAAGCCTGGTGGTTATATTTCTTCTGATATTGGCCGTCTCTATTCCGATGCCTGCCGCGGCGGCAGAAAAGGATCAGTCGCGCTGGGATAAACACTACGACATCGAAGGTTTTCTTTTTGGCTCCAAACCCATTCGTTTCCTGAAGGACAACATCCACCTTCTACCCAAAGGCAGGGCACTTGATCTGGCAATGGGTGAAGGTAGAAACGGAGTCTATATGGCCACTCAAGGATTTGATGTGCTGGGGCTGGACATTTCTCCTGTGGGTCTGAACAAAGCGCATCAACTGGCAGAACATCACAAGGTCAAAATTGAAACCCGTGTTGTTGATCTGGAAAATTATCAACTCGAAAAAAATGCTTACGATGTCATTATCTGCACCTACTACATGCAGAGGGATTTATTCGACCAGATGAAAGAATCACTGAAACCAGGCGGCATGGCTCTGGTCGAAACATATAATATTGATTACCTGCGCTACGCCCGCTTTTCAAGAAAATATCTCCTCGAAAATAACGAACTCCTGAAAATTTTCAAAGATTTCAAAATCATTCGTTATCAGGCATATGACGATGGCAAGGAGGCCTACTCCAGCATCATTGTGCAAAAACCCTGACTGTGAATCGAATCGAAAAACTTTTCATCGCACTGGCAAACCTGTTCCCCATCTGGGTTCTGGGAGGTGCGAGTCTCGCTTTATGGGAACCCGCTACTGCCACATGGTTTCAGCCCACATGGATTCCTCTTTTTCTCGGAATCATCATGCTGAGCATGGGACTAACTCTGAACATCGAAGATTTCCTGCGAGTTTTTAAAATCCCACGATCCATTGCCCTTGGGGTGGGCCTGCAATATACCCTCATGCCAATTCTTGGGTTCAGCCTGGCAAAGCTTTTTCATCTGCCGATGGACTATGTTATCGGAATCGTGCTGGTGGCTTGTTGTCCGGGCGGAACCGCCTCAAATGTTGTGTGTTTTATCGCGCGAACCAACATTGCCCTTTCCGTGAGCCTCACAACGGTATCCACCCTCATCGCTGTGATTGTCACACCTTTACTGACCACCCTGCTGGTAGAATCCCTTTCCCGGGACCTGACGGGAACTGCTGTTCAGGTCAATACCCTGGGGCTTCTCATAAGCACATTCAAAGTGGTCATTCTTCCTGTCACCGCAGGAGTTTTGCTCAATCATTTTTTCAGCGCCTGGGTGGAGAAAATTAATCCTTACACGCCTTTCATTGCAGTCATGTCCATCGTTTTTATCGTCGACTTCATACTTGCCGTTAAAAAGGACTCCATTATCTCCACGGGATCATCTCTCGTAACCGCAATTGTTATATTGCACGCGCTGGGATTTATTCTTGGGTATTTGCTATCGAAATGGCTTAAGTTTGATGAAAATAATTCGCAAACGGTATCCATTGAGGTGGGAATGCAGAACTCGGGTCTGGCTACGGAACTTGCGAGGAGCAACTTCCCGGATTTCAGTCTGGCGACTGTTCCCGGAGCCATCTCGGCTTTGACCCACTGCATCCTGGGAAGCATTGCCGCAGGATTGTGCCGCGTTCAGAAAAGTTTTAAACGAGAAAAAGAATTGCGCGTTGCCGAGGGCGAATCTTCAGCCTGATGCTAATCAGTGAAGTATCGTCAAACCATGTCCCAGGTGATGATCTGCTCGGCGAGGATTTTCAATTTGGCTGTCTGACTAATAACCCGTTCGAGATCGGCGGGGAAAATGCCGGTACCCAGTCGTTTTAAGCTAATCATTTCTTCGGTGAGGGTCGTTCCCGGTTCAATATCTACTCTTGCAATCAAACTGCGCCGGGCTGATCTTTTAACAGGTTCTTCAAAGGAACATCAAGGGTTGGATGGATAAAATGATGTGGATGATCACAGCATCGGTTTCCATTTTCTCCGGCTTATTATACACTATAGAACCTGTGGATCTATTGAAACTCTTCATGGAGGAACATCTTGAGTCAATTTTACAATGTCCTGATTGCCACCGAATTGAAAGATATCAGCGAGGATGCTGAAAAGGAAATATGCGAACGCCTGGAAGAACACGGCATGGAAAAATTACCCACTCTCGCCTCTACCTGGGAAATGAAATGCGAAGCAGAAGATGAGTCTGAAGCCAAGGATCAGGCCATTCAAATCTTCGTCAATGTCTGCCGGACCTATCCCTTTGAACTGCGCATGGTCGTTCATGCCGGAACCTCACAAATCATCCGGCGAAAAAAAACATTCGAACCTTGATCCTGAAAAAATAATCCTGCCCACCTGAAAGAATCCTGCCTACCTATGATAGGATGAGTAACGACAGCATTAACTTTCTTTAGGAATTTTGGTTGCCCTCTGGGTTCCTTTTTTACAAATGAATATTATTTTAAACAGCTATTGTAACCTGAAATGCAACTACTGCTTCGCGGATGACTATATGGAAGAAACGGTGCGAACTCCCGGGAAATCCATGGAGTTTGACTATTTCACCCGTGAGCTTCTTCCAAAAATAAAAAACTCACCGGTCATCAATTTCATGGGCGGCGAACCCACACTGCACCCTCAATTCAATGAAATTTTCAGCCAGACTTTTGAAGCGATGCCGTCTTTCACTTCGTTAGGGTTGTTCACTAATGGATTGATGGGTGACAAAGCTTTGGACCTGCTGGTCAGCACCGCAGGACGCAACGGCGCTCTCAAGAGAAAAATCAGTTTTGCTGTCTTGCTCAACTGGCAGACACTCGATAATATTTCTGAGAAAAATCATGAACGGTGCAAGGAAATCGCCGAAACATTTATGCGCGCTAATGGTTACAGCATAACCTTCAGCATTAACCTGTATTCAAAAGATCAGAATATAGAATCGCAATGCGAACAAATCGATGCGATTTACCAAACAGTGGGGTTGCCCAAAGATCAGGAATACCGGATCAGGGTGAGCCCGGCTTTTCCTATCGTTGGGGGCGAATCCAACGTCTATCTTCCCATACGGGACTATCCCCCGTTGGGCCGCAAAATGCTCCAGCTCCTTAAGAGATTCCCGCAGATGGCCTTCCGGTTTGACTGTTCGTTCCCGCCCTGTTTTCTCGACGAAATTGAGGAAGATGAAACTGATCTCGTCCAGCGCTTTTATTTTCACGGATTCAAACAGGTTCCGGAACTGGCTGAATGGAAAACCCAGGAACTTTATTTTGGCTGTGCTGATGGAAGCCCGATGGATATCGACGCCAAGGGAGATTGTTTCAACTGTTTTCCTTTTCATGAAATGCAACTAGGAAACACCAGCGAGTTCAAGGAAGTGAACTCTATCGCCACGGCCCGCATGGGAGCGAGGTTTTTGACCAACGTGTTTGAAAAAACCGAGGTCAAGGAACCATGCAAGTCCTGCCCTCATTACATGGTCCGCTGTTCAAGCGGCTGTTTCGCCTACAATTTTATCTAAGCAAAGTCCGCCAATAACCAGTTGGATACAGGCAAGCGCTCCTGACGACTTGAAACCAAAGAGCAACAATTAGCGGGAATGAGCAAGTTGGAGATTACTATAAAATCCGGTTTGTCTTGAATTCGTTGGATATGATCACAACGTGATAGCCCTGTTTAGTCTGTACTGGACCAAAAACCACCCCTTGCTCTATTTCATTTTTTTCCAGGGCTTTGCCAATAATGTCATGAAGCTCTTCATTCTCGAGCTTTCTGAATCCGCCACGCGGTTTGCGCGGGTCTTCAGGATTCCACCCCATCTCCACCCACCCGAGATTGCCGCCATCATCTTTCGAGCGACAAGTACTGTACTTGCCTGCAAGTTTCATCAACAACTGTACTTGAGGCACACCTGCCTTGCTGGATCCAACCGTTTCCATTAACAGGTCTGCCACTTCTTTCTTAGCAACCTGAATATGCCTTACTTGAATTTGAAAAGAAGCTCCTGCCATGATTAAATTTAAAACCTCCCTATGTTTAATTTTGGTAAACTACGGACCCCGACCCGGTCTTGAGTCCACCCTGATTTTGCCTTGCAATCATCGGAGTCATATATAATAAGGAAACTGTTTCCAATATGCCAGTGAAGAACCTGTTAAATTCAAATTTTAAACCCTCATGAACGATTCCTGCGCCCCTGTCATCCTCGCCTCTCAATCCCCAAGGCGAATTGAACTGCTCAAACAAATCATTGGTAATTTTCGGGTAATTCCGAGTGAAGTAGATGAAGTTTGCCTTCCCGACCTTTCACCCGAGGAGAATGCCGTGTCCTTGGGTCGGCAAAAAGCAGATTGGGTCGCCGACCGTCATCCCGGTCACTGGGTCATCGGAGCGGACACCCTGATCGTGCTGGACGATGAAATCATCGGTAAACCGACTGATGCCGAAGACGCGTGCCAGATTTTAAGACGCCTGAGCGGACGCGAACATAAAGTTATCACCGGCATGGCGATAATTCATTCAAACACCTCATCTGCCGCCACCGTCTCAAGGGTACGCTTCAAATCTCTGACTGAGACGGAAATCGTATCTTATGTTAATTCCGGAGAACCCATGGACAAGGCGGGCGCTTACGCCATTCAGGGAAAAGGATCGTCCCTGATCGAAGGTTACGATGGATCTTATTCTAATAT
>MPLX02170597.1_pt1 | contig 16725 bp, 14 predicted proteins | sample 1617341 | NCBI WGS metagenome assembly MPLX02 (sample SAMN05944804, study PRJNA350692) | marine metagenome | biome: marine; feature: ODZ; material: water; isolation source: 120 m water sample filtered on 0.2 um supor filter | place: Pacific Ocean | collected 2012-04-08 | depth 120m m | reverse complement strand
GGAGCCTCTCCCCTTCTTTCCGGATTCCTCCCCTGCCATGAGGAGTTACTCAACAAACTTATGGTGTGGAAGAAAAAGCGTTGTGGGATGTTATTCAATACTGGTTTTATGGCTAATCAAGCTGTCCTCAGGCATTTGCCCAGCTCTGACGATTTTATACTTGCCGACCGGTTTATCCATCATTCCATGGTGCAAGCCCTGGAGCGCGGGCAGACCCGTTTCAAGCGCTATAACCATCTCGACCTAGATCATCTAGAAGAACTTCTCAGCAAGCACCACAAAAATTTTGAGACTGTCTTTGTCGCGACTGAGAGCGTGTTTAGCATGGATGGGGATTGCCCAGATTTAAGAAGGCTTGTCGATTTAAAACGACAGTACCCATTCGTTTTGATCCTCGATGAGGCTCACGGAACGGGGGTTTTGGGTAGCACAGGCGGTGGGCTGGCTGAGGCCGTTGGCATGCAGGAACATGTGGATATTCTTGTGGGAACTCTTGGGAAAGCGTTGGGGGGGATGGGGGCCTATGTCCTGACAGACTCTCAAGCAGCTATTGACTATCTAACCAATTATGCTGGAGAATTCATTTACTCCACTTTCCTGCCTCCCTACCAAGCAGGCGTCGCTCTAGCTTCGATTGATATAGTTCAGGAGGCTCTAGGCAAGCGACAGGCCCTTCACTCCCTTTCCCACTGGTTTCGTAAGGAGCTCTCCATCCAATCCCATATACCTAGTGGTTTCGATACACCCATCATCCCAATTTTGATCGGAGAAGCTGAGACAGCCTTGGAAATTCAGAATCGTTGCCTTGAAAAAGGAATCCTCGTGGGGGCGGTGCGTCCACCCACAGTACCGCGCGGGACCTCGCGCTTGCGTGTTTCCCTCCATTCGGAACAGACTCCGGAACAACTGCAACCTTTTATTTCTATAATTAAAGAGTTGAAAACACGATGAGAATAACGGCGGTCTCCGGCTGGGCCCTGCCTTGCACCTGGTTTGCAGAACAGATCATCGCTCGGTTCAAAGATTCGCAAGTGAAAGTGATTTATCCGAAAAAGCCTTTTGATCCAGAGGAAGCTCAAACACTTCTTGAAGAGGCACCCGCTGATCTGTACCTGGGCTACTCCTTGGGAAGTTTGTGGTTACTGAATTATAGGGACTTCATACCAAGCGCAGCCCTTAAGGGTGTTTTGGCCCCTTTTCTGGCCTTCAGTCGTGAGCAGGCTATGGGTGGAAAAACCCGAATCACCCAACTAAAATATTTAACAAGAATCCTTAAACGAAACCCAGAAAACAGTTCGCCATTAATAGATTTTTATGCAAGTTGTAACTTTCCTTATCCAAAATCCTTTTTGCGAGACCTGCCAAACCACTCCGCGTTAATAGAGGGACTAAAATTCCTGCAGTTGGCTTCTGTTTCTCCAAAAGCGGTAAATAATTTTAAAGCTATCGTGGGCGAGAAAGATATTTTTCTTGATGCTGAAAAATTAAAAAAACACATCCCTCACTTGCAGATTGTTAAAGAAGCGGGACATGCACCGGGCCCGCTTTTGGACAGGCTTGTGAAGTTGTTTGCAACAGAAAATCAAAAAGTAGAACCTTTATGAAAGACTTTCAAGAAGGAACCTCCGAGATCGCTGAAAGTTTCTCTAAGTATGCTCGGGGGTACGACAAACACGCCCACCTTCAGAAATTGATGGCGGAGAGGCTGGCATCATTTCTCCCCGATGAATTACCTAGGCGAGTATTAGAGATTGGATGTGGAACCGGGCTTTTTACCCGGCACCTGCTCACCCGCCCGACGAGACAACTGACTATCAATGATATTGCTCCCAGAATGATCCAATGTTTAAAGGAAAAATTGGATCTCCCACCACAGTGCCTTATCGTGATGGGGAATGCGGAGTCCACTAAATTTAAGCCGATGGAATTGATCGCAGCCAATGCCGTATTTCAGTGGTTTAATTCCCCCGGGGAAAGCCTAAACCACTTGACTCGTTTTCTGAGGCCCAATGGAAGGATCATCTTCAGCACGTTTGGTCCAGCGACCTTGAAGGAGTTTCGCGAAACGGCGGAACTGGACAGTCCTGTCTCCCTCCTATCCTTCAACCGGTGGAAACAATTGATACGCAATGCAGGACTCACATTGGATTCCTCAGCAACCGAACTTCGAAAATCTTTCTCCCCTAGCTCCTTAACGCTCCTCAAAAATCTCCAGCAGATCGGAGCAGCCCCGTTCCGAATGATCCGCCCAGGAGGGCTGAGACAGCTTATTCGTCAATATGACACGACTTTTTCTAGTGCTCAGGGCGTTTATTCCACTTGGGAGCTCTATTACTTCTCAACAATCCTTAAATCCACCAGCAGGAAAGTTCGATAAGGCAATAGATCGGCTCGTTTGGGTCTGGTTTTTGATAAAACCCGACTTCTATGGGCTGGATAGCTAGAGCTCTGGTGGCAGGAAATTTACTTTTTGACTCCCTCTATCAGGCTTGTACCATAGCCTATTTGAAACCGTTTGAACCCCATGAATCCGGCGCTACGCATCATGGTTTCCGTTTCTTGGTAGGTATATGACTTTCCCGTTTTGGTAAACAGAAGCATGGTCAGTGCAAAAAGGGCTGCATCATAAGGTTCGGTTTGGTTATCCTTGAGGAACAGATCATACAGGATGAATCGTTTTCCCAGATTTAGTGCCCGATGAATTTTCTTAAACAGGAATTGATTTTCGCACGGATTATAAATGTGAAGAACATTAGAAAATAAGACCGTGTCATAGCCCTCCCCAAAATCCTTCTCATGCAAATCACCGCGGACAAACTTAAACCGTTTAAAAACTGGCGACCCCTTGTGGATCTGCCGCGCAACTTTAATCGCGGCCGGACGATCCAATAACGTTGCAGTTGCCTTCCTGTCCTTTTTTAAAATAGCGGCGCTGTAAGATCCGGGTCCACATCCCAGATCGATTAGACGTCCAACTGATTTACGGGCGACCACGCTGGCCACTTTTTCAGCGTACAAAGTACTGCGCTCGTGCATTGCGTGGGTGAACAGTTCTCGAAACTTTGGATCGTCCCCCTCATCAAAAGCTGTGAGGTCCCTCCCCTTTTGAACAATCGTATTGAGCATGGCAAATTCATCCCGATTTTCATTTTTCAGCATGACCGTTCCCTTTTTATAGTGTGGACTCGATTCTGAAAAGTGCCTATAGGTTTCGGGTGTATTTGCAAATTTATTGCCTCGCTTTTTCAGTGCGCCCATGGCCGCAAGTGCATTGAGAAGCACTTCCGTTCCCTCATACGTGATCTTAGCCTTCTGCGACACTTCACGTGCCAACATACTTTTCTTTCCAAGAATGGTGAAAATTCGGAATTGGAGAGCCGACAGCAGAATATTTGACTCTTCCAACTGGTCGATCTTATGGATGATCTCCTGGTACGTTAGAAAAGACATAGTTCGTTCACTCTTTTAATAGGATATTTACATGATCGATCAATTCATGCCCTGCACCAAAAAATTTTTGCCGTAAATTCCCTTTTCGATCGATCAGGATAGTAGAGGGTGTCCCCTGCAAGGCATAAGATTCAAAAGTTCGTGCGGTTCGGGTTTTATTTTTAACATAGTTTCGGATTTGATCGGAAATAGCGGGTTTACTTTCCTCAGGGAGGTTGTTGAAGTCGGGGATGTCCCGTTGAATCATTTTACGAACAGTTTCCTCAACATCAGCCCGAAAATCAACGACCTGGTCCCACGCGATGGAAAACGGAATGCTGTATCGAAGCCGGTTTCCATGGAGCATCTCTCGAGAACTCATCGTGTTGAGGGTTTCGCCAACCACTTCGCCATCGAAAACGAGCTTTTTAAGATTTTCCAAGTTATTCTTATCAAAATCCTCAAATGCCGTTGCCAGCCCCAAAACGCAGAGTGCCTCTCCTTTAAACTTCTGGTAGATTTCAATTGCCGCAGGCAAGCCATAAAGAAAACAGCCCGGACAATTCACCTGGAATACTTCGACGAGAATAACGTTTCCCTGCTCCTGATCAATGTTGGTCGGGTCACCTTGGATCCACTGGTCGACCATTAGGCTAGGCGCGGCCTGATCAAATTGTGACATACACCTTTTCTCCATGAATCGGGTCTTTTGGGCGATACCATAAGAAGAAAAAAATATTCATATTTTTTTGGCCCGCGTTTTATAATCACTAATATTATTATGAGTCTATGCTAAATTGAACCACTTACTATTTCAATTGATTAAGACACATGGACGATTATTATTCGGTTTTGGGGATTGATCGTAGGGCTTCTTTGGATGAGACCAAAAAGGCCTTTCGAAAAAAAGCGATGAAGTATCACCCTGATCGCAATAAGGACAACCCCCGGGCAGAGGAAAAATTCAAGAAGGTCAATGAAGCGTACGCCGTTTTAAGCGACGAGAAAAAGCGTAGTCAATACGATCGCTTTGGCAAGGACGGATTTCATCAGCGATTTTCACAAGAGGACATTTTTCGCGATTTTAATTTCGATGAAGTGTTCAGCAACTGCGGCTTTAGTGGTGGGGGATTTCCAGACTTGGAGAGTGCTTTCCCTGGGCAGAGGTTCGGCCGATCACGCGCTAGAAAGGGTGCCGATATTCGACAGGAGTTTCTTATTTCCTTCCAAGAAGCCGCGTTGGGGACCCAGCGAACCATTGCGACGAGGCAAAATGGAAAGCGGGTGGAATCGAGCTTCAGGGTTCCAGCTGGATCCAAGGACGGCCGCAGGTTGCGTCTAGTTGGAAAGGGACAGCCCGGCCTTCAGGGCGGACCTCCTGGAGATATGTATCTCAAAGTTCGAGTTCAAGCTCACCCCAACCTTTATCGGGAGGGCGACGACATTGTGACCGATCAGGAATTGTGCCTCACCGACGCTCTTCTGGGAACGTCTATTGAGATCCCTACCCTCACCGAACCTAAAATGGTCAAGATCCCCGCTGGCACACAAAGCCATACCCGACTTCGATTGAAAGGAATGGGTATTCCTCGTAGCCGGGGCAAGGAAAACGGAGACCAGATGGTTCGAGTGATTGTGAAATACCCCAAGAAACTAACAGAAGAACAAATTCAATTGATCCGCGAACTGAGGACAAAAGGATTGTAACTGCACCTCGTGTGCGCCGGTTAAAATTTTTTAGAATCCGCTCTCTCAAAATAGCACCTTTAACTGACAACTCACTAATCTCTCTGGAGTAGACAGCCGATGGCCCGGATCGTTTTCAAGCCAGATAATATCATTCATGAAATTGAGGACGAGACCTCGTTGATTGACGCATGTGAAGGGGTTGATTCGAATTTTTCCTTTGGCTGCACCGAGGGAACGTGCGGGATTTGCGAACTTACGGTCATCAAGGGGGCAGAGAACGTTTCCAAGGTGAACGAAACGGAAAAAGATTTTCTAGATCCGGAAGATTTAGAAAAAGGCATGCGTCTGGGCTGCCAGTTAAAGGTTATAAAAGGTGAGGTGGTTATTGACTGGAAACAAAACAGGGCTAAGTAAACTGGGATTCTCACCACCATCAACTGGTTGAAGGCCTTTATCGTACTATCTCCAGTTTACCGTTCAAGACGAGCGGTGTTTCTTCTTGACTTAAAAATAAGCCTCAGTTATTATTCTGGAAACTCTTTAAAGCGGTACCGTGAGACCGTTAAGGGATCCGAAAGTGGAACCAGAACGTTATAATTTTAGAGCCTCCTTATGGGATTCGATCCTAAGGGGGTATTTTTTTGCCCTGAACCGGAGATCCAATTGAGTTCGGTCATCTTCAATGAAAAAGATATTTCCCGTGCCGTTACCCGAATCGCCCACGAAATACTGGAGAAAAATAAGGGTGCCGACAAACTGGCCTTAGTGGGTATACGCACGCGAGGCGCGACTTTGGCGCAGAGACTGGCAAAAAAAATCAATGAAATCGAAAGTACGTCTATCAGCCTCGGAATTCTGGATATCACTCTCTACCGGGACGACCTAGGAACCAGCAAACAAAGTCCCGAGGTCAAAAAAACCGATATTTCATTTTCTCTGGAAGGGAAGGAAATCGTCCTGATCGATGACGTGTTGTACACCGGACGAACCATCCGCGCCGCCATCGATGCGCTCATCGATTTTGGTCGGCCCGCAACCGTTCAACTGGGAGTTTTGATTGACAGAGGACACCGGGAACTTCCCATCCGTCCAGACTATGTGGGGAAAAACCTTCCGACATCCAAATCCAACCAGGTTCAGGTCCACCTAAAAGAAGATGATGGAGTAGATGAGGTTATGCTCGCTAAAGTCTTGAGTAAAAAAGAATAATGCCTATTGCATTAAAAAATATTTTGGGAACACGCGACCTCGTCCGGGAAGACATATCGACGATCCTAGACACCGCCAATGCTTTCAAAGAAATCTCGACGCGACCGATCAAGAAGGTCCCTACCCTCAGAGGCCGGACTGTTATCAACCTTTTTTTTGAGCCCAGCACACGGACCCGCACATCATTTGAAATCGCAGGAAAACGCTTAAGCGCTGACGTGATTAATATAACCGGTTCAAGCAGCAGTACGGTCAAGGGAGAAAACCTGATCGATACTGCCCGCAATCTCGAGGCGATGAACCCGGATATCATTGTGATCCGACATGCCTGCGCGGGAGCGGCTGAGCTTATCTCCCACTTCACCAAAAGCTCCATAATCAATGCTGGTGACGGTGCGCACGAGCACCCTACCCAATCTCTTCTCGATCTTTTGACCATTCAGGAGCACAAGGGTTCGCTGGAGGGGCTGAGGGTAGTTATCGTTGGTGACATTGCACACAGTCGGGTGGTGCGCTCCAACATATTCGCCATGAAGACCATGGGCATGGACGTGCGATTGGTTGGACCACCCACTATGATCCCCTTTGAGATTGAGCGACTGGGCGTTGAAGTAAGCCATAATCTGGCAGAAGCCATCCGAGACGCGGACGTAATTATGATGCTCCGTATCCAGACCGAGCGGCAAAACAGGTTTCTCCTGCCCAGCCTCCGCGAATACTCCAACCTGTTCTGTTTGACCTCCGAGAAACTGGAGCGTGCTCCGGAAGATATTTTGATTATTCACCCTGGCCCGGTCAACCGGGGAGTCGAGATTGCCCTGGATGTTATGCAGGACAAGCGCTCTCTCATCCTGGACCAAGTGACCAACGGGGTGGCCATTCGAATGGCCCTAATGTATCTCCTGCTTGGGGGGAGCGATAATGGTCTTAATTAAAAATGGTCGGGTCATCGATCCGGCCAACGGTATTGACGAGCAGCGCGACCTTCTGATCGAAAAAGGAAAGATCAAGGCTGTCGAACCCACGGGCAAAATTAAGTGCGAGGCCAAGACGATAGATGCCGAGGGTCACATTGTCGCACCGGGTTTCATTGATATGCACGTCCATTTTCGGGAACCGGGATTCGAGTACAAGGAAACTATCGAATCCGGATGCCGGTCTGCAGCGGCTGGCGGATTCACCACGGTGGCGATCATGCCCAATACAAACCCGGTTAATGATACCCGGTCGGTGACCGAACTGATACTGGCGCAGGCAAAGGCTTGTGGGACTGTTCGCGTGCATCCCATTGGCGCCATATCCCAAGGGCTTGCTGGAGAGCGTTTGTCGGAGATGAGTGACCTGAAAGATGCTGGAGCCATCGCTTTCTCAGACGATGGGCGCCCAGTAATGAATAGCGAGTTGATGCGTCGCGCATTCGAATACAGCAGAATGTTTGGTTTGCCTCTTATTCAGCACAGTGAAGTCCTCGACCTCACAGAGGGAGGCTGCATGAATGAGGGCGCTGTCGCAACTGAGCTGGGGCTGAAGGGGATGCCGGTAGAGGCGGAGGACATCATGGTCTATCGAGACATTGCTCTTCTTAAAAAGACAGGAGGACGCCTCCACGTGGCCCATATTAGTAGTGGGAACGCCGTGGAACTGGTGCGACAGGCAAAGGCGCAAGGCTTGCCTGTCACCTGCGAAGTTGCGCCTCATCATTTCACACTCACAGACGAAGCGGTTAGGGGCTATGATAGCAATACAAAAATGAGTCCGCCCCTCCGCACGCAGAATGATATTGAGCGCATCAAGGAAGGGCTCGAGGACGATACCATCGACATAATCGCCACCGATCATGCCCCTCATGACGTGGTCGACAAGCAGGTCGAGTATCAGCACGCCTGCTTCGGGATTGTGGGCCTGGAAACCGCTCTCCCACTGACGCTGAGGCTAGTTCAGGAAAACAGGCTTACCCTACCCCGCGCAATCGAAAAAATTACCTCCACGCCTGCCAGCATTTTCAACTTGGATGCGGGAACTCTTTCCGTCGGTAAATTTGCGGATGTGGTTATTTTTGATCCGGAAGAGGAATACACGGTTGACGTTTCCAGACTGCATTCCAGAAGCAAGAACAGTCCATTCGACGGGTGGAAGGTAAAAGGGAAAGTTACGCATACCCTTGTCGGCGGTAAGGTAATATACTCGGCGGCTAAAAATTAAATAACCTTGCAAATTCTCAAGACATCATGAAAGCAGTACTGGCTCTGGCCGACGGCAAAATATTTGAAGGAGTGGCCTTCGGCGCCCAAGGCGAAGTGGAAGGCGAAGTTGTCTTTAACACTAGCATGTCAGGTTATCAAGAGGTAATAACAGACCCCTCCTACTGTGGACAGATGGTGGTAATGACCTACCCCCTTATTGGGAATTATGGAATCAATCCAGAAGATTTTGAATCTGACCGACCTTTTCTTTCGGGCTTCATTATCAAGGAACTCAGCGGGATCCCCAGTAACTGGAGGTCCCGTGGCAAATTGGAAGATTTTCTCGCGAAATATGGTGTTGTTGGTATTCAGGGAATCGACACACGGGCTTTAACGCGCCATATTCGTGGCGCAGGCGCTCAACAGGCGGTGCTTTCTACTCGGAAAATAGATCCGAGAAAACTGGTAGAACAAGCCCGCAAATCCCCTGGCTTGGAAGGGAAAGACTTAGTCAAGAAAGTGAGCTGCCATGAACCTTATGATTGGAACGAGGGCGCATGGGAATTAAACAACGGAAAGGCGACATGCCGGTCTGCTCCCGCCAAACCTGGAAAATCCAATTTCGTGGTGGCCTACGATTTTGGAATCAAGCGAAATATCCTGCGCCTGCTGATTCAGGCGGGATGCAGGGTCAAAGTAGTTCCGGCATCCATGCCAGCCGATGACGTTCTAGCCTTGAAACCAGATGGGGTGTTCCTTTCAAATGGTCCTGGCGACCCCGCCGCAGTTTCCTATGCCTCGGAAAATGTACGGCAGCTTCTCGGGAAAGTTCCTATTTTTGGAATCTGTCTGGGGCACCAGATACTTTCTCTTGCACTGGGTGCAAAAACTTATAAATTGCGGTTCGGACACCACGGTGGAAATCAGCCGGTCATGGATCTCAAGACCCGCAAAGTGGAGATCACCGCCCAGAATCACGGGTTTGCGGTGGACGCCAACTCCATAACCGATGAGTACATAGTCACCGCTGTCAACTTGAATGACAACACAGTCGAAAGGATTCAGCACAAGACGTTGCCCGTTTTATCCGTTCAGTATCATCCGGAAGCATCTCCTGGTCCACACGATTCGGAGTATTTATTTTCGGAATTCGCCGCTCTAATGGACGAGCATCACTAATTTTAAAGAATCACCTTAACCAATGCCTAAAAGAACCGACATAAAAAAAATCCTGCTGATCGGAGCTGGGCCAATCGTAATTGGGCAAGCGTGCGAGTTCGATTACTCGGGTACCCAGGCCTGCAAGGCCCTCAAGGAGGAAGGATATGAGGTAATTCTACTTAACAGCAATCCGGCCACCATCATGACCGACCCGGATTTTGCTGATCGAACCTATGTCGAACCAGTCACTCCGCAGGTAGTGGAGATGATCATAAAAAAAGACCGACCCGACGCGCTTCTTCCGACCATGGGGGGACAAACCGGACTGAACACCGCGCTTGCTGTCAATGAGAGCGGCGTTCTCGACAAATATGGCGTGAAGTTGATTGGAGCCGACGTCGAAGCTATTCAAAAAGCAGAAAACCGCCAGAGCTTCAAGGAGGCCATGTTACGAATTGGCCAGAAAGTGGCGCCCAGCGGCCAGGCTCATGACCTCAATGAAGCTTGGAACATTGTACGGGAAACCGGATTTCCAGCAATTATTCGCCCCTCCTTTACCTTGGGCGGAAGCGGGGGAAGTATCGCCTACCAAGAGGAGGATTTTGAGTCACTCATAGAGATGGCCCTCCAGATCAGCCCAACGCACGAAGTACTCATCGAAAAATCTCTGCTGGGATGGAAAGAGTATGAACTTGAAGTGATGCGTGATCTTAGAGATAACGTGGTAATCGTATGTTCGATCGAGAACCTGGATCCCATGGGCATCCACACGGGGGATAGTATCACGGTCGCGCCTGCACAAACCCTCACTGACAAAGAATATCAGGCGATGCGCAATGCAGCCATCGACATCATCAGGGAAATCGGGGTTGAAACAGGTGGCTCCAACATTCAATTCGCGCAGGACCCGGGGACAGGCGAGATGATTGTGATCGAAATGAACCCGCGGGTCTCCCGAAGCTCGGCTCTAGCCTCGAAGGCAACCGGATTTCCCATCGCTAAAATTGCAGCCAAACTTGCCGTGGGCTATACCCTTGATGAAATCAGAAATGATATCACACAGGTCACACCAGCTTCATTCGAACCGACTATCGATTATTGCGTGGTAAAAATTCCACGGTTCACTTTCGAAAAATTCTTTGGAAGCGAGCCCGTACTTTCGACCCAGATGAAATCAGTTGGCGAAGCAATGGCTATCGGACGTACATTCAAGGAATCGTTGAACAAGGCTCTCCGCTCGCTGGAAATAAATGTTTTCGGTCTGGAAGAAAACTTCAAGCATATTCCAAAAACCGGGGAACTGACTCCGAAGGAAATAAAGGAGAAGCTGAAGGAGGTTCTTCGCTTTCCCTTTTGGGACCGGCTGTGGTGCATCGCCGCGGCCCTACGTCGTGGTGTTTCTGTTGAAGAGATTTATGAGATCACTTTCGTTGACCCCTGGTTCTTACACAACATCCTGCAAATCATTAAACTCGAGGATGAGATTAAATCGGCCCGAAAGCTAAAGGAGTTGCCCGCCGATTTGATAAAACGCGCCAAGGAAGCTGGTTATTCCGACAAGTATATAGCTGGTTTGCTTCGATGCGAGGAGAACGAGGTGCGAGAAAAGAGGATCTGTGATGGAGTTAAACCAGTCTTTAAAAGAGTCGATACCTGCGGGGGTGAATTCGAAGCCCATACTCCCTATCTTTATTCCACCTACGAATCGGAATGCGAGGCGATCCCTTCCAAAAATAAAAAAATTATAATCTTGGGTGGTGGGCCTAACCGAATTGGGCAGGGAATCGAATTCGATTACTGCTGTGTCCATGCCGCTTTTGCGCTGAAGGAAGATGGGTTTGAGACAATCATGGTCAACTGCAACCCGGAAACGGTGAGCACGGACTACGATACTTCCGACCGACTTTATTTTGAGCCGGTGACATTTGAAGACGTCATGCACATCGTTGAAGTTGAGCAACCGGATGGCGTGATCGTTCAATTCGGCGGTCAGACCCCATTGAAACTCGCGGTTCCATTAATGCAAGCAGGCGTTCCTATCATTGGAACCAGCCCGGATAACATCGACCGAGCGGAAGATCGAAAGCGTTTCAAGGAAGTTCTGGAAACCTTGGGCCTCAAGCAGCCTTCTAACGGAACCGCCTCTTCCTTTGAAGAGGCAAAGCAGATCGCCTCTCAAATCGGATATCCGGTAGTAGTGCGCCCCTCTTATGTTCTTGGAGGACGCGCTATGGAAATCGTATACGATCAACGTCGATTGGAACATTACATGGAGCACGCCGTCGAGGCCTCGCCAGAGCATCCTATTCTGATTGATGATTTTCTGGAGAAGGCAACTGAGGTAGATGTTGATGCAATTTCTGATGGGACCGATGTAATCATCGGTGGGGTCATGGAGCACATTGAGGAAGCAGGGATCCATTCCGGCGACAGTGCCTGCTCCCTTCCCGCGTTTTCGATGGATTCCAAATTAATCGAAACCATTAAGGAGCAGGCTTGCGCACTAGCCCGCGAGTTGAACGTGATTGGTTTGATCAATATTCAGTTTGCTGTCAAGAACGATGACATCTATATCCTAGAGGTCAACCCACGCGCCTCTCGGACGATTCCATTTATCAGCAAAACCACGGGTGTCCCACTTGCTAAACTAGCCGCACGGGTGATGGCTGGCAAGACTTTGAAGGAACTGGAGATTGTTTCTGAAGCAACAGTATCGCATATTGCGGTTAAGGAATCCGTTTTCCCATTCAACAAATTTGACAAGGTGGACATCCTTCTGGGACCGGAAATGAAATCCACCGGAGAAGTGATGGGAATTGACAGATCTTTTGGTATGGCATTTGCCAAATCCCAAATCGCCGCGGGAATCCGTTTCCCCGTAGAGGGAAATGCATTCATTAGTGTCAAAGACGAAGACAAGCCGGAAGCCCTGCGGATCGCCAAAAGTTTTTTAGAGTTGGGCTACGAAATTATCGCAACCCGGGGAACAGCGCGGTACCTGAACGATCATGGATTGACAGCAACTTCTATCAACAAGGTCAAGGAAGGATCGCCTCACATTGTAGAGAGTATCGAGTGCGGTCGAATTCAGTTCACGATCAACACCGTCTTTGGAGAGCAATCGATAAAAGATTCTTTTTCCCTGCGACGGGCTTCGTTAAACCAAAACCTCCCCTACTACACCACAATTGCCGGTGCGTTTGCCTTACTTGACGCTCTTCATGCGCTTCGAAAAAAAGACATGACGGTGTCTTCGCTTCAGGATTACGGAATAACCTGAGTCGAAAAAACAGACTGGAAAGACAAAACATCAAAATGTTTTCGAATCAACGCACCGGTTAAAAAAAACTCCTTTTACAATCCGTCATCCCTAGTGGATACATGTGGTTTCAGGAGCCTTTCACTTTCCTTGACCTGACTGGACTTGATGCGTACAATCAGCGGCTATGAAAAATCTGATCTTATGCTTTTTGGTAATACTGAGCACCTACTTTCCTCCGCAAGCTTTTGCTCAAAAGATCCCGGAGGGAATGGTCCTTATTGCGCCTGGTTGTTTCAACATGGGGACCAACAAGGTCTATGACTATCTTGGGGGCACTCCTGACAAGCCGGACCGCCCCAATGACCGTGAACGCCCCGTGCATAAAGTGTGTCTAGATGCGTATTATATGGACACTCACGAGGTTACCCAGGAAAAGTGGGAAAAGGTAATGAAGTATAACAACTCAGTCATTAAAGGGAAGGATATCGCGGTCAATCAATTGGACTGGTCCGAGGCCCGCGAGTTCTGTGCCAGAGAAGGACACCGCTTGCCCACGGAAGCAGAGTGGGAGTTCGCCGCACGTACAGGAAAAAATACAGAGTATCCGTGGGGCGATGAAATTGAAGCCGATTACGTGTGGTTCATTGGCAACTCCGGACACACACATCACCCGATTGGTACGCTAAAACCGAATGCCTGGGGGCTCTACGATATGCTGGGCGGCGTTTGGGAATGGGTAGAAGACTGGTACGGGGAGTTCTACTATAAGAACAGTCCCGTTAAAAACCCCAAGGGTCCGTCTCACCTGCTCAGCTGGCATGTAATACGCGGCGGATCCTGGATCGATGAGAGTGAATTTGTCCGTACAACTATCCGCTATCCTGGCATGGCAGATAATACGGAAGATTTCTGGGTCGGCGTGCGGTGTGCTCACGACGCTCCAAAAAAAAAGTAACTGACATCCTCTAAATCATGTCATGTGCCGCTCGTTCGAGCCGGTTTGATATCGAAGCATGGCACGTATATGGGCTTCTGCCTTGGACTCCAATACCATTCGCCTTCTCTATAAGAAGCTAGACCAAAGCATTCCCGAGGCGCGCTCGGAACTGCTTTATGAAAACCATTTCGAGTTGCTCGTCGCGGTGATCCTCAGCGCACAGGCCACCGATAAAATCGTAAACGAGGTGACCCCACCTCTATTTGAATCTTATTCGACCCCCCACGCGATTCTCGCTTGCGGTGAGAAAGAATTAGCTCGCCTCATTCAACGAATTGGTCTCGCCCCGACCAAGGCAAAAAATATCATTCGTACCTGCCAAATCCTGATTGATAAGCATGGTGGAGAGGTTCCAAAATCACGTGAAGCCCTGGAACAACTTCCAGGCGTCGGCAGAAAGACAGCTAGCGTAGTTCTCAATGAAGCATTTGGGCAAGCGACGATCGCGGTCGATACCCATGTCTTTCGCGTCGCCAACCGCACCGGCCTCGCGCCGGGGAAATCGGTCCTAGAAACCGAAATGAAACTGCTGGAGGTTACACCCAAACGCTGGGTAAAAACCGCCCACCATTTACTTATCCTGCACGGACGCTATACCTGCAAGGCTAAGAATTTTAGCTGTGCCGCCTGCGTCATTCACAAGGAGTGCGGATTTAAAGACAAAACTGGATAAGAATATAAGTGTTACCCTGAGCCAGGCCAATGGGTTTAATGAAGCAATGAGGGCCCTAAAATGACTCTTGAGCGTACGCACAATCATTCCGAAATTATACGCCGTTTGGAAACTTCAGCCAATGTGATAGGCCACATTGATACGCTCGGAGAAATCTCTACGCCTACGGGAAGTTATCCGGTAAAAAAAATTGTACTAGGGCAAGGAAACTCCAGACGGGCTCTTATTTCCGCGGGAATGCATGGCGATGAGCCGGCCGGAGTCGGAGCAGTCTGTGAGTTTCTGGAGTCAGGCCGGCATCTTCCCTTTCTAGAGACCTGGGAACTCACTGTCCTCCCCTGCATTAATCCTTACGGGTTCGAACACGGCACCCGGGAAAACCATCAAGGAATTGACTTAAATCGTATGTTCAGGGAAGAGTCTCCGCCTGCGGAGGTTGTACTGACACAGTCGATAGTCACCTCTTCACCCTATGACTTGAGTCTAGAACTGCATGAAGATTGCGAAAGCTCGGGGTACTATCTTTATGAGAAAGCGGAACCACCACTGAAAAAAAGCTTGGGATTCCGTATTATTGAAGCGGTGAAAGACCTTATGCCAATCAACAGGGATGAGAAAATCGAAGGAACCCCGTCGGAGCACGGTGTAATCCAGCGGTTGAAAGATCCGAAGGATATGGAATGGTGGCCGATGGCCCTTTATGCACTAGCAACCGGACCAACCCATTGCATCACGCTTGAGACGGCAACTCATTTCTCCATGGAAACCCGCATTGAAGCCCACGTCACGGCCTTAGTAACCGCCCTAAGAAATTTTCCAGTTTAACTGGCTTTGATTTGAGAGATTATGGGAATGTTGATAGGCTCACCCTCGGCGAGGGTGTCAATATTCTGCTCTGGATTATAACTGGCGAGAAGCCAGAACGGAATGGAGTAAATCTCGTTGCAGATTTCCCAAACTGTCTCGCCCTTACTAATATCACGCACAAGAAGCTTGTCGATGCGATAGTTGTTGAAGAAATCCTCTTGAATACCCTTGTGGTATTCCTGCCTCCGTTCCTCGAAAACATCGGGATCAACCTTGGTGAACGGGATTTTGATCTTAGAGTGGATATCCAGACGGGAGCGGCTGCGCATTTTGTTGGTACGTAATATTTTGCGAATAGGAAGCCCCGCCCAATCTGCGTAATGGCTCAAGGTCTCATCAAAATCAACTGTGATAACACCGAGACGAGCTGTGCGGGTATCCTTGCTGGCAAACGCAATAGGCAAGAATGCAGGCCGGTCCTTATTCATCTGGTCCAGAGAGTGGACGTTGCGCACGGACCTGATATCAATCTTAGAGTCGTCTAGCTTCCTCTCAGCCTTCTTTTTCTTATCCAATCGGTTCGTCTTCAAAACCGGCCTCTTCTTTTTAGAAGATGGTTTCTTAATCTTTGGCGCGGTCCGAGCGGAAGTGATGGCTTGAGCAACCACAACTTCCTGTGGAACTTTTAAGAATTGACCAGGATACAGCTGGTCGGGATTACGTATCCCGTTGAGCTGAACCAGTCCCCGAACATCGGTGTCAAACCGGTGCGCGATCTTCGATAGGTTATCGTTTCGACGTACCCGGTAATTCATCGTCTCGCCCGTGTATTTTTTCCTGGGTAGGGATACCTTTACCAAGCGGCCCCGTGGAACCTGTGCAGCACCTCTGCCCGGAAGCCGGAGCACCTGCCCAATATAAATTCTGTTCCGGTGCGTTAAATTGTTGTAGCGATAAAGTTTTTCTACAGAGGTCTTAAACCGCCCTGCCACCTCAGACAGAGTATCGCCACGCCGAACGGTGTACCACTTAGACCTAATCTGCTTTTTGTGCCTTGCCGAAACGGGGAGCGCCCGATAAAGCGCTTTGAGTTGCGGATAATCCTTGGCAGGAGCCTGAAAGGTAAACCCACTCGGTATGCGTTTCTGGCCAGAAATAACTGGATTCCGTAGCGCCGGATTATATTTTGCAACTTCGTCCTGGGTCATCCCGAAATGGGACACGATGCTGTTTAAATGCACATAGTCCTTAAATCGAACCGAGGCCATCGTCCTGGGTTTGCTCATTTGGAGATTTGGGAAATACTTATCCTGGT
>MPLX02398389.1_pt1 | contig 16739 bp, 11 predicted proteins | sample 1617341 | NCBI WGS metagenome assembly MPLX02 (sample SAMN05944804, study PRJNA350692) | marine metagenome | biome: marine; feature: ODZ; material: water; isolation source: 120 m water sample filtered on 0.2 um supor filter | place: Pacific Ocean | collected 2012-04-08 | depth 120m m | reverse complement strand
TATTTGCCCATGCCGAGTTGTTTTGCCTTTTGGTAAACCTTGCCTTCGGTGAGCAGTGATGGCGCCACGACAACCTCAACCTGTTGCATCTCCTTGATCGTGCGCGCACCGAGGGTGCCCATGGATGTTTTCAGGGCACCGAGCAGATTGTGGGTGCCATCGTCGAGCCTGGCGGGCCCCCTGAGAATTCTCTCGAGGCTGCCTGTTTTGCCGACGCTGATTCGCGTTCCTCGCGGCAGGACAGGGCTAGGGGTGGCCATACCCCAATGGAAGCCCCTGCCGGGGGCTTCATCGGCTCTGGCGATCGGGGATCCAATCATCACGGCATCGGCTCCACAGGCAATGCACTTGCAGATATCCCCGCCAGTGACGATGCCACCATCTGCCACGATCGGCACATAGCGGCCGCTTTCGCCCTTGAAATCATCCCGAGCGGCGGCACAGTCAGCCACTGCGGTGGCCTGGGGAATACCCACCCCCAGAACTCCCCTTGAGGTGCATGCCGCGCCTGGTCCAATGCCAACCATCACAGCGGCAGCTCCGGCACGCATCAACTGAAGGGCGACCTCATAGGTGACGCAATTGCCGATCACAACAGGTATCCCCATGGTTCGGCAAAGAGTCTCCAGATCGAGACTTTCCCGTCCTTCAGGGCCGATGTGCTCCGTCGACACAACGGTTGCCTGCACAAAGAAGAGGTCGGCACCTGCCTCTGAAATCGCCTGAGCGAAGCGAATCGCTGCCAAGGGGGTGCCACTGACAGCGGCGATGCCCCCTGCCGCCTTGATTTCCTTGATACGCGCACGAATCAGTTCCTCCTTGACAGGCTGCTTGTAGAGCTCCTGCATCAGGGTCACAAAGCCCTCTCTGCCTACGGCTGCGATCTGATCGAGTATCGGATTGGGATCTTCATAGCGCGTCTGGACACCTTCGAGATTGAGCACTCCGATGGCGCCCAGACGGGAGAGCTCAACCGCCATGCCTACATCAACAACGCCATCCATGGCGCTGGCGATGATCGGAATCTCCCGTTCGATTCCACCTAAAGTCCAGCTGGTATCAGTTACGTCTGGGTCAACTGTGCGACCGCCAGGCACGAGAGCGATTTCATCGATTCCATAGGCCCGGCGAACGATTTTGGAGCGTCCGAGCTGAATATCCACCTAAAAGTGATCGAGGGTCTCGACAAGTTACCTGCTGATGTGGGAACAGCACAGCATCTGATTCAGTGACCCACACCCAGAGTCAGGAATCAACCTTGCCCCGGAACGATTTCCAGGTGTTCTGAATACCTGTGATCACTTTCTGACGTTCCTGGCTGCGGATCAGGCGCGTTGTGGAAAACCAAACCAACCAAAGGATTCCAGCAAGCTCCAGGAGGCCTGGGGCAAGGGGCACTTTTGCAATCGTGTCGAGGATTCCCGTGTAGACCTTCAGGGTCACCAGCAGCAGCAGGATGCCAGCGATCAGCAGCGCCGGCTTCTTGAGCTTTTCGCTGAGCGCAACTAGATCAGTGTCGTTGAACCAGGCGCGAGCCTTCTCCACAAGCACTGCCCACTCGCCACCGTCTTCGGACTCCTGGTCGGACACCGCAGGAATGTTCACTTTCGCCGTGATGGTTGGTTCATCATCGGAGGAGGACGTCTTGCTGGAACTTGAAACTTCTGCTGCAGCTGCAGGTTTCTCAGCCGCTGCCCGCTGTTCGCTGTCAGGGGCTTTTTCCGCCTCAGCCGGCTTTGCCGCTTGAACCGGTGTGGCCATACCAGCCGTTGGCTCCGTTGCTGCTGGCGCCTGCGCTACTCCAAAATCCTGGTTGATCTTGGGCAGCTGCTGACCAGCTGCAGGCACTTGGGATGGGACCTGGGCTGATCCTTGCTCAGTGGTGAGAAACTGAAACTTTGCGAACTGCCCAGTGGGTTCCTTGTCAACACCTGTCTGGGGTTCAGATGGGCTGACATCTGCTTCCGCTTTGCGTTCCCCATCTGCATCGGACTTGCCGACATTCTCCTGGGAAGGCTCCTGGGAAGGGAATTCCTCAACTGCGCTCATGGAGCCTCACACCAGCATCTAAAAGTTTAAGAGACCTGTCCAGTGACCATTGTGAAGACCATCCCCCAGTTGTGGAGATAACCTGATGAGTGGTAATCAAGGCATGTATGGCGGATCCAGTGGGACCGGGCGGAGGCGGTCCCGGCGAGTCCGACGATCGGATCATTCAGACTGATCTGCGAAACGAGATGTCGCGCTCCTATCTGGAGTACGCGATGAGTGTGATTGTCGGCCGTGCGCTTCCGGATGCACGGGACGGTCTCAAGCCGGTTCATCGGCGGATTCTCTACGCCATGTATGAACTGGGTCTGACCAGTGATCGGCCCTCCAGGAAATGTGCCCGTGTTGTGGGTGAAGTCCTCGGTAAATATCACCCCCATGGCGACACGGCGGTTTATGACGCCCTAGTGCGCATGGCTCAGAACTTCTCCATGCAGATGCCGTTGATTGACGGTCACGGCAATTTCGGTTCGGTGGATAACGATCCACCTGCGGCAATGCGGTACACAGAGTCCCGCCTGCACGCCCTCACCACCGACAGTCTGCTTGAGGATATTGAAGCCGAAACTGTTGATTACTCGGATAACTTCGACGGATCCCAGCAGGAACCCACTGTTCTGCCGGCGAGAATTCCGCAGCTGCTGCTGAATGGCTCCTCAGGGATCGCCGTTGGCATGGCAACCAACATCCCGCCCCACAACCTCGGCGAGTTGATTGATGGTCTCCTGGCGCTGATCAATGATCCCGAGCTCAGTGATCAGGAGCTGATGGGGCTCATCCCCGGACCTGACTTCCCAACGGGGGGCCAGATCCTCGGGCGTACCGGCATCAAGGAGACCTATCTCTCCGGTCGTGGTTCCGTCACCATGCGAGGTGTGGCGGCGATCGAGACCCTCGAGGTGCCCGGGCGTCCGGATCGGGATGCGGTGATTGTCACCGAACTCCCCTATCAGACCAACAAAGCAGCGCTGATTGAGCGCATTGCTGAAATGGTCAATGACAAGAAACTCGAAGGCATTTCAGACATTCGCGATGAAAGCGATCGCGATGGCATGCGCATTGTTGTTGAACTTCGCCGGGACGCCTACCCCCAGGTTGTGCTCAACAATCTGTTCAAGCTGACGCCACTGCAGAGCAACTTCAGTGCCCACATGCTGGCGCTTGTTAATGGGGAGCCAGTGCTGCTCACCCTCCGCAAGATGCTGGAGGTCTTCCTAGCGTTTCGTGTTGAAACGATCGAAAGAAGGACCCGTTACCTACTTCGCAAAGCCGAAGAGCGGGATCACATCCTGCTCGGCCTGTTGCTTGCTCTTGACCAGCTTGATCCAATCATTGCTCTGATCCGAGCTGCCGCAGACACGGCAACGGCGCGTAAACAGCTTCAGGAACGCCATGGCCTTACTGAGATTCAGTCGGATGCGATTCTGCAGATGCAGTTGCGTCGACTCACGGCTCTCGAGGCTGACAAGATCCGCCTGGAGCATGAGGATCTTGTCGCCAAGATCGCAGACTATAAAGACATCCTTGGGCGTCGTGAGCGGGTTCTCGGCCTGATTCAGGAGGAGTTGGCCAAGCTGCGGGAGCGCTACCTGCTGCCCCGACGCACGGAGATCCTTGACCTTGGTGGAGGCCTTGAAGACATCGATCTGATCGCCAATGAGCGTTCAGTTGTGTTGCTGACGGAGACCGGTTACCTCAAGCGGATGCCGGTGAGTGAATTTGAAGCCACCAGCCGTGGCACCCGCGGCAAGGCCGGGACCCGCAGCCAGGGTGAGGAGGCGGTGAAGCTGTTCATCAGCTGCAACGACCACGACACCTTGCTGATGTTCAGTGATCGGGGCGTGTCCTATGCGTTACCTGCCTACCGCGTTCCACAGTGCAGCCGCACCGCCAAGGGAACCCCCGTGGTGCAACTCCTGCCTATCCCCAGAGAGGAGGCGATCACCTCGGTTCTCTCTGTCAGTTCCTTTGATGACGACACCTACCTGTTGATGTTGACCCAGGGCGGGTTCATCAAGCGAACCCGCCTTTCAGCCTTCAGCAATATTCGCTCCAACGGTCTGATTGCCATTGCCCTTGAGGATGGCGATGCCCTCACCTGGGTGCGTCTGGCGATCCCAGGTGACAGTGTTCTGATCGGCTCTCGAGCCGGGATGACAATCCATTTCCGCCTCAGTGACGAGGAGCTGCGACCGCTGGGACGCACGGCCCGGGGTGTGCGGGCGATGAACCTTCGCAAGGGAGATGCGCTTGTGAGCATGGATGTGCTGCCGGCCGTGCTTGCTGATCAGGTGGCCGCCAGCAATGACGACGAGAGTGAGCAGGGGGCGGACAATGAAGGCACTGACAGTGGCTCCAGCATTGAGGGCCCCTGGGTGCTGGTGGCATCGGCCAGTGGCTTGGGTAAACGTGTGCCGGTGACCCAGTTCCGTCTCCAGAAAAGGGCTGGCATGGGTCTGCGTGCGATCAAGTTCCGCCGTGACGGTGATCAGCTTGTTGGGCTAAGGGTTCTTGGCCCTGGCGAGGAATTGCTTCTTGTCAGTGAGCGTGGGGTGATTGTGCGCACCAGTGCCGATCAGATCCCGCAACAGTCAAGAGCGGCCACCGGTGTGCGCTTGCAGCGACTGGATTCAGGGGATCGATTGTCTGAGGTTGTGCTTGTTCCGCCTGATCAGCAGGAAGAAGACAATGAAGACAATCCGGAAGCCAGCAGCCAGGAGGGTGAAGAAACCCGTTCTGCTGAGTCTGAATCCTGAGCTCCCCATCTCCTGATGTTCTGGTCATTGGTGGCGGCCCCGCTGCCCTTGCCATTGCCAGTGAGCTGGTGAACAGGGGGGTGGTGGTGGAGGGGCTGGCAACCAATGATCCGGCTGCTCCCTGGCAGAACACCTATGGCATCTGGGGACGTGAAGTCGATTGCCTCGACCTTGGCAGCCTCCTTGGCCATCGCTGGGTTGATTGCGTCAGCTACTTCGAATCCCCAGGCTCAGATGCTGCCTTTCAGCATCATCTTGACTACGGATTGTTGGACAAAACCAGGCTTCAGGCCTACTGGCTGGAACAGTGCGGCAACGCCTCGATGGTTTGGCATCGCGGCAAAGCCCTGCAGATTCACCATGGCTTACGGGCATCCAAGGTGATCACCGAAGCGGGCGAAACCCTTGAAGCCCGTCTGGTGATCGATGCCAGTGGCCACGATTCGCGGCTCGTTGAGCGACCGGATGAGGGGCCTGTGGCCGGTCAGGCTGCCTATGGCATCGTCGGCAGATTTTCAAAGGCCCCCGTGAGCTCCGATCAGTTTGTGCTGATGGACTATCGCTGTGATCATCTCGATGAGCTTGAGCGCCGAAGGGAGCCTCCAACCTTTCTGTATGCCATGGATCTTGGTGATGGCATCTTCTTCATTGAAGAAACATCTCTGGCCCTCGCTCCTGCTGTGCCCGTTGAGGAGCTTCAGACCCGCCTTCATCGCCGTCTGGCTCAGCGGGAGATCTCAGTGCTGGAGGTGCATCACGAAGAGTTCTGTCTTTTCCCGATGAACCTGCCTTTGCCGGATCTTGAGCAGCAGGTGGTGGGTTTTGGTGGTTCAGCCAGCATGGTGCATCCGGCTTCGGGGTATCTGGTTGGTGCTTTGCTGCGACGGGCCCCAGGGCTGGCGGAGGCAGTTGTATCAGGCCTCAGGGATGATCTTGATTCGCCAGAGATGGCACGTTTGTCCTGGCAGGTTTTGTGGCCACTGGCGATGAGGCGCAAGCATGCGCTTTACCGCTATGGCCTGGAGAAGTTGATGCGATTTCCAGAGAGCCAGTTGCGGCAGTTCTTTGCCACGTTCTTTTCTCTACCTATCGATCAGTGGTATGGATTTTTGACGAATACCCTGTCGTTCTCCCAGTTGCTTGCCGCAATGATCCGCCTGTTCGCATCAGCCCCCTGGCCTGTTCGCTGGGGGCTGATGCAACAGCAGGGACGGGAGCTCAGGCTTTTATCCCGTCTTCTATTGCCTTGAATTATTGCCCTGAGTTTTGATGATCAGTGCGGGACGCGAAGACTTCTCTGCCTGACTGATGGCGGCATTGAGAAGCTTTGCACAGCCGCTATTTAGAAGCAATGGAGATGAAGAGATTGCTTGGTAAGGCGAGAAAACTTCTACCTCATTCGATTGGAGGAAGATATTTCCTTGGTTTGTTGACCGTCCTCTCTCTCTGGCGGAAACCGGTTCAATGTTGGCCACCGGAATTCCAGCTGTTGCAGGTGGTCTTAAGAGTGCGATCAGGTTGGGGCTTGATCAACTGGGATTGCCGGATAACTTGATCGGTTTATTCCTTTTAAATGCTGACTGGCTCTATAAAGAACAAAAGATATTATCGCTTCTTGGGATTGCTCCTTTCGTGGTCTTTGTTGTTTTTGCAGACTTGAAAAGGCTTGTTTTTAAACCTTTGAGAATTGTTGGAGCAAGTTTTCTGTTGTTGATTTCTGGGTTCTCTGCCGGACTTGTTGGACGCTCTTACTTGGCCCAAAGAGTTATGCTCTATAGAAGGCGCAGGTTTAGATTGCCCACAACCTGTTTGATCAAAAATAACCATTCGATATTTTCAGGATCAAAAAAACGCCTATAATTGGCATCACGACCAAACCCTGATCCAGCGTGGGTCATCAATACAGGCAAGCCATTGGGACTGCCTACGTCTTCTAAATATAAACTTGCAGCCCATTTCCGACTTCAAAACCATGGAATTTATACGGCTCAACTTCAGAATACAGGCTTCGCATTATTCTCCCCTACTGACAACCACTTCTCAAAAAATGCCCAACTTTTGCTTAAATACTCTGGAACTTCATCACACTCATGATAGCAAGGCAACAATAATAACTCGACCAAATCTTGTTTGCCGGCTTTGACTAAAGCCTGATATAAATTCAAACTATGCTCAACTAAAACATTATCGTCTTTTTCGCCATGAATTAATAATAATTTACCCACTAGATTTTCAGCCAGATCTACATTATCAGTATTATCATAATTAGGATTTCCAGAATTAACCAAACCCTGATATTTCTCAGACCAATAGGCCATAAAGTTTTTTAAGCTGTGAACACCTGACCCTGCAACAGCGACTTTATAAAAATCTGGATAGCATAAAATAGCCCTAGCAGCCACATAACCACCAGCCGAATGGCCAACAATACCAACCCGATTTAGATCTATATATTTGTATTTTTTAGCCAATTTTTCTAGAGCTGCTTTGTGTTCTAAGAGGGGGATAGACTGGATTTTTTGATACGAAGCCTCTCTAAAATCACGAGATCTTTGTGTAGACCCTGGCGTATCTATAGCAATCACAATAAACCCCAGTTCAGCCAAAGCTTGCATGCTCCATAAGCCAGGCCAACGATAGGCTACATTATTCCCGTTCGTACACAAAGCCTTGGGAACATGTATATTCTGTGGCCCAGGATAAATATGATCTATCACAGGATATTTTTTTGTTGGATCGAAATCAGTAGGTTTAAATATCTCACCATATAGATCTGTTTTATTGTCTAAAGCTTTGAGTTTAAAATTTTCGGGTTTATGCCAATTTAATTGAGTTAAATAAGTTAGATCAGCGGTTTCTAATGTACAAATTAAATCACCTGATTTGTGTCTTAATTTATGCACAGGCTCTGATCTAATATCAGATATACTATCAATAAAATACGTAAAATTAGCACTGGCCTGAATAAAATGATCTCCCAGTTCAGGGGTTAAGCAAATTAAACCAGACCCGTCCAAATTAATTTTATACAAATACCTATAATATACATCACCAGGCTCTTTGCCTGAACCTGTAAAATAGATTGTTTGTTCTTTAGTATCTACATGCAAAACATCTAAAACTACCCAGCTTCCAAAGGTGATTTGATTTTTCAATCGACCTGTTTTTAAATTATATAAATATAAATGCCCATAGTTATCTCTTTCGGACCACCAAATAAAGTGACCCAAATCATCTAAAATGCGGACATTGCTATCCCAAAAAAAAGTTGAATTGATTTCTATATAATTTTCTGTTTTTTCACAGAGCAAGACTTTTTCTTGTTTTAACTTGAAATCATACTCACGCAGACTTATTTTTTTATAGCCTCGAACCAATCTTAAGTAAAATATTTTAGAATTGTCTTTGGAGTAGCATATCCAATTCTTTAAATTAAAAATCGTAAAAAATTCGATATACAAATTATCTGTATTTAAAACCTCTATTTCCCCCAGCTCTAAATTAACTGAAATTAATTTCTGGGTTGGGATGGTTTTATCTCCCGCATACGGATGAAAATAATTATGCACCAATTTACTATCTGAATCTGAACCTGAACTCAATCCTGATTTGGTTTCAGAAACAGAACGAATAGTCACATCTCTTTCGTCTAACTGGTGGGTGAGAAAAGTTTTACCATTAGGCGAAAATAAACCAGGCATCGGCACATCTAAATCACCCGATTCAATTTGCAATGGCACGCGACATGTGCAAGGAATAGCAGCATAAGCTTGATCTTTTCGACCATCAAAAGTTAGTTGCGTAATATTTTGCGTATTTAAATCCTCAAGAAACAAATTATAATCTTCTGTGCAGATTTTAACTTTTTGATCTGGTGATATTCGGGCGGTATAGTTTGGCTTGTTTGGAATAGGTAAAGATTGTTTAAACTCAGTTTTTTCACCAGTCTGACAATTCACTAAAACCGGTTTTTGACCTGAATTATCAGTATAAACAAACCTGTCTTCATTTAACCAAATTAGATTTAAATCTATATTGGGACAATGTTTTGCAACCGCTTCTCGCGTAAATTTTTTAGCTGAAGGTATCCGCATCAAATGAATCAAATAGGTTTTGTGGTTTAGAGTATAATCCAGGTTGTCCAAAATAAATACGCCGCAGGCGAAGACTGTTCTCTCCTTGCTTGCCGAGGAGGGCTAGGGTGGAGCCCTAAAAACCAAAAAAAGCAGCCTATCCCTAGACTGCTTTTCAATTCATCAGCTTAACAGCCGTTATTAGGCGCTGTAACACAATGATCTGCTCTGGCAACAGTTGTCATAGCAGCAGAAAATAAAAGAGGGCTCTCCACTTATCCAAAAACCGAACCAAACTGATTTTAAGATTTTTCGTATACATAATCTTCTCCAAATAAAATAGAAATTAAATTAAAAGCAAAGACATTTAGAGTTGATCTTTCATTTCTAAATTCTGCACTAAAGATATGGGATATCCGACCTTAGTACAGGCGGGTAATTCGAATAATAATTGCAGGCAAAGACACAGGCAAAGACACAGGCGAAGGCGCACCAAAGACGGCGCTTAAGGGATATTGTTGTCTGCTTTGATATTGACCTCCTCAATAGACTCGCCGCTGACATGGGAATAAGCCTTGAAGTTTGCCTTTCATCATTGGATCGTCTTGAGCCACTTCTGAAAAGTGGCAGATTGGAGATTGCGGCGGGAGGCATCGTTGATGATGGCTTGCATTTTAATGAAGTTTTAACGACTGATGGATATCAGCAGGTTCCCCTTGCCCTTGTTGTCGCAGATGAGAAAGCATCTATGCTCAAGGATCTATCCAGGCACTTGGCTGATCGACCTCTGCGCCTCGTGGTTACAGACAGAAAGCTGATTGATCGCAACCTGCGAGACCGTATGGCGGAATTGCTCTCGAAGCATGGCCGTGCGGCCCCGATTACGATTGAATCGATTCCCAGTCGTGAATATTTCTATGAGAACAGGTATTTCTATGATGGCTTGAATGTGTCTGCAGAGTCTGTGGCCAATTGGTCTGTTCTTTATCCCAGCACCACTATGCTGCCTGTATTTGGTGATTCGTTGAAGGCTAGATTGCTGTTTATTCTGGGAGGTGGAAACCTTACGTTCCTTTCCTTTGTTGATAATCGGATTAACAAGCAGGACAGTCTGGGTTGGCTTGAGAAGCTCTATCAATATTGGCTGCTCGTTGACTGAAAAACCTTCGTTCTGTTGCTCTCCGCACTTGTGAATTACTAAGGATCTGAGGCTCAGAGAAGCCGCAGCTTCAGCTGTTGGAGTGAGACCAGTCTGCTGGCTGAATCAGCGGAAAGAGTCGATCTTCTGCTTCTGTTTCTGTCAACCACTCCTCCGATAGGCGTGGTGACGTTCCATTGATGGCTGCCATTAATTTCCAGAATCGCTCAAGATGATGATGAATGCGTTCCCTGGCCAGTTCCGTGGTGGTTCCGGCTCGGATGATGAAGCTCCAGTCAGAGGATTGAGCCAGCAGCAATTCCCTGGCGGCCTGGCGCAGCAGGCGCAGATCGGATTGCTTTGACAATCCCCGGCTGCAGCGCTCAACCATGGCTTGACCGGCACGGTTCCACTCGGAAACCACCCAGGCATTGCTTTCGTTCAGCCAGTAATCGTGGTATCCCCCCCTCCCCCAGCTGGAGGGACTGGGATTGCAGAGTTGAAGTTCCGGCTTTTTGTTGAGCACGTCGATCAAGCGCGTGAAGGTGACTTTTTCAGACTTCGCCTGGCTGAACAGTTCGGCCAGGAAGGTCGGGCCTTCAAACCACCAGTGCCCGAAGAGTTCTGCATCGAAAGGGGCCACAAGCAGGGGAGGGATATCCATGCTTTTGCGGAGTTGCTTCAGTTGGGCTCTGCGGCCGGACAGATAGTGCTGAGCATGTTGCTTGGTTCTCGCTGCTGCCAGCTCAGGTTCGTAGAAGGCTTTCTGCTCGAGGGGGGTGCCCTGGGCGCTGACCCGATGCAGCTTGAGGCCGAGTGGCCGCGGTGAATCCAGGCCTATCTCGCTGAGCTTTTCAAGGGGTAGATCCCAGCCGAGATCTCGATGAAATTCCCTGTAGTCGGGATGTCCCGGATAGCCGTCCCTGGCCGACCACACCGGCAGGGTTGCATCGCTGTCCCGCCCGAAGAAAGCAACACCTTGATGGCTGCAGATGGGTGCGTAGACCCCGTAACGGGGCCTTGGTGAGCCATGTAGCAGGCCATGGCCATCGAGCACGGCATAGCGAAGCCCGGTATCGAGCATCCAGCGGTCAAGACCTTCGTAATAGGCACACTCCGGTAGCCAGATCCCCATGGGGCGCTCCCCCAGCAGCCTCTGGTGTTCCCGCACGGCGGTGCGCAACTGGCCGCGGATGGCTTCTGGATGGGCCCTGAGCAGAGGCAGGTAGCCGTGGGTTGCGGCGCAGGTGATCAGATCGAGAACGCCCCTATCCCGCAGCTGGGCGAAGCGGCTGATCAGATCTCCTTCGCACTCTCTCCAGGCCTGAAGGTGTCGCTCAATCGTCTCGGCGAGATGCTCAGCAGCACTGCGATGTTCAGCAGCACTGCGATGCTCGGCAACAAGCTTGGAGAGGAGGCTCTGGCGGAGCATCACCCAGTTGCGGAAGCGTTGCTTCAGTTCCAGGTCGCTCAGCAGGGAAAGCAGCGTCGGCGAAAGGCCGAGGCTCAGCCGAGGTCGTTGAGAGGGGTCATCAGCGGCCTTCTCAAGCACCTCCAGCAGTGGCAGATAGCACTCCAGCAGGGCCTGGAAGAACCAGTCCTCCTCCAGGGAGCCTCGCTTCGCAGCACGCACATAGGGGAGATGGGCGTGGAGAACCAGAGCCACTGCTCCTTTGCCCACGTTCTCAGCCCCAGGTGGCCCGAATTTAGAACGTCTTCAGAAGCCCGTTGATTCTGTGGGTGGTCTTGTTGATGCTGGCCTGGGTTGAGCCTTTGCTGATTGTCAGATCCACAGGCCCAAATCCCTTGCTGCGGTCTCGTATCGCTGCGGATCGGGCACAGATCGTTTTAACCCTCGCCTAGACTCTGCCAACTCAAAATCAATCCGACTCAATTCCACGGCGGGTGTTGTGATGGCAAAGGATCCAGGCCGCGTTCTGATCTTCGATACCACCCTTCGGGATGGTGAGCAGTCGCCAGGGGCGAGTCTCAACCTTGAGGAAAAGCTTGCCATTGCTCAGCAGCTGGCAAGGCTTGGTGTGGATGTGATCGAGGCGGGATTCCCCTTCGCCAGCTCTGGCGATTTCGCTGCTGTGCAACGCATTGCCCAGCAGGTTGGTGGCAGTGATGGGCCGACCATCTGTGGCCTCGCCCGGGCTTCAAGGGCTGATATCAAGGCCTGTGCTGATGCGGTGGCACCAGCTCGGCATCGAAGGATTCATACCTTCATCGCCACCAGTGATATTCATCTCAATCACAAGCTGCGCAAAACACGGGCGGAGGTGCTCGCCATCGTTCCGGAGATGGTCAGCTATGCCCATTCCCTGGTTGATGATGTGGAGTTCTCCTGTGAGGATGCCGGCCGCAGTGATCCTGAGTTTCTCTATGAGGTGATTGAGGCTGCCATTGCTGCAGGGGCGACCACGATCAATATTCCCGACACGGTTGGTTACACCACACCATCGGAGTTCGGCGCTCTGATCGCCGGCATCGACAAGCATGTGCCGAATATGGATGAGGCCGTGATGTCTGTGCATGGCCACAACGATCTCGGCCTGGCAGTGGCCAACTTTCTTGAAGCCGTGAAAAGTGGCGCCCGGCAGCTCGAATGCACGATCAACGGTATCGGCGAGCGGGCTGGCAATGCAGCGCTTGAGGAGTTGGTGATGGCCCTGCATGTGCGACGTCGTTACTACAACCCCTACTTCGGACGCGAAGAAGATTCGCCTACGCCGCTGACGGCGGTGCGCACCGAGGAAATCACCAAGACCTCGAGGCTGGTCTCCAACCTCACGGGGATGGTGGTGCAGCCCAACAAGGCGATTGTCGGTGCCAATGCCTTTGCCCATGAGTCCGGTATCCACCAGGATGGTGTGCTCAAGAACCGACTCACCTACGAAATCGTTGATGCCCGCACTGTTGGGCTCAGTGACAACCGCATTTCCCTCGGCAAGTTGAGTGGCCGCAGCGCCGTGAGGGCGCGCTTGGAAGAGCTCGGTTATGACCTCAACCGTGAGGATCTTGATGAGGCCTTCGCGCGGTTCAAAGACCTGGCGGATCGCAAGCGTGACATCACCGATCGCGATCTTGAGGCAATCGTGAGTGAGCAGGTTCAGCAACCGGAGGCGCGCTTTCAGCTGCGTTTTGTTCAGGTCAGCTGCGGCAGCAGCCTCTGCCCCACAGCCACTGTCACCCTTGCGGATGAGGATGGCCAGGAGCAAACCACCTCAGCGGTGGGCACGGGACCGGTGGATGCGGTTTGCAGAGCCCTGAATGCGCTTGCCGGTGAGCCCAACGAGCTGATCGAGTTCTCAGTCAAGTCTGTGACTGAAGGGATTGATGCGATGGGTGAGGTGACCATTCGTCTACGTCGAGATGGCTCCCTCTACTCAGGCCATTCCGCCGATACGGATGTGGTTGTGGCGGCTGCCCAGGCTTTCATCAATGCCCTCAATCGCCTGGTGGCGAGTCAGGGATGCCAGAGCCTTCACCCCCAACGGGATGTGGTGGTGATGGATCCCCGCCCGACCCTCTGAAACCATGCGCGCGTCTCTGCTCAGTGGTCTGCGGCTTGTGCTGCTGATTCTTCTCGCGCTTGTGGTGCTTGTGCCATTGCTGTGGCTTGTAAGCACATCATTGAAGGGGCCTGCAGAAGATATTTTCACGAGTCCACCCGCTCTGCTGCCTGCACAACCGAGTCTTGAGGCCTACGGACGTCTGTTCACGGATAATCCGCTTGGGACTTATCTGCTCAACAGCACCATTGTCAGTGCTCTGTCCGTGGCAGCCAATCTGCTGTTCTGCTCCCTGGCGGCCTACCCCTTGGCCAGGATGCGTTTTGCCGGTCGTGGTGTAGTGCTGGGGCTCGTGGTGGCGACGATCCTGATCCCTTTTCAGGTGGTGATGATCCCCCTGTATCTGCTGATGGTTCAGCTGGGCTTGCGCAACACTTTGCTTGCCCTGGTGATTCCTCAGGCTGCCACTGCCTTTGGCCTTTATCTGCTGCGTCAGAGTTTTCTTGCTGTGCCCGCGGAGCTGGAAGAGGCGGCTCGCATGGATGGCTGCAGTCGTCTCGGTGAATGGTGGAACGTGATGATTCCAGCGGCCAGGGCTGATCTGATTACCCTGGCCATGTTTGTGTTCATCGGAACCTGGAGTGATTTCCTCTGGCCACTGGTGATTCTTGATGATCCTGATCTCTATACCCTTCCGCTCGGGCTTCAGCAGCTTTCCAGCAGCTTTTCACTTGACTGGCGGATCGTGGCGGCTGGATCCGTGGTTTCGATTCTGCCGGTGCTGATTCTGTTCATTGTTCTGCAGCGATTCATCCTCCCCAGCGCCAGTGGGGATGCGGTGAAAGGCTAGGGCAAATCATCAAAAAAATCGAAAAACCTTGTCAATGATTGTGCTTGTCAGCTGATCTGGATGTGCTGGTGATTGGCCTTTTCTGCGGGTTGACCTGTTCTGCGGGTTGACCTGCTGCAGGCAAAGGCCTGATGCAGCCTTGGATGGGAGTTGAAGGCTTTAATGCTGGCGATCCTATTGACTTGACCCTATCTCTTTGCCTCGAAAGCCTTATTTGATCTCCTGTTCGCGTCCATGCTGATCAGCTTTTTACAGATGGCTGTGGCCCAGGTGCGAATAGGTAAGGCAAGCTCAGCACTTAAGACAAGCGTCTAGGCTCAGTATCTGTTTATTGCTTGAATGGTTAATCCCAGGCTTCCTCGTTGGCGGGTTTGTGTTCATCTTCGATTTGCCATTGGCGTGATTCAAAGAGTCTGGAATCAGCCCTTTCTAATTTGATGATTCGGCCTTCGATCTCAAGAACTTTGTCTAGCAATTCTTCCTGATCTTCGAGGCGGCTCTGAAGCGATTGCAGTTGACGCTCCAGTCCTTTGATGCTGGGGCCATCTTGTGGCTGTTCAAGTTGGTTAAGCCGAGCATTAAGGGCCAGGACTCTGGCTTGCTGAAGGCTCACGGCCTGCCAGATCACAACAAAAAGAACGCTCAGCATCGAGAGTCCGCCGATTCCAATCAGCCTCCAACTGTTCCAGTTCATGCTGATGTGAGCCTCCCCTTGGCTAAGACCATGAAGCATAGGTGATTGGGTTGGGATAGTCTGAAATTCAGATGAATAGATTAATCAAGAGAAGATTAAAATGGAATTGGCAATAAATTCGATCTTGTATTTGCGTTTGAGTATTTAGGCGATTTATTTTTTGAATGTATCGAGCTTGCCCCCATGGCGGAAATGTTTTTGCTGCTTCTGTTGGCCAGGTGGCTTCATGCATACCTTCGTCGAGCTTATATCGCCGAAGGAACAGCTCTGAAAATCGCATTTTCATCTGACCATATTGAGATTGGATCAAAGGTGTACTTCTTCTTGGATCTTGCTGGGATTGTCCAGTGATCAGTATATGTGTAGTTCTCTTCGATGTACTTGTCTCCCTTCTTGAAGTCTTTGGGAGTTGGCAACTTATCAAAGGAATTGAACATGAATAGTGTGTGTGACCTGCCTTGATGCTTCTTTGGGATTGTGACTGTTGGAGTGAGTTTTAGCTTGATGGGATTTGGCTTACTGCTCATCTTAGTTTGATTTTGGATCCCTTCATTGTTTTTGTCTGTTTCAAGCTCCACTCGAAGTAAATTCGTTTTGCCTTTGATCCCTTTGATTGCAAGGCCAAAGAACCCTCCTTCTGGGCTTTTGGGCAGGGCATAGATCGGTGCATTGTTTTTGTTCATTTGCTTGCGAGTCCGCGGGAAATTCTTGTATGAATATGAGAACTTGTAATCAGCATTGCTTGGGGTAGTGGCATTGGGATCTGCCTTGCTGACAAGCCCATTGTCACTGAAGGTGATACGGTTATTTCTGATGTCTTTTCTGGAGAGTTTGCTCAGTGAATGCTCGGACTGGGCTGACAGGACAGGAACAATATGGTCATAAGTGTCATCACCACCTCCTTCAAGTGAGTCGAAGATACCAATAATCAAATCATGTTTCTTGTTGAGATGGCTTTGTATTTTTGAGAGGAAATCGAGTGGATTGCGCTTGCCTCCCATATGGATTCTTTTGGCATTGAGTTGCATATTTTTTGCCGCATCTGTACCATTAACTCCAAGTAAAAGTTGGTAGTACGGTGCAGTCTTATTTGTGTGTTGACTGTTTTTATCGCCCTGGTCCATTTTAGTGCGCACTTCTTTAGACCATGCAAGCCTTCTGGCTTGCCATTGTGAAATGTATTGTCCCCACTTTAGGCCAATACTTATAAAAGCTGTTTCCCCACAATAGCCATCGTTGGCATTCCATTGGAAACGAGGTTTGAGCTCAGAATGATAGCTATCTAGATCATCTGGCTTGGCCTGGCTAATTCCCGTAAGGCTATCCTCTGCTGGCTTTGCTCTGAATTTGGATTCAGTCTTCAGGCGTTTCTCTTGAGTGCTTGCTTGTTTTCCAAGTTTTGTTTTCTTGGTGGGCATGGCTTTCTCATTGAGGAGAGGATGTGTTGATTAGGCACTGGCCTGGCTACATTCTTACCCTAATGATATTTGATGCCGAATCGGTTGATACTCTGATTGCTTAATGAAATGGCAATCTTCAGGCCTTTTATTGGTGGCAGGCTTCAACCGTCAAGGGATTCTTAATGGATCCGTTGCTTGAACTTGGGGTTTCAATCTGGTTCGTTTCTAAATGGTGAATTTCAGTTCATCTAAATAGATTGTCTG
>MPLX02009211.1_pt1 | contig 16763 bp, 13 predicted proteins | sample 1617341 | NCBI WGS metagenome assembly MPLX02 (sample SAMN05944804, study PRJNA350692) | marine metagenome | biome: marine; feature: ODZ; material: water; isolation source: 120 m water sample filtered on 0.2 um supor filter | place: Pacific Ocean | collected 2012-04-08 | depth 120m m | reverse complement strand
GAGGAGATGATCGGGGAACTGAGACGGTATTTTGATGACGAAGCAATGGTGGAACTCACCGGGTTGATCGGCTTTCAAAACATGTCAAGCAAGTTTAACAGCGCATTATCGGTTCCGCCCCAGGGTTTTTGTCAAATCCCGAAATCTAAACTGTTAGACGAAACCGTTTCGGAAACTTCTCACGCTGATTCAGCTGCGCAGTAGTTCCCACATCAAACTTAATCATTGGCTTGGTATCGCCAATCAATAGGAACTTCTAATGGATAAAGAACAACTCAAATCCATGGCAAAAGATTTAAGAAAAGAATACCCATGCAGCCCTAGGACCATGCTGGGAGGATATGTGATCTTGGCTCGTTGCCTGGACAAGTGTCGGTCTTTCCTTGCGGGAAGCCATGGGGATTATAATTTCTGGCCCTGTTCATTATGCGCCGAGTTCGAGGGTTTTACCGGGATCGACCACAATAAGTTTAAGGGATTTGTGGCTACGGGAGCAAAGGACGATGAAGTTGCTGCTTGGGTCAATGCCAACTCGAAAATAAAAGACAAAACTAAAATTATTTTATGGAATTACAAAATGAGAGATATGCGGCTTAGCGAAATGTCTGTGGAGGCTCAGGAATTTCTGGAATCCTATATCCTAGAAAACCTGCCTAGGCATCGCCCCGTGTATGTATGGTTCGATGTTTTTGATCTGGAAGAAGGAAGGCTGTAACTGGCTAGACATTCTGACTTGTGATTGTAGTTAAACCTTTGTTCTAGGCATGAACATTTTTCTTTTAATAGTTTCTTTGTACAAAGGGAGGTAAAAATGAAACGTGCTTTACGATCTATGCTCATGGTAAGTGTATTAAACTTTGCAGTACTTGGCCTTATGGTCTCCCCTGCCATAAGTGGCGGGCCTACGGATGGGTTTGATATTCATGTGCAAGCTCCTCACATGATGGCAGATGGCACCGTTGGAGGGCCGTATCACCACTATTGCAAGGGTATTCAATCAGGTGAGATCCTTCAGTGTCTCCTGTTTGAATCAACTAAACCCGATGCCAAACTTGTAGCTGTAGAATATTTTATTGAAAAAAATCTAGCTCGAAAGAACGTACCTCTTGTCCAGTGGAACCGGGCATTTCACGATCATCAAGTCGAGATAGATACAGGGCGAGTGGCAATTCTCGATATTGAAGATCCTAAAGAAGTAAAGGCCTTGGCGGCGGCTGCCGCAAAAACAGATGGTGTGATATTCCATTTATGGGGAAAAAACCAGGTTGTACCTGATGGAACCGTATCAATACCCACCTCTGTGGGTCACGTACATAGAACAAAGTAACACATGGTGAAGCAGGGGGACTTTCGGGCTCCCCCTGCTTCATTATGAAATCCACTGAAACTTAGAAATACAAATTATGGCAAAACGGATATTAGGGTTATGGGTGATTTATTTTATTTGTATCAGTGCCCTGCCAATTAATAGTGAGGCTACTGACCCGCAAACTTTAAAGTCTCGTATCCCAGTTGACCAGATAGATGAAGTGCAGACATGGGTTAACCCATTTTCTTCCACACCTCAAAATATTGAAAAAGGCAAAGCACTTTTTCATGGTAAGGGGTTTTGTGTTACATGTCACGGGAAGGACGGCAAGGGGTATGACCACATTCCAGGCTTACGTGGAAAGCTTCCTAGAAATTTTACTGATAAATCATGGCAGGCAGCGCGAACTGATGGAGAATTGCTATGGATTTTAAAAAATGGTAGCCCAGGAACCGCCATGGTCTCATTTGTTCCACTTACTTTGACCGAAGAAGAGGCATGGCATGTCATTTTGTACGCTAGATCATTTGGTAAATAAAAACTCAGTTCAATCGGCCCAAAACATTATTTTTCTGTTTCTGCGGATTTTCACTTAACGCCAAGGATAGGAATGAACACAAAGGTTCTTTTTCAGTTGTGTTCACCCATTACATCGATTTGTTTTTGGAATAATATCTTTGGTAGGTTTTTTGGATTAATTAGGCCAGTTCTCATTTTTTCTTTTTTTGAATTTTAGTCAGTTCTGTACTGAAGGGTATATGGGTCCAGCCAATAACTATGGACCTTTGCGCCTGTTTTGCCCAGAGGGCGAGTGGGTATCATGCCTGATAATCAGTTTTAGTCAGGATGAAGATCGATTGTAATCTTTTGCTTTGAAAAAGTCTCCGCCTTTATAAATTTCCTTGTCTGTTCCCCAGTGGATTTTTTTGTCAAGTTTTTTAAGCAGGGGAATGTGTTTTGAGCAATGGATATAAGCTTCTTCTACTTTTACAAATATCCATCGCTCAGGATTCCTTCCCCCCGGTTCCTGAATATCTTCTTTCAGTTCTTTCGCAAGACCGTCAACTTCCAGAAACTCTTCATTTCCTACAATCCGGGCTGTTCCATTCACATGCAGTCCTACGGTGCTTTCAAAGAAATCGATGAACATCAAACCGATATGCTGGTTTTCGAGAATATTGCCTAGGCTTGCCATCACTCCATTGCCCCTGTATTCAGGGCAGGCAAGAATCTTCTCATTGATCACCCGGATAAATCCAGGTTTTCCCGAACGGAAAGAGGAATCACATTCACCATTAGAATCTGCGGTGGCAATGAAAACCATTTCCCGGTGTGAAATGAACTCACGCATGGTGGGGTTCAGGTGATCCAGCATTTGTTTCTCATAAAAAGCCGAAGCCCTGCGTGTTGTGCCAAACTCTCTTTGTAGAATGCGTTCTCCTTTGGAACTATGGTCAGTCATCAGGCAGTCCTTATTTTTATCAGTTGTAGATAATCAAACTTGCTATTTAGCGCCATTAAACAGAGACGCGAATTCCCCGTAGCCTTCCGCCTCAACTTTATCTGCGGGTATGAATCTCAATGACGCGGAGTTTATGCAATACCTCAATCCAGTGGGTTTGGGTCCGTCTTTAAACAGGTGGCCCAGATGCGAGTTTCCATTTTGCGACCTGACTTCGATGCGGCTCATACCATAACTGTTGTCTCTTACAGTGAGAACATTGTCCGGTACCAGAGGTCTGGTGAAAGAAGGCCAGCCCGTTCCCGATTTGAATTTATCCTGCGAACTGAAAAGAGGTTCGCCGGAAACTATATCTACATAGAGTCCCGGTTTTTTGTTGTCCCAGTATTTATTCTTGTACGGCGGTTCAGTTCCGTTTTCCTGTGTCACACGATATTGCAGAGAGGATAATTGTTTCTTCAATTGACTCGGAGACGGTTTTTTAAATTTAACATCAGCAGATGTCGGCGCGTTTTTATCATCACCGCTCATGGAAATATTTGACAGCTTATAGTGAGAGTCGTTTCCCCAGATCTTGCTAATGAACTGGTCCCTGCCGGAGCCCATACGATACATTCTGTAGCGGATGACACTTTTTTTGTAAAAATCCTGATGGTAGTCTTCGGCTGGATAAAAAGCCGTTGCTTTGATAATTTGTAGCGCGATCTTTTTTTTGAATCGCTTGCTTTTTGCCAGCTTGTCTCTGGATTGTTCTGCCACCTTTTTCTGGTTTTTGTTGTGGTAGAAAATAGCCGGTTGGTATTGCTTTCCACGGTCTACGAATTGTCCTTTCACATCGGTGGGATCGATATTTCGCCACAACACTTCCAGCAGACTGTCGTAGGAAATTTTAGCAGGGTCGTAATGGATTTCTATTGCTTCCGCATGTCCTGTTGAGCCGGAAGCGACTTCCTTGTATGTCGGATTGACTTCTTTGCCTCCCGTGTACCCGGAAATAACTTTCGAGACACCCGGTAGTTTTTCAAATGGCGGTTCCATGCACCAGAAACAGCCACCGGCAAAAGTCGCCCGCTTCAAACCCCCCGCAACGGCGGATTTGTTTTCATCCTTTTCGGCGCTGAATCCGTTGATGGACAGAAACAACACCAGTACCAGCGAACTGAATATGATAAAAGAAATTACATAGCTGTTTTTCATGTTAATTCTCCCCAATAAATACTTCTTTAAGGATTTTCAGAACGTTTCATACATACATCAGAACCATTGAATAATATTTGAAAACAAGTTCAACAAATATGTAGTTATGAAAAATAAAATTACATAACTCCTAGAGCTTGAGGTTAAGTCGTATCGCTTTGAAATTCATTACATCCCGACAGTTCATCTCGATGGGCCAGAATGTACAATTAAAAAAGGTGTAGCTAAATTATCGCTCATCTTTCACTGCGTGCAAACTAATACTGTTGATTAGTGTGAATAAAAGGAGAGATTGTGATTCAAACTCCTGTCGTTAGCAAACCTGTGTTAATCTGCGTGACTATGAAAAAATTATTTTTATTCTTATGGGTTTCGGTTTTCCTGATAGCATCGGTTCCCACGTCCCATGCGGCTATAAAGGGTTACGAGACGTGGATGGGGACCTATTTCCATGGCAAGAAGCTGGGGTTCACTCACCTGAAACTCAAGGTGAGGGCGAAGGAAACAGTTATTAATATGAGGGTTTACTTCCGCATGGTGTCTGAAGGCGTGGATCAGTCCACGACCTTCACTCAGGAAACTCATCTCACGCCCGATTTAAAATTGAAACATTTCACTCTGGTGCAGGAGCTGATGGGGCACCGCCAGAAGATCGAAGCGGAGGCGAAAAACGGCAAGCTGGAACTTCAGGTGACTTCGTCCGACTTCAAGAAAAAAGATTCGATTTCATTTCCTCCTGGAATGGCTCTATCATCTACTTATCTCCTCAATATGATTCGTTCCGGCCTGAGCGTTGGGAAAAAAGGAAAGATTTCTGTGTTTGTTGAGCCGTTCCAGATGGTCACGGGGCTTGCGTATTATATCCTGCGGCAGGAAAAAGCCGAACTGGACGGAAAGCAGGTCGAAGCTTATGTGGTGAAACAGAATATGAGCGGAATGGAATCCACCTTCTGGGTTACGGAGGATGGAATCGTTTTGCGTGAGGAGTCGCCGCAGGGATTCAAGTCAATTCGTGAGCCGGAGTCGGTTGCGACAGACTTGGGAGATGAAGTTTTTTCCGCTAGTCGTTTCATTACGTTGAGTTTGATCAAACTGCAAAGGGAAATCGAAAAACCTCGAAAACTGAAAAAATTTAAATTTAAGATGTCCGGTATGAACTCACCGGGACTCATTCCCACAGACCACCGCCAGAAAGTATTGACCACGAAAAAACTTCCCAGTGGCGCTTATATATCGACGGTCGAGATTGGATCGGAATTGCCATCGACTGAAAAAGCAGTTCAAGTTCCAGTGTTGGTCAAAGCTTCCGACCGCGACCGTCTGCTTGGTGCATCAGTGGAGGTGCAGGTCAAGCATCCGCAGATACGCGCCCTGTCACGGCTTCTTGCCGAAGGAGAAACAGATTCCTGGCGTCTGGCGCGGATCATCAACCGATGGGTTTACGATAATATGGAAAAGGCGCTGGTCGATACGGTGACAGCGGTGGATGCCTTGCGGGAGCGGCGTGGTGAATGTCAGTCCCATACCTATTTATTCACAGCACTGGCTCGCGCGGCGGGCATCCCCACCAAAGTTGTGAACGGACTGGTCTATTCCGAAGACTACGGTGGCTTTCTTTACCATGCCTGGCCAGAGGTTTTTGTGGGTCAGTGGCGGGCATTGGATCCTACACTCGGACAGGATTCTGTCGATGCGACACACATTAAACTCACCGAGAATGAACGGGAAGACCCTCTCAAGCTGATGGAGTTTGTAGGGCGAGTAGGTATAGAAATTGTAGAGTAAATCAAGCCCTGAGCCCCCCCCTCTGTAAACATGACATACCGAATATTTGTGCCCTAGATCCCCGAAAAGCCCATAATAAAGGGGTTTCCATCTATTGCCTGACAGGGCTAATTTTTCAACGGAAAAATTGGTGTAAATCATTAAAAAACAAAAAGTTAAAAAAAACCTTGTCGGACCTTGGTTTTTGTTTGACAACCCAATATATTGTGTATATTTTAATACCTGACACTAGATATGGGTATTTAGTTTTTCAGGCATCACTTCAAAACGGGGGAACGTGACAGTGGAAAAGGGCAGTACCTTCCTTTGAAAATTCGCTTTAAACATCCCCATTTTACGGATAAATAGTTTTCTCTAAGCAGGTAAATCGTAGCGGAGGTTCATGTGCAAATAAGCCGGGTATTCACTAAAGATCAGAGCGATCCATACAGCGGAATTGAATTTGTAGAAAGAACTTCGAAAATCACTGGCACGGATGGTTCAACCGTCTCCGCAATGGAAAAGGTGATGGCTCCGACCTTTTGGTCTCAAGTGGCTGTAGATATCATGGCCCAGAAGTATTTCCGCAGAGCGGGAGTTCCGACTTGCTTGAAGAGGAAGCTGGAAGAAGGTGTCCCTGAATGGCTTTGCCCTAAAGAAATAGACCACGAAGCACTGTCCCAGCTTCCAGAATCTGAGCGGATGAGTGGCAGTGAAGTCGATTCGCGTCAGGTGTTTCATCGTTTGGCAGGTTGCTGGACCTATTGGGGCTGGAAAAACAATAGTTTTGAAAGCCAGAAGCAGGCACGCAACTATTACAACGAGATGTGTCATATGTTGGCGAGTCAGATGGCGGCTCCCAATTCTCCGCAATGGTTCAATACGGGTCTTAACTGGGCCTATGGTATAGAAGGTCCGGCTCAGGGGCATTATTTCTTCAATACGGAAACCAATGAGGTCGAAAAATCCAAAAACGCTTATGAGCGTCCGCAACCTCATGCCTGTTTTATTCTTTCTGTTAAAGATGATCTCGTTGGAAAAGGCGGAATCATGGATCTTTGGCAACAGGAGGCAAGGCTGTTCAAATTCGGATCGGGCACCGGTTCCAATTTTTCCAACCTGCGTGGCGAAGGTGAGGCTCTTTCAGGCGGTGGTAAATCATCGGGACTCATGAGCTTCCTCAAGATAGGTGATCGTGCGGCAGGGGCCATTAAGTCTGGGGGAACCACACGGCGTGCCGCCAAGATGGTGACTCTCGATATCGACCATCCGGACATAGAGTCGTTCATTAACTGGAAAGCCAGAGAGGAGAGGAAGGTCGCTTCACTGACCGCAGGTAGCCGCATCGTCAAACGGCGACTCAAGGAAGTCTTTCTCGCTTGCTGGGATGAAGAATTTGCTGAAGGTAATCGTTTTGATGTCAAAGAAAACACCCGACTCAGAAAAGCGGTGCGACGGGCTTTGGAAGATTTTATTCCAGAAAACTATGTCTACCGTGTGATTCAGCTGGCACAGCAAGGTGTCAGGGACTTTGAGTTTGAAGAGTATGACACCAGTTGGGAGTCTGAGGCTTACGCCACAGTTTCCGGACAGAACAGTAACAACTCTGTACGCCTGACCAACGACTTTCTGCGGGCAGTGGAATATGATGACAACTGGGAACTTCGTCAGCGCACTGATGGCAAGGTGAGCCGTACGCTAAAAGCCCGCGAGTTGTGGAATTCTATCAATGAAGCCGCCTGGGCCAGCGCCGACCCCGGACTCCAGTTCGACACCACGATCAACGAGTGGCACACCTGCCCCGAAGAAGATCGCATCCGCGCTTCCAACCCGTGTTCAGAATATATGTTTCTTGATGACACAGCCTGCAACCTGGCTTCGATAAACTTGATAAAATTTTTCAACGAAAACACCGGCACATTCAATGTGGATGGCTTTCGTCATGCCTGCCGTTTGTGGACGCTGACACTTGATATTTCCGTAGCTATGGCGCAGTTCCCCAACGCCGAGATAGCGCGCAAGAGTTACGAATACCGTACCCTGGGCTTGGGTTATGCCAACCTGGGGGCGTTGCTCATGGTTCTGGGGATTCCTTACGACTCAGACCAGAGCCGGTCTATGACCGGAGCGATTTCGGCGTTACTGACCGGAGCGGCTTACGCGGCATCTGCCGAGTTAGCTAAAGAGTTGGGGTCTTTCCTGCAATACGAGAAAAACAAGAAACACATGATGCGTGTTCTGCGTAATCACCGAAGGGCCGCCCTGAATGCCGATCGGCAGGAGTATGAAGGGCTAACGGTTTTTCCTCAGGGAATCAGCGCGGAATATTGCCCCAATGATCTACTGGTTGCGGCTAAAAAAGCCTGGGATGATGCCTTGGAACTGGGCGAAAAACACGGATTCCGTAACGCGCAAACGACATGTATTGCCCCCACTGGAACCATTGGTTTGCTGATGGATTGTGATACCACGGGCATTGAGCCGGATTATGCCCTGGTTAAATACAAGAAACTTGCGGGCGGCGGATATTTTAAAATTATCAATCAATCGGTTCCTTCTGCTCTCAGACGGTTGGGCTATAAACCAGAAGAAATCAGGTCCATCATCGATTACTGTGTTGGCACCGCCAGCCTGAAAAACTCTCCGCATATCAATCGCGATTCTTTAATGGCAAAAGGATTCACCGATGAAATTCTTGCGAAAGTTCAGGATGAACTGCCCAAGGTGTTCGATGTCACATTTGCTTTTAATAAATTTGTTCTGGGTGAGACCTTCTGCAGAGAAGTCCTCGGTATTGGTGAAGAGCTTGATGCCTTTGACTTTAATATGCTCGAATATCTTGGTTTCACAGAAGATGAAATTTCTGAAGCCAATAACGTTATCTGTGGCACCATGACCGTAGAGAACGCTCCGCACCTGAAAGAGAGCCATTACCCGGTATTTGATTGTGCTAACAAATGCGGAAAGTATGGCAAACGATTCATTCGACCTGAAGCTCATATTCACATGATGGCGGCGGCGCAACCGTTTCTTTCCGGCGCTATTTCCAAGACCATCAATATGCCTAATGATGCAAGCCTTGAAGAAGTGAATAAGGCCCACATGCTGTGTTGGAAACTCATGCTCAAAGGTACGGCGGTTTATAGAGACGGTTCCAAACTGAGCCAGCCGCTCAACAGCGTTGTCAGTGAAGAGTTCAAAATGCTGGATGTTGAGGATGACGCAGAGAAGCAACCGCTCAAGGTTGCTGAGAAAATTGTTGAGATCATACGCGAAAGAAAACGGAAAACCCTACCTCATCGCAGAGCGGGTTACACCCAGAAAGCGGTGATCGCGGGGCACAAAGTTTATCTGCGTACCGGTCAATACGATGATGGGTCACTGGGTGAAATCTTCATCGACATGCACAAGGAAGGTGCCGCCTACCGCAGTCTCATGAACTGCTTTGCTATAGCTATTTCCCTTGGGCTCCAACACGGTGTACCGCTGGAAGAGTTTGTCGATGCGTTTGTGTTCACCCGTTTTGAGCCTAACGGCATTGTCACGGGTAACCAACGCATCACCATGGCCACCTCCACTATTGATTACATTTTCCGGGACCTAGCTATTCACTACCTCGATCGTACCGATCTTGCCCAGGTAACTCCAGATGATCTCAGGGCGGATGCCATAGGTAAGAACGATGAGTCGGCGCCTGATAAAACTACTGAAGAGGTGTCCGAAGGCGAGCCTATGGTCCAGATGGAAGAAAACGGGCAATCGAAACCCAACCTGATCGCTCTGCCCGGTAACGGTAATGGCAACGGACACGCCAAGCCCGTTGTGGTGACACCGGTTCAAGGTAACGGCAATGGTAAAAATGGCGGGCAGGTAGTCGCGGCACGAAAACTGGTGACCAAGGCGGCCATCGCCAAACTCAAAGGTTATGAAGGCGATCCCTGCGGCGATTGCGGACAGTTGACCCTGGTGAGAAACGGCACCTGCCTCAAGTGTCAGGCCTGCGGAGCTACCTCAGGCTGTTCGTAAGATGAATTTGTAGCTTGCCTATTTATGGGTGCTTTTAAAACCGTCCAATACCCGTCCAGCCCCTTAATATTCAAATGAGTGGAGGGCAGGAAATTGGACAACCATATTTTTCAGTTCCCCTCTGAACAATCCCTCTCACTCTACAGTCTTCAGACAGCGAAAACCGAAGGTCGGGTTTTTCATCTCTCCATCCGCAACGTTACGATAGCTGATCGTTGCCAGTTGATTCTGGCTCGCCCAACTGCCTCCCTTGGCAATTCGCAATGTTTTTGTTTTGTTCTTCTTCGGTTCAGGATCTTTGAACAAAGATGAATGAACGCTGTCGACCCATTCCCATACATTACCGATCATATCCATCGCGCCATAAGGTCCTGCCCCCAGTGGAAACGACCCTACCGGTGCGACCGAGAGAAACCCATCTTCTTCTCCAACCAGGTTAGCGCGATGCGGAGCTGTTTTATCACCCCAGGGCAGGGATCTTTTTGACGGACCTTGCGCCGCTATTTCCCACTCCTCTTCCATCGGCAGACGTTTGCCAACTGAAATACAGTGCTGGTGGGCTTCGTTCCAATTGATGCCCATTGCCGGGCAGGACGGACACCCTTTCTTCCCTGTTACATAGGTTTCATCATAATCCGGGTGCAGATTTTTGTATTGCTCGACCGTCACTTCAGTGTGGTCGATGTAAAAGAGCCTTATTTTGGGTGAAGTATCGGCTGTGTTACTTGAGTGGGTCGGAGTTCCCATTGGTGTCTTTAACTGATAGGACTTTTGGGCCTGTGGGTTGACCAGAACCATCAATGTTCCATCAACCGGGTGAATTTGCGTGGGCAGTAATAATTTTTGATAGGAATCTACTGAAGGCAAAGCGGATCTTTGGGTTTTCTTTTTCTGTTTTTTTTTCGTGATCGCAGGTTGTTCGATTTGTCCCTGTTCTTTTTGCGGATGCTTCGACATGCGTTTGCGGTGTCTGGTTGGACTGGAACTGCACGCTGATAATAAAAAGAGGGCGATTAATGTAAGGACAATTGTAGCTCTCAAGGTTTCTCCTGTTCCTTCGCAACCATAGCCTCAAACCTGTTCTTCAAGCTATGGTAGCGCGCGAACTCTGCTTTTGCCAGTTCTGGTTTCCCCAGTTTTTCATAGGTGAATCCCAAGCTGTAACGCGCGTTGATATGGGTGGGGTCCAGTTTGATGACGGTCTGAAAAGACTGTCTGGCTTCTTCGTGCCTGCCCTGATAATTATACATCCCGCCGAGTCCGTAATGTGCGGCTGAGTTTTTCGGGTCCAATTCCGTTGCCTGCATAAAAGCATCGAAGGCGTTTTTGTAGTCACCTTTTTCGCTGAGTACGATTCCTTCCCTGACCCACTCCTCACTGCTTTTTGATGAGCATTGCGTTAACAGCAAGGCTATCAAGATCATCAAAAAACAAAACAGAATACGGTTGGTAGAGTGCATAAGATTTTGGTGACTATTATGTTGTCCTGGTAAACCCGATGTTGTGTTCAGTTTACCATCCCCATTCCAGCCAATGTCGGACGTTCATTAGGGAAGAGGTTATTGTCTTCATATTTAGGAGTGGGTTCGTTGCACAGCGAACCGCAGTCAGCAATTCCAGCGCTCAAAGGGGATTCACCAAAGTGTTGCAGGTATAGTTCATCGGTTTTGCTGAAAGCTTCTTCCAGATTATTCCGGTCGTCTTCGCCACGCATCCCGAAATAAGGGAAATGATGAAAATATCGACCAAACAAAATTTCGCAATCGGCCATGTACTTTTGCGTGTCCAGGATGTGAGTGTGCCAGAATATGTCGATATCCTTGCTGGGCACGACTGCTTTTTCGGGATATAACTTTGCCAGATATAAAAACCTGCGGTACCAGACTTCCAGCAGAACAGTTTTTTCCACAGACCAGCCGGCCCCGTCTTCTCGCTGAGTGAGGGAAAATTTGATAGGCTCCAAATCTAGATTGCGGTTGAATTCATCAAACGAAGGCATATTCATATTTCCGTCCCTTTCTAAAATATTGAATCAATAACACATTGCCAAAGCAGACCATTAATCCCGTAATCAGTCAAGGGGGTATTGAATAAAATTTATGAGTCTGGTCTATCAGAGTTCCAGTTCGTAAGATGCGCGTATCCCGCTAGCGTAGACGTCGGCCCAGTGGGATGAGAGTTTTTGCTCGGGGGTTAACAGGTCCTTGAATGAGCAGGGACGTGTGATGTATTTCGACCAGTCGAGTTGTTCCCAACGCAGTCCTAGCGACTCAAACCATAGTTCCAACAGAGCGTGAGTGGGTAAGGTGGTCAGGCTCAGGTCGCGTCCCTTGCGGTCAAACGAATCCGGCAGGCGGTAATCTTTTTTTTCTGCCTGCGTAGGAGCCACCATCATCATAGGCAGATTAAGAACTTTTTCCGTCAGGTGCGGATGAGTGGTTGGCGCGTCCTTTCCCTGTACCGCAGAATAGGCGGCTGTGAAGGTGTCTAAAAGTATCGTCTCTTTCGCCGCTCGCGCCATGAGTTTGAGCAGACGATGGGGTTCCGTCATGTAATACATCACACCAAAACACAGGACCGTGTCGAACGCGTTTTCCTCAACGTCTTCTAGAAACTCGCAAATATCTCTCGCTTCAAATTTGTAAGTCGATGGACTCACACCCTCATTTCGAAATAAATCCTCGCACCGTTTTACAGTTCGCTCTTCCACATCAATCCCGTGAACCTGTTTCGCGCCGAGTTGCAACGCGGCCCAGGCAAAGGTGCCGATGTGAGAGCCAACATCCAAAACTGATTTTCCTGCCAGTGCATTGATGTTGCGTTCGAGCAATACATCGATGCGTCCGTTGACACATTCCGGATAATAAGGAATCGCCCAGCGTTTGGCGCGGGTATCCGTTGTTAAGAATGGAGAGTCTGGAGAAATAAACATTTTCATCATTCAGTTCTGGGGGGTAGGGTGACAGTGTGCCGGAATGCTCCCTTCAAAGAAGAAGTATGAATCAGATGCCCGGTTTTGCCCAATAAAAAAGGTGAGAAGGTGGGAAACGGGCTCCAATGACAAAACTTCTAATGGGAAAATAATGTTCGTATTTAGCCTGTTGACCTGCCCCATTAAGTTGTACCATTTTTTAAGTTAGTATTTCCATTTTTGGCTTAATTGTTTCAGGAACTAGAGGTTGATAGTTCAGTGAACTTTGGTGTGGCCTGAACTGATTGTATTCTTTTCTCCAGTTTTCTACCCGCACCTGAGCCTCCAGTAAAGAGAAATCGTACTGTCTTTAGCCTGCAATATCTCTGCTTCCCTTAAATAACCAATAATCTGCTCGGATGAATATCTTTGCAAGTGGAATACCGATGGCCCTGCTGTCTGACCCTATGGGGGCCATGCTTGAACCTCCTCTTTTAATGAACCCCTCGACCCCTTATAATGGGAATAATTCAAAACCAACCATTTGTTTCCCTTGAAGAAGAAAAATAAAGGCAAGAAAAACTATTTCGGCGAACATTCTTTTGAAGACGAAGGTTTGTCGACCATCGGTGAAGCTTTGCGGGTGTTGGACCCTGATATGGCGATGCGGTTTAGAGCGCTACAGGGTATTGATTCGCCCGTTGAGCGAGTCATGGAAGTGATCTTCGATTTGTTCCCCTATGCGTGGAAGGACACAGAACTGCTGGGTGAAGGGCTTCTTCACATTTTCGCGTGCGAGTTTGAAGAAGCGATAGAGGCTTTGAAAGGGACATTGCAGATGAATCCTGATGCCTACCCGGCTTACCACCTCCTGGGACATGTCTACGGTTGCCTGAAAGATTATAAGGAAGAGATCGAATGCTATCGCAAAGCTTTGAAACTGAGGAGTGATTATCCGCACCTTCATTACAGTCTGGGAGTGGCTTACTGGTTGATCGGACGCGAGAAAAAGGCGATGAATTGTTTTAGTAATGCAGTTCCGATGGCTCCTGAGTTTACGGTGCCAGAATTCTGGCTGACTTTCACTTTCGAAAGGCTGAAACGCTTTCCCGCTCAGAGTAATGAGATGGAAGATAAAAATACTAGCGAAAAAGCCCGTGTTCTTGGACAGGCTTTTTACATGGTGGGCTTGCAATTTATTGAGCATGGTCTCAATTCAGAGGCCCGGTTTGCATTCAAAAGAGCGGTTCAGCTTCGTCCGGATTTCGCCGAGGCTTATTATCAGTTGGGTGTCGTCCATATACAAAAATTAAGAAATGCACAGCGGGCTAAAAAATATCTGGAAACGGCAGAACATTTATTTCAACAGCAAAACGAACTTCAAAGAGCAATGTTAACGCGCCAGCTTTATCATCCCAAAGAGGATGTGCCTGACCAAACCAGAGCGGCGGAAGACTGGCTGACGGAAGGGTTGCGGCTTCAGCAATCGGGTATGAATCAGGGGGCGGTCGATGCGTATAAAGTGGCGATTGCTTTTAAAAGGGATTTTCTCGATGCGTATTACAACATGGGCATTGCATATGGAAGTCTGGAGGAGTCGGGGGTAAATGCCCTTGATCATGCCCTGGGTGCGTTCAAACAGTCGCTGCGGTTAAATCCAAAATTTATTCACGGCTACGTCGCTCTGGCGGCGGCCTATGTCAGGAAAAGTGAATATGAGGAGGCGCTGGAGGTTTTGGGCCGAGCCTTACTGGTGGATCAAAAGGACTCAAACGTACATTATTACATGGGAGTGGCCTATCGGGCGATGAGAAACGTTGAAAGGGCGGAAAACTCACTGCAACGGGCGGTGGTGCTTAAGCCGGATTCGGTGCAGATGCAATTTTCCTACGGTCTCACTTTAATGGATTGCGGGAAGTATGAGGAAGCATGTGACGCATTTCAGGAAGCAGTGCGTGTCAAACCAGATTTTGCCGAAGGACATTTCCTGTTGGGCCATACGTATATGGAAAAACTTTCTGAAACCGAACGGGCGATGAATCATCTTAAAAAAGCGGAAAAACTTTACATCAAACTGGAAGATTTTGATCGCCTGGCAAGAGTCAGGCAAGCATTGGCAAAATCGCAAGGAGAATCAAGTCGTTTTGTTCATCAGGTGAACATGCTCAGATTTACCGAATGATAAATCATCTGAAACGGCATCTATCCACGATGAAAGCGGGGCGGAACTGCCGTCAGTGGTTGGGTTATGGTTTGCCTGGTATACGTTTCATCCTGAAACCAAAGTGTGTACGAATAGAAAATGAATAAAAAATTGATTCTATTAACTCTCGTTGGTGTGGGTATTGTGCTGTTTTATGTTTTTGACTTACAGCAATATTTGTCACTTGAAAGTTTGAAATCCAATCGAGAAGAGTTGGATGTTGTTTATCAGAAAAATACTACGGCGGTTATTTTAGGTTTTATTGGAATTTATTTTCTGGTGGTTGCCCTGTCACTGCCGGGAGCAACGATTCTGACTCTTGCAGGTGGCGCTGTTTTTGGTCCTGTCTCAGGAATGCTGATAGTGAATATCGGAGCGACCCTGGGGGCGACTGCCGCTTTTCTGGTGGCTCGTTTTGTTTTGCGTGACTGGGTCGAGAAAAAGTTTAGCGATAAGCTGGAACCCTTCAACAAAGGATTCTCGAAGAACGCAATCAATTATCTTTTGTTCCTGAGACTGGTGCCATTGTTTCCTTTCTTTCTGGTCAATCTGGTTTCCGGACTCGCCAAGGTCAGGCTTCCAGTTTATTTTTTTGGAACGATGTTCGGGATCATGCCCGGTTCATTTATTTACGCCAATGCGGGGAGTAATCTCGCACGCATCAATTCTATTTCTGATATAGCTTCTGTTGGGGTTCTGGGTGCGCTGGGTTTGCTGGGTGTGTTTGCGTTGATCCCCACTTTTTATCACCGTTACAAAAATAAAAATTCTGCGTCCACTACAGTGGGGTTTTAGCAGGTAGCCAAAAAATCAATTTGATGAAATCCTGTTTGGGTGTTTTGGTACCGTGCAAAACCGAACATATGTCGTGCTGAGCTCGTCAAAGCATGCACCCTTCGACAGGCTCCCCCTTTAGGGCCTTTAACGAAGGGTGACAATCTTTCTCGTTTCCACTTGTACTAACTACTCCGTGTCAACCGCAACAGGAAGTTTCTGAATCCGCTTCCGCTGGTTTTTCCATTTCCGGGTCGGTGATTATAAATTGTCCCGCATAGGAATGGGTAGACATCATCTGCGCAGTGTCTTCGTCCACTTCAATCGGAACGCTCATTGGAAATACGGTTCCATGGAAAGTCACCGAATCGAAAGGTCCCGCATAAGTCGCGATAAGTGATTTGCAACAAGAAGCGTTTTCATCGGGGACATGTTTGAATCCTTCGATGGTGTAAGAATAGAATTTGATACCTTCGACTTCTTTCCACAGATAATCTTTTTGCACCCGCAGTCCTTTGAACGTATTGTTCACGGCATAGTCGAGGAATTTGTTTAAAGTGAGCGCGCCGGAAACACATTCCCCCCATAGCTCTTTATTGTTTTGCATTTCCTCAGGGACCTGCTTTTCTGAAATAATGTCTGCGATCAGGAAACGTCCGCCGGGTTTCAGGATCCGGTGGATTTCCCTGAACACCTCGTTTTTGTCGGTAGAGAGATTGATTACACAATTTGAGGTAACGAGGTCAACAGCCTTGTCGTCAAGGGGGATGGTTTCGAGAAACCCCTGTTTGAATTCTATATTGTTGTAACCAAGATTTTCTGCGACACGTTCTGCGTTTTTTCTGGCGACTCCCAGCATTTCTTCGGTCATGTCGATACCATAGACTCGTCCTGTTCTTCCCACATGTTTTGCGGCGATAAAACAGTCGATGCCGCCGCCTGAACCCAGGTCTACCATCACCTCCCCTTCGCGGAGTCCGGCTTGCCCGACTGGACTGCCACAGCCGTATGAAATTTCCGTCACCTCTTTGGGAATGTGAGACAGGTCGGTTAGGTCATATTTTGTGGGACAGCACAGACTTTCCTGGGCCGTGGTTGCCGCGTTGGAATAGAAGTC
>MPLX02386066.1_pt1 | contig 16767 bp, 16 predicted proteins | sample 1617341 | NCBI WGS metagenome assembly MPLX02 (sample SAMN05944804, study PRJNA350692) | marine metagenome | biome: marine; feature: ODZ; material: water; isolation source: 120 m water sample filtered on 0.2 um supor filter | place: Pacific Ocean | collected 2012-04-08 | depth 120m m | reverse complement strand
GCCAATTCCTTGTCCTTATCGTCATGTGGGCCCGTCATTAATTCGATGTGGTTGTGGTTGGTAATCCATCTGTCTAATGTTGAAAGGCCAATGCCCAGATCGTCAGCGACCTGCTGTCGGGGCAAACCGCTTGTTAAAGTGAGGCGAACCGCCTCGGTTCGAAATTCCGCTGTTCTTTTGATAGACATGTATTCCTCCTGTTGATATCAAATCTTAACAGAAGGCACTCTCCATTAAAGCGCTACGTGTCCATTCAAAAGCGATTCCCCCTGGGACCGTCATTGCCATTACAGGATGGCAACTACCTTTATTCGAAACCCGGAGGCACTGGCGCATCCAAAGGCGTCACGGTCATGACCTTGAACAGTTCACCCATTTCATTTTCGTCCGTTAACCTGAGCAATGCGCGCCCGATCTCGTCCGCCTGCTCAAAGCTGGCGTTCTCGCGTAGCATCTGGGCGCGCTCGGCGATGCCCAGGGTCTGGAGGAAATGTGACTGAGTGACCGGACCCAAGGCACGGCCACCCGCAGCGGATACCCTTTGCGCCAACGCGCCGAAATCCACATGCGCCGTCAGGTCCGCCTCCCCGGGGGTGTTTAGGGGATCATGGTATTTATGATTTTTCAGGGCTTGCAGAGTTTCACCCGGTTCGCTTTCCGCGTGGCCGTAATCAATGAATAAGGCAGCGCCGCCTTGTTCGGTGATACGGCGGGTAATGTCCTCGGCAATATCAAGGGCTGGCGGACAAAATTCGACCATGACATCGGGCGGCGCGTCCATCAGTCCGGGTGGCAGTTCCGGGGCACCGTAAGGTGGCAGCAAGACAAAACACAACCCGTCACCTTCAGCATTGATATCGACCATGCGCGGGCACCAGTAGTCGCCGGCGTGAAAATACTGCTCGATTGGCAGGGCATCGAAAAATTCATTGGCGATGATGATCGATGGACCTTCCGGCACGTCAGCCAGCGCCCGGTGCCAGACCGGTTCCTGCTGCAAAGCCGTACCCTGCAAGGCCGTTTCCTGCATCTGGCGTAAAACAAGGCTTGTTTCCACCATGTGAACTTCAACGGCGTCGGAAAATTCATCGACCAGTCTGGCGGCGCGAAGCATGTCCGCCATCAAGGTGCCGCGGCCCGGTCCCAATTCAACCAGATTGACTGTTGATGGACTGCCCGCCATTCGCCACGCCACACCGGCCCAAAGACCGATCAGTTCGCCGAACATTTGCGAGATTTCCGGGGCGGTAATAAAGTCGCCATCCACGCCGAAGGGATCACGCCGCATGTAATAGCCGTGTTTCGGATGGGCCAGCGCCTGCTCCATATATTCGCCGATGCTCAGGGGGCCGTTTTCGCGAATCCGCTCAATCAGGATTTCTTCAAGGGTCATGACCAAGTCAACCTTCCTGACGAGAGCGAACGATCAGGAAAATCCCGCCAAGGATCATCGGCAGGGAAAGCCATTGCCCCATCGTCAACCCCGCCGACAGGACCCCTAAATGAACATCGGGTTGGCGGAACAATTCCACAATGGCCCGGGCGATAGCGTATCCCAGTAAAAAAATACCGGTTAGCATTCCGGGGCGGCTGCGGATTGCGGGTCTATGCGCAAGTACTGCCAGCAGGATAAACAGTACCGCGCCTTCCAGCATGGCCTCATATAGTTGGCTTGGATGACGGGCTTCGGGTCCTCCATTTGGGAACACCATAGCCCAGGGAACATCGCTGACGCGGCCGAACAACTCACCATTGATAAAGTTAGCCAACCGGCCCAACAGCAACCCGATTGGAGTCGCACAGGCAACGATATCGGCAAATCGCAGCGGAGAAATTCCACGCCGCTTCACAAAAATCAGGCCCGAAACTATGACGCCTAGAACCCCGCCGTGAAAGGACATGCCGCCGCGCCAAATTTGCAAGGCTGCCGCCGGGTTGGAACTGTAATAATCGAAATTGTAAAACAGAACGTAACCAATGCGCCCGCCCAGAACCACTCCCAGCGTCGCCCAGATCAGAAAATCGTCGATATCCTCGCGGCTGGCGACATCAGGCGTTTGTGCGCCCAAGCGAAGCATAAAGCGCCACGCGAAAAGCAAGCCGCCAATGTAAGCCAGGGAATACCAGCGGATAGCCAGTGGTCCGACCTCGAAAATAATCGGATCAATGCTGGGATAGGGAAGAACAAAAAGGCTCATGGACGCTATCGATACTTGTCATCTGTGGCGAGAAAATGACGAACATATTCACCGACGCCGTCTTCCAGGGACATGAACCCCCTGTCATACCCCGCGGCGGCAAGGCGGCTCATATCCGCCTGGGTGAAGTACTGATACTTGTCGCGAATTTCTTCCGGTGTCGGCACAAAATTGATATTCGCCTCCTTATCCATAGCCGAATAAACGGCTGTAACCAGATCGCGAAAAGAACGCGCCTGCCCCGTACCGCAGTTAAACAGGCCATTTACATCGGGGTTTTCCAGTAACCACAAGACGACGTTAACGCAATCGCCCACCCAGATGAAATCGCGCAACTGGCCACCGTCTTCATAATCCGGGTGGTGCGATTTAAACAGGGTTGCGGTCTTGCCCGCGCTGGCGTCTGTAAACACCTTCGAGGCGACGCTTTGCATTGAGCCCTTGTGATATTCGTTGGGGCCGTAAACGTTAAAGAACTTTAGGCCAGCCCATTGCGGCGGCTTTGCCTCACCGTCATCCAGCATTCGCATGACCCGGCGATCGAAAAGCTGCTTGCTCCACCCGTAAGGATTGAGAGGCCTGAGTTTGCCAAGGGCATCAATACTGGAATCATCGACGAACCCGTTTTCGCCACCGCCATAAGTCGCAGCGGACGACGCATAAATAAAGGGCACCTGATTGATCGTGCACCAGTCCCAAAGATCCAGGGAAAGGTCAAAATTATTGGTATAAATCAGATCGGCGTCTGTTTCCGTGGTCGATGAAATCGCCCCCATATGGATGACGCCCTTAAGACCTTCTTCATTTTCGTGCAGGAAATAAGGTAGATCATCAGGATTGACGATTTCGGATAATTCCCGCCTGGCTATGTTGCGCCACTTGTCGCCATCGCGCAGCCTGTCGCAAATAACGATCTTGCCAAGGCCGCGTTCTTCGATTGTGGCGGCGATGTTGGAGCCGATAAACCCGGCACCCCCTGTTACCAAATACATGGGCAGTTCCTTCTAATATCAGGAATCCCGTTTATACGGCGACAAATGGTCAGGATCAAACAGGAACTGTCCTCACGTGGTTGCGCCACTCTTTGCAAAAGACCATAATGCCAACCTTCTGCTAACTGGAGCTCATGAAATGCAATCATCAAACCGGATTCTCGACGACCTTGCGAAAGTCGCAAATGGCGCCGCATCGACCCTGACCGGCATGAAATCCGAGGTCGAGGGCCTTGTTCGCCAACAATTGCAACGCCTGCTCAACGACGCAGATCTGGTCAGCCGGGAAGAATTCGATGCAATGAAGGCTGTCGCCATCAAAGCGCGCGAAGAACAGGAAAAACTGGAAGTTCGCGTCAAAAAACTGGAAGCCAGGCTGACGGCCAGAAAAACCGCATCCAGGCCAAAAGCAGCGCCCAGATCTGCAAATACAAAGAAAAAATCCTGATTTAAAATCCAACCTCTGGAATGGGTAAGGCAAGCTGTCTTATCCACAAAAAACTTCACTCAAAGCTAAATCCGTTCTTGCGCCCGGACTCTTCTATTGTTTAGGCTACGCTTAGTAGTGCGTTGGGGAATTTCTACCATATATCGGGGGACATCCCATATTTGGTAGTTTAGCGCCTCCGGCCTGTCATTTTGATCGCCTGTTACAGCATGGGGAGACTAAAATATGACGAACATCGCCCTTGCCGCCGAGACTCAGTCCCAACACCCGTTGGACGTTATCGAAAGAATTGTCGACGACAACGACTGGATTTCGGATCGCCGCAACGATCAGGAAATGGCCGTGCAGGTTCCGGGGCGCTGGTGTGACTATTCCATGTTTTTTGCCTGGAATGACACCGCCGACGCCATGCACTTTACTTGCGCTTTCGACATGCGCGTACCAGAGGAAAACCGTGAACAGGTCCACGAGCTGCTGATCCTGATTAATGAGAAGATGTGGCTAGGCCACTTCGGTATCTGGGATGACGAGGGCCTGCCCATGTATCGCCATGCCCTGCCCCTTCGTGGAACCCACGGGCCAAGCCTGGGCCAGATGGAAGATATGGTCGAAACCGCGATCATGGAGTGCGAGCGTTTTTACCCCGCATTTCAGTATACGATCTGGGGCGGCAAGAGCGCAGCCGATTCAATCACCGCCGCCATGATTGATACCGTTGGCGAAGCCTGAGGACACACGAATATAATGTCTATCGGATTACTGCTGGCCGGTTGCGGCAAGATGGGCGGTGCCATGTTGGCAGGCTGGCTGAAAATGGGCATCGAAGCGACAAACGTCACGATCGTCGAACCCAATTCTGAAACCGCCGAAGCCCTTCGCTTGCAGTACGGCGTAACAACCGTTTCCGACCCCGAAGACCTTGATTTAGATACCAGGCCAACGGTTGTCATTTTTGCTGTCAAACCCCAGGTCATGGACGATGTTGTTCCGGCTTACGCCCGTTTCAATAGCGAGGGCGTGGTTTTTATGTCAATTACAGCCGGAAAAACCATCGCCTATTTAGAAAATCTTATCGGATCGAATGCCGCTATCGTGCGCGCCATGCCGAACACCCCGGCAGCCGTCGGTCGGGGTATTACCGTCAATTTCGCGAATGCCCATGTCTCTAACGATCAGATTTCCCTTTGCGAGGATTTGCTCAGTTCGGTCGGTGAAGTAGCCTGGATTGACGACGAAGACCAAATCGACGCCGTTACCGCCCTTTCCGGCGGCGGCCCGGCTTATGTTTTTTTACTGACCGAATGCCTGGCCCTGGCCGGCGAACATTCAGGCCTGCCAGAAGAGCTGGCCAAACGTCTTGCCAGGGTGACAGTCGCCGGGTCGGGAGAGTTGCTGCATTGCTCCAACGAAGAACCCGCGACCTTGCGCCAGAATGTCACCAGTCCGGGCGGTACGACAGCCGAAGCTTTAAGGGCCTTGATGGGTGAAGACGGATGGCAGCCCCTGCTCGACAAAGCCATCGCTGCCGCAACTGCGAGATCGCGTGAACTGGCCCAACTACAAAATGCCAACACTTGACGTAGAAGCCGTTATGGCTTCCCAGCGTAAAAAACATTGATGCGCTGACCGCCGCGAACAAAGCGGTCTAGCTTTTGCCACCATCCACAGCCGCAACCATCGCCTCGGCGGCGACAGCTTCAACCGTATCCTGGCCATCAACATGTTTCTTATCGGCGCTTTGGGCGTCGCGGGCGTCTTTCAGGCGCGCGTCAGCGGCGGTTTTGTCTATATCGGCCACCATCATCGCTTCTTCGGCCAAAACCGTGCAACGTTCGTCAGTTACTTCGGCAAAACCGCCTTCAACAAAAATCTGAGCGCTGACCTTGTCGCCGTCGTAAACATCGATGGTGCCGGCCCGAACCGTTGAAAGCATGGGCGCGTGTCCCGGCAGAACGCCGAAATCGCCCTCGCCACCCGGTACGACGATCATGTCGGCGCTTTCGCTCAGCAAAAGCTTGCCGGGGGTGACAATCTCCAGTTCGATTTTTCCTTGTTCTTCCGCCATGGGGATTATCCTAATTCCCGAAGTTCAGCACTAGGCCGCTTCTTCGGCCATCTTCTTGGCTTTTTCAACAACCGCTTCGATGGTCGAAACCATGTAGAAGGCCGCTTCAGGCAGGTGATCGTATTCACCGTCGATAATACCCTTGAAGCCCTTTACGGTGTCTTCGATGTTGACGAAAACACCCGGCGTTCCAGTGAATACTTCGGCGACGTGAAACGGCTGCGACAGGAAGCGTTGGATCTTGCGCGCACGAGCCACCGTCAGTTTGTCGTCTTCGGAAAGTTCGTCCATGCCCAGAATGGCGATAATGTCCTGCAGGGATTTGTAGGTTTGCAGTACACGCTGAACTTCACGCGCTGTCTGGTAGTGTTCGTCACCAACAACACGGGGCTCAAGAACACGAGACGTGGAATCCAGCGGGTCAACAGCCGGATAGATACCCAGTTCGGCAATCTTGCGATCAAGAACCGTTGTCGCATCCAGGTGAGCAAACGATGTCGCAGGCGCGGGGTCGGTCAAGTCATCGGCCGGGACGTAAATGGCCTGCACCGAGGTAATGGAACCCTTGTTGGTCGAGGTAATGCGTTCCTGAAGGGTACCCATGTCGGTGGCCAGCGTCGGCTGGTAACCCACAGCTGACGGGATACGCCCTAGAAGGGCGGACACTTCGGAGCCTGCCTGGGTGAAGCGGAAGATGTTGTCCATGAAAAACAGCACATCCTGACCTTCTTCGTCGCGAAAGTATTCGGCCATGGAAAGACCGGATAGCGCAACACGGGCACGGGCTCCCGGAGGCTCGTTCATCTGGCCGTAAACCAGGGCCGCTTTGGAGCTGCCGTTTTCAAGGTTGATAACGCCGGATTCAATCATTTCGTGGTACAGATCGTTGCCTTCGCGGGTCCGCTCGCCAACACCGGCGAAAACCGAATAACCGCCGTGGCCTTTGGCGATGTTGTTGATCAGTTCCATAATCAGAACCGTCTTTCCAACACCGGCACCGCCGAACAGGCCGATCTTGCCGCCCTTGGCGTAAGGGGCGAGCAAATCAACAACCTTAATACCGGTTACGAGAATTTCAGTTTCCGTCGACTGCTCAATGAATTCTGGTGCAGAGCGGTGAATGGGATAGCTCATCTTGGTTTCAACCGGGCCGCGCTCATCGACCGGCTCGCCGATAACGTTGACGATACGTCCCAGGGTTTCAGGGCCGACAGGAACCGAAATAGGCTCACCCATATCGGTAACTCCCTGACCGCGGACGAGGCCGTCGGTGGTATCCATCGCGATGGTGCGAACGGTCGATTCACCCAGGTGCTGGGCTACTTCCAGGACCAGGCGGTTACCGCCGTTGTCCGTTTCCAACGCGTTCAGGATGTTGGGCAGGTCGCCCTCGAAGCGCACGTCGACGACGGCACCGGTGATCTGGGTAACTTTTCCAACGTTATTCTTGCTCATGGCTCAGGCTCCTAAAAATGCCTTCTTTAATTCTATAGTTCAAACAGTTACCGACACTCGAGCCTAAAGGGCTTCGGCGCCGGAGATGATTTCAATCAGTTCGCTGGTAATAGCGGCCTGGCGGGTACGGTTGTAGGTAATGGTCAGGTTGTCCAACATATCGCCGGCGTTCCTGGTGGCGTTATCCATTGCGCTCATACGGGCGCCATGTTCTGACGCGTTGCTTTCCAGCAGGGCCCTGAAAATCTGAACCGACAGGTTGCGCGGCAACAGGTCGCCAAGGATCTCCTCTTCCGAGGGTTCCATCAAATACATGGCGTTCTGGGATTTGTCAGCGGCGGCGGCTTTTTCCACTTCCGGCACTGGGAACGGTATGACCTGCTGGACGGTAATTTCCTGGCTGATCGCCGATACGAACCGGTTATAAATGATTGTGCAGACGTCGAATTCTTCCGCATCGAAGCGTTCAACAAGGCTTGCAGCCACATCGCGGGCTGTTGCAAAATCGACGCCAGTCTTTGTCAGGCCCTCAACCGTGTCGATAATCTGATCCGAAAATTCCCGGTTCAATCCGTCGCGACCTTTGCGGCCCAGGCACAGCAGCTTGACTTTTTTACCCTGCCCCCGCAGATCCTGCATTCTGCGCCGGGCTTCACGAATGATCGAGCCATTAAAGCCGCCACACAAACCACGATCAGCGGTAATGGCGACAAGCAGGTGATTTTCATCTGATCCACTGCCTGAAAGCAACTTCGGCGCACCATCCATGGTCGACAAGCTTGAGGTCAATTCTCCCAGCATGCGTTCCATGCGTTCGGCATAAGGCCGGCCTTCTTCGGCCGCGCTCTGTGCGCGCCTGAGCTTCGACGCCGCCACCATTTTCATGGCCGACGTGATCTTCCGCGTCGACTTAACGCTGGTGATCCGGATTCTCAGGTCCTTGAGATTAGCCATTTGACTTATCGTCCGTTTCTATCAGGCGCGTTTTAAGCGAAAGCCTTGGTGAATTTATCAAGGAATGCCTTGAGCTTTTCGACAGTTTCGTCGCTCAAGTCCTTGCTGTCGCGAATTTCTCCAAGGATATCGGTGCCATTGGCGCGGATATCGTCCATCAAGGACTCTTCAAAGCGCGTGACGTCAGTAACTTCAACACCGTCGGCATATCCGTTTACACCGGCAAAAATAGCGACGACCTGCTCTTCAACCGGATAGGGCTGGAATTGGCCTTGCTTGAGAATTTCCGTCAGGCGCGCACCACGAGCCAACAGGCGCTGGGTGGATGCATCCAGATCGGAAGCAAACTGGGCGAAGGCTGCCATTTCACGGTACTGGGCTAGTTCAAGCTTGATGGAGCCGGAAACCTTTTTCATCGCCTTAACCTGAGCGGCGGAACCAACACGGGAAACCGAAATACCGACGTTAACAGCCGGGCGGATACCCTGATAGAAAAGTTCAGATTCCAGGAATATCTGGCCATCGGTGATCGAAATCACGTTGGTCGGGATATAGGCGGAAACGTCCGAGGCCTGGGTTTCGACAACCGGCAAAGCGGTCAACGAACCGGCGCCCTGGTCTTCATTCATCTTTGCGGCGCGTTCCAGCAGGCGTGAATGCAGGTAAAAAACGTCACCCGGATAAGCTTCGCGTCCCGGTGGGCGGCGAAGAAGAAGCGACATCTGACGATAGGCGACAGCCTGTTTCGATAAATCGTCATAAGCGATAACCGCGTGCATGGCGTTATCGCGAAAGAATTCACCCATGGTGCAGCCGGTGTAGGGTGCCAGGAACTGCAACGGCGCGGGCTCCGATGCGGTGGCGGCGACGACGATGGAGTATTCCATAGCGCCATATTCTTCCAGGACCTTAACGATCTGAGCAACGGTCGAGCGTTTCTGGCCGACCGCGACGTAGATGCAGAAAAGCCTCTCGCTATCGTCCTTGGCGTCGTCGTTGATCGACTTCTGATTGATGATGGTGTCCATGATGATGGCGGTTTTGCCGGTCTGGCGGTCACCAATGATCAGTTCGCGCTGACCGCGACCAATCGGGATCAGGCTGTCGATGGCCTTAAGACCCGTCTGCATCGGCTCGTGAACCGATTTACGCGGAATAATGCCCGGCGCCTTGACTTCGACGCGCATACGTTTGGCGTCTTCGATCGGGCCTTTGCCATCGATCGGGTTACCCAGGCCGTCAACAACACGACCCAGAAGGCCCTTGCCCACCGGAGCGTCAACGATGGCGCCGGTACGCTTGACCGTATCGCCTTCCTTAATGTTACGGTCATCGCCAAAAATAACGATACCGACGTTGTCGTTTTCCAGGTTAAGCGCCATCCCCTTGATGCCGCCCGGGAATTCAACCATTTCACCGGCCTGAACGTTGTCCAGTCCGTAAACACGGGCGATACCGTCACCGACCGAGAGTACCTGACCGACTTCGGCGACTTCCGCCTCGGTCCCGAAATTGCTTATTTGGTCCTTGAGAATTGCGGAGATTTCCGCGGCCCGGATTTGCATTATCCAACCCCTATCATGGCTAGTCGTAATTGTTGCAGCTTGGTGCGAAGTGATGAGTCGACCATTTGAGAACCAACCTTGACGACAAGACCGCCAAGCAACTCTGGATCAACAGATGCATCGATGGAGACCTTGGTGCCAATCGCTTCTTTAAGCGAATCGCCAAGATCGGCTAATTGTTTTTCAGAAAGTTCGGCAGCCGATACTACCTCGGCCGTCGCCTCGCCACGGTATGCGCTTAGAATATCCCTGAAAGCCGAGATAATATCCGGCAGCACGAACAGACGGCGGTTATCGGCAACGACGCCGATAAAGTTACGGGTCAGATCATTAAAGTCGGCCTTCTCGGCAATAGCCGACATGGTCTTGCTTTGATCGTCCCTTGAAATAACCGGCGAGCCCAGAAGCCTGCGCAGGTCTTCGCTTTCGCCAATCATGGCGCCAAGCGAATCGAGATCGCCGGTCACAGCATCTAGCTGCTTATCGGCTTCGGCCAAGTCAAATAGGGCGGAGGCATAACGTCCTGCCAGCCCGCTGGCGCCTGATTTGTCAGATGACAACTGGGAGGTCCCTTAAGTCCTAACGTCGAAAATTCAATGCGGGAAAATCAGAGCCGCAGAACCGGCCAAAATCACCCCGCGATTTGGCCTGTTATCTATCATACTCATCTGGGCCATGCAAGATGACCAGGGCAATCGCATTTCAATTTTGTGCCAATAGCTTGATCAGGAAGTCATCATTCCAACCTGCACGTTTAAACTTCACGCGATTAGAGCCTTTTGTTTCTTCCTTTTTGATCAGGTTCAAAGCCATGTGTCGGGGTATTGCCCTGAATGGAAGGCAATCAGAAGTGGACATCAAAACCCGTGGCCTCTATATACGACCGTTCGGGCTTTCCCAATCTTGGCATCAATTCGCCTGATGATGGGAGAACTTTGTTTTAATACGTAAACTTGCCGGACGGATACTTAGGGGCGTATACGAATGTTAAATATTTTCAAAGGACAACAAGTTGTCTTTATGGCAACTGCTTTGGTCGTCTGCGCGTTAGTGGGGGGGACACGTGCCAGTGCTGTAGAACTCACCGTCGATATCAGTAGATACGTTTATGAAGAAACGGATGATGCGGGTGACTTTTTTATGAGAGACGTCTCCAAACCAGTTTTCTTTTCCGCGGGTATACGTGATTGGGACCAGCCTGCCGAGGATGGAAAGTTCGGGTTTATGTATAACGGCGAACTTACCTATGGGAAGGTTGATTATTCCAGCAACGGGTCTGGCACTATGACCAAGGATTATTACAAAGGCCGCGCAGAAGGTTACGCTGTTTACCGGATTAACGAGCTGTTCACCCCATTCATTGGTCTCGGCTATCGCCACCTGCTCGACAATAGCGGAGGCTCCCGGACTTCGACCGGGCATTTTGGTTACGACCGTTTATCGCAATATCTGTACGCCCCTGTCGGCATTCGTTTTGCCCCCGTTGATAAATTGAGCGTCAAGGCACAGTACAATACGTTTTTGGCAGGCAGACAGACGTCGTATATGTCCTATTTTTCCGACGTCGCTGATGACGCCACCAATAAACAGAAAAAGGGCTGGGGTGTTGATTTCTCTGCCAATTACCAGATTGACGACACATGGGCGACTTACGGTTTTTTCCGTCATTGGGATATTAAGAAGTCTGAAACCATACACTACAGTGATACAGATGTGTGGGAACCGGAGAATACCACACAAGAAATAGGCATCGGCATCGCATACAAATTCTGATGCACGAAACGTTCTGGCTTTTGGCATTTTGTGACTCTCTTGCCAGAGGCTCCGGAAAACCCTTTCGTTGGCTTCACAAAGTTCCAACAAGTCAGGTTTCCTCTTGATTTCACCGCATTGGTTCCGGATTGGTGGCGATAATTCCATTCGGCCGGAAAATCAGGAAAAAGACCAACAACAGCAACACCCCGGCATCGCGGAAAACGACATAATCATCAGGCAGCAGATTAAGCATGGTTGCTTCCAGTCCGCCCAACAGGAAGCCGCCATACAGGGCCCCCTTCGGGCTGGATAAACCGCCAATAATGGCCGCGATCAACGCCTTGATCATCGGCGTCAGTCCCAGCGTTGGATGAACGGCCCCGCGTTGTGATATCCACAACAATGCAGCAATACCGGCCAGAATGCCGGACAGAAAAAATGCCAGTGCAATAACCCGGTTGGCCCGAATTCCCATAACACGGGCAACATCAAAATCGGCAGCCGATGCCCTGAGGGAGATACCCAGCCGGGAATTCGCGAGAAAATGATTCAAAAGCATCAGAGACGCTACGGCTACAAATATGGTGAAAATCTGCGCACGGCCAACAAATATTTCGCCAAAGGTCATGTAGCCTGAGAGAAATTCAGGAATAGGTATTGGTTGTGCGCGCGGGCTGATCGTAATCTGAAAAATGACATGCAGGGCACCCGAAATGGCAAACGAGGTTATGAGCAACGTCATCGGACTTTGATTTCGCAAGGGCCTGAACGCGATGCGTTCCATCGCCAAGGCACACAGGCCTGCGAATAAAATTGAAAATACAACGGCTATCCAGAATGGAACACCCCAGCCGGTCTGGAAAAGTAAACAATACCCAAACAAGGTCATCAGGTCGCCATGAGCAAAGTTCAAAAACCCCAATTGGCCAAACACCACGACCAGACCAAGGGCAAGCAAGGCGTAAATGCTTCCCAGGCTAAGGACGGATATGAGGTACTGGATAAATTCTTCCATTGATTTCCCGCGTTCTTCCTATGCCACCGAGCCGAGGTAGCTATCCTGAATTTCTGAATCTGTAACTAGGTCGCTGGCCTTGCCGGATTTAACAATGGCACCAAGCTCCATGACATAAGCCCGGTCTGCAACGGCCAGGCTCTTCTTGACGTTTTGTTCAACAAGCAAAATAGTCACGCCGGATTGTCTTAATTCGGCAATAATTTCAAAAACAACGGAAACAATCTTGGGTGCCAGCCCCAGTGATGGCTCGTCGAGAATGAGAAAATCCGGATTTGCCATCAACGCCCGCCCAATAGCCAGCATCTGCTGTTCTCCACCGGAAAGAACCCCGGCGTCCTGATTGCGGCGTTCCAGCAAAACCGGAAAACGTTTCATGACAATGGACATGCGTTTATCAAGGTCAGAATTTGATAATATAATTCCGCCGGCTTTAAGGTTTTCCAGCACGGACAGGGACCTGAAAACGCGGCGTCCTTCCGGCGAATAACCCATGCCCATGTTGATTCGGTTTTCGACGGCAACGTTCAGCAGGGATTTTTCATTTAATAGAATATCGCCACCTTGAACCGGGACAAGGCCCATGATGGCATTCAGAGTCGTCGTCTTACCCGCACCATTGGCACCGATAATGGTAACCAGTTCACCACGCGCGACATCAAAGGTTACACCCTTGACAGCCGCGACAGGCCCGTATGACACGTGAAGATCCTGAACGTTCAACATAAAATTATCTGGGTTTGAATTTCACAAATTATTGAAGATGAACCGCCGGTCGCAATGAGCAACCGGCGGTGTCTTTCCTGAGGCAGAGACTACTTCATGGCCGTTGGGATTTCTGCAGGATCAAGCAATATCGATTTCAGATATTTCCCTTTTCCGCCTTCGATACGCATAACATGCACCGGCAGATTCGGAGCTTTGCCAATGCCTTTGAATGTTACTGAACCTATTTCAGTTTCGACATTTTCCAACGTTGCGAAAGCATCGCGTACAGCCTTGGCTTCCACAGTCCCGGCGCTCTTGACGGCTGCTGCGACAAGGCGCATGGCGGAGTATCCAACCATAGCCGGATAGTAGGCATCAGCGTTGCCGTATTTGGCCTCATAGGCCTTGACAAAATCACCAGCGCCCTTGCTGGCCGTGGGAGCCGCCATGGTTACGTAGTGAACGCCTTCAACAACTTTGCCCAAACCCTTAACCGAAGGTTGGTCAAGCACGTCGGGGCCCAGGTAGGTGGACTTGATACCTGCGGCACGAAGCTGGTTGATGAAAATCGGGAAATCGTTGTCAAAAGGCATGCCGACAATAACGTCAGGTTCCTGCGGCAGGCTTTTGATGGCCGAAACGACTTTTGAAAATTCCTGTTGGTCATAGGCGAATGAAGAACTGCCAACAACTTTTCCACCCAGCTTTTCAAACAAGTCCTTGAAATAAAGCGGCAGAAATTCCGTGTAGGGATCAAAATCAGACGTTACGATATAGGCCGTCTTGGCGTTCAAATCGCTACGTGCGAATTTGGCGTAAACGCCACCCATGTGGGCATCTGACATCATCACCAGATAGCTGCCCTTGCCAGCACGTGCCGGGATCGTCGGCTGCGAAGCGATCGTGTGCATAATAAGCAGGTTATGCTTGGCGACGATATTACCGGCGGCGATGGCTTGCGGCGCCAGCGCACTGGAAATGAACATATTCAGTTTTTCTTTCCTGATCAGTTCGGTTGAAGCGATCGCGCCTTTTTGCGGATCAGAAGCGTCATCGCGCTCAATCAGCCTAATGGGGTATTTGCCGAGCAATCCACCGCCCTTGTTGGCTTCCTCCACATACATGTTAACGCCCTGCATGAATGGGGCGTCATATGCTGCCATAAAACTTGTATGGGCGTTGACAGCCCCAATAACAAAGTCTTCTGCCTGGGCCGATACCGCTCCCAGTCCTGTTAGGCAGGATATCACCAACCCGCTCGCCAGTAGTTTTTTCATCGACATGTGTTTACTCCCTGTCAAAAAATTGCGTTGATTTTCGTTGCTCTAGTTTTCTTCCATTTCTTCTCCGACGTATGCCTCAATGACAACCGGATCAGCGGCAATATCATTGGGCAATCCTTCTGCAATGACCTGTCCCTTGTTCAGGACGTATATGCGATCACACAATTGCATAACCATTTTCAGGTCGTGTTCGACCAGTATTATTCCGACCCCGAATTCTGAAACAATTTTCAGAAGGGGTTCTTTCAAGGCTTCCGTTTCAGCTGCATTCATTCCGGCCGCAGGCTCGTCCAGCAAAAGAAACTTTGGTTCAAGAGCCAGGGCGCGTGCAATTTCAAGCTTTCGCTGATCGCCGTAAGCCAGATTGCTGGAAAGCACATTAGCCTTATCGGCGATGCCCAAATACAAAAGCCAGCCCAGCGCGCGCTCTTCAGCGGCTTTGTTGCTCAATCCCGGTGTGCGAACGGTGACGGCGCTAATGACGTTTTCAAGCACGCTGAGAGAGGTAAACAATCTGATATTTTGGAACGTCCGTCCCAATCCCTCACGGGCCAACTTTACGGCGCTCCAGTCCACCGCTTCCTGACCATTGATATGGATGCTGCCACTGGAAGCAAACAACGACCCTGTAAGGACGTTAATAAAGGTCGATTTTCCGGCCCCGTTGGGACCAATCAAACCGACAATCTCCCCCGAATTCACCCTTACTCCAACACTGTTGAGAGCTATTAAACCCGTGTAGTTTTTTGACAGGTCATCGGTTTGTAAAACACTGTCACCTGGGACCTCATACGAAGGCTGGGAAATATTTTCAGTCACGACGTTCGCTGGCCTGAAAAGACGGGGCAACATCACAGCAAGTTCGCGGTATCCCAGAATACCTTCCGGGCGCAGATACAATACCAGCAGGATCATCACCGAAAATGATATGGCGGTCAGCCCGAATACCAACGGGAACTCAAAGCCGAACGCCAGTTCGGTTCCTGCGAATTCTCCTAAATGTTCTTCCACTTTGCGGAAAATTTCTTCTGCGATGGTGATGATAACAGCGCCGACAACACATCCACTGACAGAGCGATAGCCACCAAGAATGATCATGACAACGAGAGCGAAAGTCTTTTCCAGATAAAAGCCGTTGGGCGATATGACGCCGGTTACATGGGCGTAAATAGCTCCGGCCATACCGACAATTCCGGCACTGGCGGCCCAGAACAATAAAATATGGGTTTGCGGTTCAATGCCAATGGATCGTGATGCCTGTTCCTCGTCCCGCGTTGCCTCCAAACCCCTGGCAAAACGGGTGCTCTTTAAATAAAACGCCACCCCCAGGGCAATAGCCATGGCCCCAAGAACAACAGGCCAGGTTGCCTGTTCAGTCGGAATTCCATAAAGGGATTGTTTGCCGTTTGTCAGCGTTTTTGCGCCGATAAAAACCAGATAGGCAATGACAACAAAACCGAAGCTGGCAATAACAGCCGAGGTATCGCGAAGTCGCATAATAACAATACCGGTTGCCGTCACGATCACCAGACAAACCAGCACTGAAAACGGCACCGCAGCCCATAAAGACAGCTCAGCTTCCTGAATGAACATGGGCATATCAGGCAGTAAGAAGCTTTTCATGCCGGGCGGGATGGTAAACCAGGCTGACACGTACGCACCGATACCAAAAAAAGCAACGTGCCCTAAGGACAACATACCGCTTGTACCGGAAAACAGGCCAAGTCCGGTAGCGGCGATAATGTTCACGCAGCCAAGAATCAGGAGCTCAGGTCCGACAATTTCGCTCAAAGAACCAAAGGCAATAAGGAGCAGAATAGGGGGTAAAATAACGGCGAAAGATACAACGCATTCTCTGACGCGTTGCCCTCCACCCAGAAACGTCCAGTTCGGGACCGGAGAAACATTTTCCGACAAGACAGAACCACCCTTATCATCATGGGTAACGAGGCGGCAGATTATGAATGGTTCCTTTTTCAGGCTTGCATCACGTTTATTCAGGTAGCGCTTTACCACGCCTTGTCCTGACTATTCAGCTGCCTAACCATCTCCCTAAAGCCGGATTTCGCACCCGTTAATCGTATACTGTATACAATAACATGGAGCAAGAATACATATCAACCTGTCCCTACTTTCGGTTGCCCAGGGTAATAGCTTTTAAACTTTCACAACAGCCCTTAATCATATCAAGAGGCCTCTGCATAAGCCCTGATATGACGCAGGATTTCAACAGAACCGGCGAATTGGTGCGGTTTTGTACTCCGCAACGGCGATTACGCGATGTTTTTAGCTTATACATCCCATAATGCAGGCCGACCCAGCGGCTTGT